>Ga0182013_10000406_pt1 | contig 59931 bp, 53 predicted proteins | sample 612S2MmetaG_FD_120487 | JGI IMG/M metagenome (GOLD analysis project Ga0182013, IMG submission 120487) | Permafrost microbial communities from Stordalen Mire, Sweden - 612S2M metaG | ecosystem: Environmental > Terrestrial > Soil > Wetlands > Permafrost | place: Sweden: Stordalen | collected...
CGCGACGCGCGCGCGCCAGCGGCCAGAAGACGCGCCCTATGCGCGCCGGCATTTTCTTCAACGCGGCGCCCCGCCGCCCGCGTGAGCGGGCGGCGAACCGGTTGGGGGTTCGCCGGCGTCTTGGGAATTCGTGATTTCCGAGACGGGCTAGAAGGTCGCTTTCACGGCGACATACATGCTGCGGCCCGGCGCTGGATAGCCGTAGGTTAGCGTATAGCCCGTGTCGAACAGGTTACGCGCGCCCACCGAAAGTTTCAGGTTCTTCGTAACTTGATAGTCGGCGTTGAAATTAACGACCGTGAAGGCGCCGGTGCGATAATAGATCGGCGTCGTCACATCCGTGACGGTCCAGCGACTCCCGTCCAGTTCCAGACTTGGCGTAAGCGTGAGCCCCGGGACCTGGAGCGGACGATAGCCGGCGAAGAGGAACATTTTGACGTCCGGCACTCCGATCGGCTGGAAGTTCAAAATTTCCGGCGCATAGATGTGTCGGTGTTCGATCGTCAGATTGCCGCCGAGCGAAAAGTCGTCGCGCACCAAGTAATCGGCCGTAATCTCGCCGCCGAAAAATTCACCGCTGCCGACATTCTGGCTCTGGGTTATGCCGGCGCCATAGCTGGTAACCGGCACTTGTTGAATGTAATTACGAATTATGTCGTAGAACACGTCCACCGACACCTTGGTGCGCGGAGCGAATTGGCTGGACCAGCCGAGATCGAAGTTGATCGCGCGCTCTGGCTCGAGATTTGGATTGGCGATTGAACTGCCAAAGCGCGAACTGAATCGCTCGAACAGCGTCGGGAAGCGGTCGCGATCCGAAAGGTTGAAATGGGCCTCTTCCTTATCTGTGAAATGGTAGATCGCCGCGCCTTGGAAGCTCGGCGCGCTGGAGTCGGTAAGCGGATAATTGACGACGCCGAATGGGTATGGCGCGGCGAGAGTGGGCGCGGAAAGCGAAGAATTGAAGTCCTGCGCTTGGCGCAAATGCCGCCAGTCATAGCCGAAGCCCTGCACGAGATCGATCTGCGGCGTGGGCCGATAGGTGTTTTCGACCGCGACCGAGTAGGTGTCCTCGAGCGACGTGATGATGGGCTGCTCGTAACAGACGACGTTGGCGACGCATCCGTTATAGCCCTTGAATCCGTAATATTGCTCCGAGGCGTTGTGAGCGTCGAAACGGTATTCCAACATGGTTTTAATTGTGTCCACGCCGGCGACGACGGTCCCAGCCTCGACGCCGGCTCCGAGCGCGTAATCGTTATAGACGCTGTTGAAACCGGCGGGCGTGTTCTGAATCGCAACCCAGGGGTTGCTGTAGCTGACAAGATCGTTGTCAAACTTGTTCCAATAGGCTTTGGTCTTGACGTAGGAGGTATCGCCAATCTTGGTGTTGGAGAGAAAATAGAGGCTTTGCACGTCCCAGTAGGGCCAGTCCCAAACATTCTGGCTCGAATATGCGGTGACCCCTTTGGCGGCCACGAGCGGGTCGATGACGTTGAAGGGAGAGCCCTTCTTGCCCTCCTGGTGCATGAAGCTCAGCGAATATTCATCGGTGGCGTTGGGCGTCCAGCCGACTTTGGCGTTCACGTTCCAATCATATGTGCCGGAGCCGTCGCGAAAACCCCATCCCTGATCCGGCGTGGAACCGAAGCTCTCGGGAAGCATCCATCCTTTCATATCGCGCCAAGTGCCGCTGACCTGCGCGTAATAATTTTGCTGCTTCGTGCCGAGATAGGCCGCGGATTGCAAGCCCTCATATGTGCCGTCTCTGCCAAATTCGCTTCGAACGAACAATTCGCTTTCCGCCTCGCGCACCGGCTTGCGTGAGACCAGGTTGATGGAGCCGCCCATCCCGTCCGGCCCGTCGAGCACGGAGGCGTAGCCCTTGGAGATTTGCACTTCGGCGATGTCGGGCGTCTGGAAGCGCGCGTAATCGAGTCGGTTGTCGACGGGAAGATACACCCGCACGCCGTCGACGGTGAGCGGAACCTCCCAACGATCGAAGCCGCGCACGTAGATGTTCTGCTCGTTTCGCGCGGTCCCGGTGGTTTCGCTGGTGGGGCCAGCGCGCGGATATAGTCCAGCATCTCGGCGAGTTGCGGGTCCGTCAGTTCCGCCCGCGGCGCGCCTTTCGCCGCCTCGAGACAGGCGACCTCGGCCGGCGTGCAGTTTTCGCCGGGAAACAGACTGGAGCTTATGCCGATGTCCTCGGCGAAGGCGTTGGCGATCTGGTGCTTCAGGCTGGGTTGGTTGGCCTTGAGGCCGAAGCGCCCCAGCTTTATCGCGCCGGATTCGATGTCGAAAACATAATTGGCTCTGCCGCCGTTTTTCGCGGCCAGCGCGAGGATTTCCGATTCCGGGACCGCTTCCAGCAAGCCGAGCCCGAACACCGGCGGCGCGTTGCGCGGCGAGATCGGCGTCTCCGGCTCCAACGGCCCGAAAGCCAGGTCTTCCAATGCGATGCGCGGGCGGCGCATCGCCACCGCGGTTCCGTCGGCGAGATTGCTCTCGAAAAACTCGTAACGAATGACCGCGCGGCCTTCTCCGGGCACGCCCGGAACGCCTTCCGGGTTTAACTGCGCGCCATAGACGGGATGGGGCGCCGGGCCGCCAAAAGCGCCTCGATCAACGCCAGGCTTCGAAAGCCGCAACACCATGGCGCGCGCGACGCCGCCTTCGTCGCCGGGCGCGGCGCCGCGCCCGTTCTTGACATGGCAGGCGATGCAGGAAAGGCGATTATAGAGCGGCCCCAGCCCCGCGACATCGGGATGATCCTGCGATGGGCCGATCACCCAGGCTTGGCGAAACAGCCCGCTTCCGGCGTGAGAACTCCTGGACCGCGCGGCGTCGAGGCCGGGCGCCGGCCGGCTGAACGCCTCGCCGTCGAGCTTGGCGTTTTCGAACGGAGCCGCGGCGGTCAAAACCAGCAAGGAAACAAGCGCGAGCGCCCGCTTCACGGCGCGGTTCCCACGCGCGCGAGCAAGTCTTGCGCTTGCATTTGCGCCGCGTCGATTTCGGCGCGCCATTTCCCCGTCAAGGCCGGATCAATCGCGTCGCGTTTGGCGAAACGCTCAAGGAAGGTTGGGTCGGAGGCGTCGCGCGCCGAAACGGGGACAAGCCCGACGAGGCGGCGCGCTTCCTTAAGCGTCGTCAACGCCTCACCGCCGAGAGGCTTTTTAGCCTCGGCGGCGTGGATCGCGCGCCAAAGAAGAGCAATCTTTGCGCGCCGCTCGCTCAGCATGACTTCGAATAAAGCCACGACGAGGCCGGGCCGCTGGCGTCCGATCTCCGTGTCATAGGCGAAGGACGCGCTTGGCGGCAGCGCGAAGGGATCGACATTGGCCGCCGGCTTTCCTTCATAGGCGTCGGGACGGGCGGGATGGCGCGAACTGTCGGTCTCCATCATCAGGAGTTGGCCCGCCCTCGACAGCGTGAAGTCGACGAAAGCCTTGGCGAGTTCGAATTGCCGCGTCGTCGCCGTGACGGCGACATGGCCAGGTAGAAACGCGGTGCGCTCGGGATAGACGAAATCGATCGGCAATCCATTCGCTCGCGCTTGCAGCGCCAGGAAGTCGATCGTCAGGCCGAGCGGAGCCTGGCCCTCCTTGACCGCGCTGACAGGTCCGGCGCCCTGGGCGAGAAGTTCGGACCCGCCGCCGATCTCCGACAACAGCGCCCAGCCCTCATCCCAGCCTTCAGATTGAAGGATGATGTCGTAGAGCGCGGGCGAAAACCCGACCTTGCTGGCGAGCGGCATGACGATCTGGCCGGCGTAGGCGGCCGCGGCGAGGTCGCGCCAGGCGCGCGGAGCCTTGAGCTGCCGCTCGGCCAACAGCGCGGGGTTGATTGCGACGCCATAGCCCGCGATGTCATAGGCCTCGAAGAAGCCGGATGGGTCGGAAAGCTGCTGCGCGCCAAGCTTGCCAGGCAAAACCGCGCGGTCGACTTCAAGCGCGCGCAAGGCTCCGCGATCGCGGAGGATCGGAAAATTGCCGAGCGAAGGCGCCCAATAAACATCGGCTCCGCCTTGAGCGGCGCGCGAAAGCTGCTCCAGCGCGTCGCGCGACTGCTTCCAAACGAATTGCACATGCACGCCCGCATGCGCTTTTTCGAACTCTTGCTCGTAGCGGGTCGTCAGTTCCTCGGGGAAACTGGTCACCACTTGCAGTGTCGCCGTTTGCGCCAAAACCGGACGCGCGAGCGCCCCCGAGGCGGCAAGGGCGCCGAGCAATACCGATCTGCGGCTGGGGATCGCGCGATCCAGTGGCTTACGGGCCATTTTTACATCTCCAACGGCGGCGACACATCGCCGTATAATGAAGGCTCGCATATCTGTCTCGGCGCGACGCCACCGCCGGTCCCGCGTCTTGCCGACCTAAGTACAGGTAGCGAAGCGCGATATAATCTATGTTTATAGATTACTGTATTTTGATTTGTCGAGCGCCCAGCGGCGCGCCTTGACGATTTTTCAAGACCCGTGTCTAAATTGCAACAAGTAATAAAAAGAGCAAGTTGCTCATGTTTTGGGTGCCGTGATCAAAGCACGCGCATGCCATAATTAATGCGACACTATTCGTGGACTTTGTAACACGGGGAATGTCACTTAGTCGCCAAGCGCCGTCCAGCGTATCGAGTCATCTCGACGGCCGTTTCGCGGCGAATTCCATAGGTCCAAGCTCACCGAAGAGCCGGTCGCGATCATTGCTAGGACGGCGATACAATCGGGAGCGCGCTGGAATGCTTCGCTCCTCGCGGACGGGCTCCAATGGAGCCGGCGAAAGCTTCAGCCGCCAGACGGCGTCACGCCGCCGAAATTATTTGCTTTTTGGCGTCAAGATGCTGTGCACGCGACCCGAATCCTTCCCCGAGCCGTCGTCGGCCAGAACCACGGCCTGACCCGTGGGGATATCGTAGACCAGCCGATTGCCCTTGGTCACGGTGTCGCCTTGGGTCAGAACGACATTGCCGTTTAAATACACCTTGTTCTCGGCGCGGTCGTAAGTGCCGTGATCGCCCGTGCCGATCTGGTCCTTCGAAACCATGGTCACGGGTCCATCGGCTTCGATATGCTTGACTCGGTCGCTCGACGTTCCGCCTTCGGCGGCGCCCTTTTTGGGCGCGGTCTTGCTGTCGTCGAGGAAGATCGTCAGCTTCGAGGCTTTCAGCGTCGAGGGGCCGTTAACGACGATCACGCTGCCGGAATAGATGAGCTTCTGCTCCTTGTCGAAATAATCGAGCTTGCCGGCGTCGATGTCCAAAGGGTCGCTCGCGCTGGCGCCGGGCAAAATTCCTCCGGTGCGCGTGGATTTGGCGCTTGCGGGCGCGCAGACCCCGAAAACCAGCGCCGCCGCGAGAATGGATGCACGCATCAAACTATCGCCTTCCCACATTGGTTGCGTCGAAAGCCCTGTTGGCATGGATACAAGGCGGCTCGCGCCCGTCGCGACCGCGCGCATCCTATGGCGTTTTGGCCGCTGTTTCGCCGTCATCGCCATACAGCACCGAATGCACGCCGCCAACGAAGGTCAAGCGCCGCTCCCCTTGGACGACTTCCACCGAATTTCCCCAAATCTTGCCGCCATTTAGGTTCAGCGTCGAGTGGCGCTCGGATGTCAGCGTGCTCGCCTTAAAGTCCATGACCGCCGATTCGAGCAGCAGTTCATAACTTTTGTCGTCATAGATTCGAACGCCGCCGGAGAGATCGGCGCGGTCTTTCTTGGAGTCGTAGAGACCAGTCGCCGACTTCAGTAGCACCTCCTGGTCCGGGCCGCTGTCAAGACGCACGTCGAGTTCCTCGAGTTCGAATAAATCGGGCGTCGACATGTCCTGTATCCCGACTTTCGCCCGAAGTTCGTATGGCCGTCCGTCGGGGCGGTATCCGACCAGTTTGGGCGATTCGATGGTGATGCGCGAACCCTTCATCGCGATATGGGCGAAGCGCAGGTCAATGGGCAGAAATCGAAGGAATTGAAAGCCGACGATGACGGCGACGACAGCCACGATGCCGCCGACGCCCCAGAGCATGAACCAGCGCAGCCGGGCCACGCGCGTCGTATGTCGCAGCGCGGCCGGAAAGGCGTTCTCCCGCGGAGCGCCGATGGAGCCAAGGCGGCTACGCGAAGTGGACGGAGCGTCGTTCAAGCGGACCTCGGCAAGACGGACAATATTGGATTCCCCGATTAAACCCGCGCGCCATGGCGAATTCGAGGCGCGTCACATATGCGCGAAAATATCCGTATCCGGCCATCCCGCGAGATCGAGCCGAGCGCGCGCGGGCAGAAAGTCGAAACAGGCGGCGGCGAGGGCGTCGCGTCCCTCGCGCGCCAGCATGACGTCGAGCCGCGCCTTAAGCTCGTGCAGGTGCAGCACGTCCGAGGCGGCATAAGCCTGCTGCGCCTCCGAGAGGGTCTCCGCGCCCCAGTCCGAGGACTGTTGCTGCTTGGAGATTTCGACCCCGAGCAGTTCGCGCGTGAGTTCCTTTAGGCCATGGCGGTCGGTATAGGTGCGCGCCAGTCTGGAAGCGATCTTGGTGCAATAGACCGGCGCCGGAACCGCGCCGAAGGTTAGACCGAGAATCCCCAGATCGAAACGCGCGAAATGAAAGAGTTTCAGCACCTTGGGATCGTTCAGCAGCCGCTCCAGATTGGGCGCGCGGGTCTGGCCGCGGGCGATTTGAACGAGCTCGGCGTCGCCGTCGCCCCGCGAAAGCTGGACAAGGCACAGCCGATCACGCTGGTGGTTGAGGCCCAGCGTCTCGGTGTCTATCGCGACGCTGGGGCCGAAGACGGCGCCCGCGGGGAGGTCGCCCTTATGCAATCTGATGGTCATCGCGCGGCGTCGCTTCTTGAAGGTTTCATGGCGGCCTTATAGCCGATGAATTGGTGATTCGTGGAAAATTTCGGCGTCGCGCGCGGCCCGCTTGTCAGCCCGCCGGAAGCCGTTTATCTTGAACTCGCCGCAACCCCGGCCCAATTGCCGGCGAACGAGGATCCTAAAAGCGTGGCGAGCCATGCCGCCCCCGCGATTTGCTCGAAAGCGCGCCGCCACGACGCGGCGGCTGCCATTGTCGCGCGTCCTCTCGCCATTCTGCTGCTTCTTAGCCGCCCCTGAACGCACGACGGGCTTTTAGTGGCCCAGGCCTTCAGGGGATCAAGCGCGAGACAGGCAACAAGAAGCCCGCGCGGCGGGCAAGGCTACAGCAGGAACCGATCAATGACTCATCGCACTCCAGACCCACGCGCGCCCTCGCATGCGCCGGACCATGACGCCAACCGCGTCGTTATTTTCGACACAACGCTGCGCGATGGCGAGCAGTCGCCAGGCGCCTCCATGACCCTCGAGGAGAAGTTGGAGGTCGCCGATCTGCTCGACGCGCTGGGCGTCGACGTGATCGAGGCGGGCTTTCCGATCGCCAGCCCCGGCGATTTCGAAAGCGTCTTTGAGATCGCTAGGCGCGTCAAAAACGGCTCCGTCGCCGGCCTGGCGCGCGCCTCGGAAAAAGACATCGACCGCTGCGCCGAGGCCCTGCGCGAGGCGCGTCGCCCGCGCATCCACACCTTCATCTCCACCTCGCCGCTGCACATGAAATACAAGCTCCAGTTGGAGCCGGCGCGCGTGCTGGAGTTGATCGCCTCCTCGGTGACGCGGGCGCGCAACCATGTCGCGGATGTGGAATGGTCGGCCGAGGACGGCACCCGCACGGAGTTTGACTTTCTGTGCCGCGCGGTCGAAATCGCGATCAAGGCTGGCGCGACCACGATCAACATTCCGGACACCGTGGGGTATACGACGCCGGCGGAATATGAGGCGCTGTTCCGCGGGGTGCGGGAGCGCGTGCCCAATTCCGACAAGGCCATCTTCTCCGTGCATTGCCACGACGATCTGGGGCTGGCCGTGGCCAATTCGCTCGCCGGCGTGCGCGGCGGCGCGCGACAGATCGAATGCACGATCAACGGCATCGGCGAGCGCGCCGGCAACGCCGCGCTGGAGGAAGTCGTCATGGCGATGCGCACCCGCCCCGACGTGCTGCCGTTCCACACCGGCATAGACGCCAAGCTATTGACCCGCGCGTCGAAACTCGTGTCGGCGGTCACGTCCTTCCCGGTGCAATATAACAAGGCCATCGTTGGACGGAACGCCTTCGCCCATGAAAGCGGCATCCACCAGGACGGAATGCTCAAAAATGCTTTCACGTACGAGATCATGACGCCCGAGAGCGTCGGCGTCGCCAAGACCTCGCTGGTGATGGGCAAGCATTCGGGTCGCCACGCCTTCCGCGAGAAGCTGAAAGAATTGGGATATGATCTCGGCGACAATGCGCTGGAGGACGCCTTCAAGCGTTTCAAGGACTTGGCCGACCGCAAGAAAGTCGTCTACGACGAAGACTTGATGGCGCTGGTCGACGACGAAATCGTCAACGCCCACGAGCGGATCAAGGTCACGGCTCTGACGGTCATCGCCGGCACCAGCGGCCCGCAGTCGGCGGCGCTGACGCTCGACATCGACGGCGAAAGGGTCACTCATCAAGCTGCCGGCAACGGGCCAGTGGACGCGATCTTTAATGCGATCAAGGCGCTGGCGCCGCATGAGGCGGTGCTGGAGTTGTTCCAGGTCCATGCGGTGACGGAAGGGACCGACGCGCAAGCGGAGGTCTCGGTGCGTCTTTCCGAGGACGGCAAGTCGGTGACCGGACGCGGCGCCGACCCCGACACGTTGGTCGCCTCGGCCCGCGCCTATGTTTCGGCGCTCAACCGCTTGATGACCAAGCGCGCGAGGACCAAGCCCGAGGCCATGCAGGCGGGGTGATCCGCGCGGTTTAATCTCTCTCCCGCGACCGGGACGCCGGTCGCGGGAGACTTTGAAATTCATGGCTTTCCATTCGCGAACGAGGGATTGAAACCATTGATTTTGGTTATTGGAACGGTTGGCCTGCCGCCCGAAAACGTCTCGCCGCGCGGGTGGATGTCCTCGCGATGATCGGCGCCAGCCGCGCCGAGGAGGGATGCCTCGAATATTGCTACGCCGAGGACGTGCTGGAGCCCGGCCTCATCCACGTCAAGGAAATTTGGACCTCTCGCGAGACTTTGCGCGCTCATTTCGCGACGCCGCGCCTCGGCGCCTGGCGCTCGGCGTGGCCAAGACCGCGAATCTCGGATCGCAAGCTTGAATTGTACGAGATCGGCTGTCCCGAACCGATTTGAGCGAGGCGCGCCCAGCCTTTGCTATTGTATCCGTGGCATGGAATTTTCTAAAAGAGATCGCGAGCCCTCCACCGCGCCGCTTAGGATAAAACCCCATGATTTCCATCGATAGCTTCAAATCCCGCAAAAAACTCGTCGTCGGCGCGAAAACATATTTTTATTATTCGCTTAAGGCCGCCGAAAAAAACGGACTCGCCGGCGTCTCGCGGCTGCCCTATTCGCTAAAGGTTCTGCTCGAAAATCTGCTGCGCCATGAAGACGGTCGCACCGTCACCAAGGAGAATATCGAGGCCTTCGCCGGCTGGCTGACAGCCAAGGGGAAAGGCGAAGTCGAGATCGCCTTTCGTCCGGCGCGCGTCTTGATGCAGGATTTCACCGGCGTTCCCGCCGTGGTCGATCTCGCGGCGATGCGCGACGCATTTGTCGCCCTCGGCGGCGATCCGCAAAAGATCAATCCGCTGGCCCCGGTCGATCTCGTCATCGACCATTCGGTGATCGTCGATTACTTCGGCACGGCGCGCGCCCTAAAACAAAATGTGGATATCGAATATCAGCGCAACGGCGAGCGTTATCGCTTCCTGAAATGGGGCCAATCCGCCTTCGATAATTTCCGCGTGGTGCCGCCGGGCGCCGGCATCTGCCATCAGGTCAATCTCGAATTTCTGGCCCAGACCGTCTGGACCAAGAAAGACAAGATCAAGGTCAAAGGCAAGACGCAAACCATCGAGACCGCCTATCCCGACACGCTGGTCGGCACCGATTCACATACGACGATGGTCAACGGTCTCGCCGTGCTCGGTTGGGGCGTCGGCGGCATCGAGGCGGAGGCGGCCATGCTCGGCCAGCCCTTGTCGATGCTGGCTCCAGAGGTCATCGGCTTCAAACTGGAAGGCCAACCGCGCGAGGGCGTCACCGCCACCGACGTGGTGCTTACCGTCACGCAGATGCTGCGCAAAAAAGGCGTGGTCGGCAAATTCGTGGAGTTTTACGGCCCTGGGCTCGATCATCTCTCGCTCGCGGACCGCGCCACCATCGCCAATATGGCGCCCGAATATGGCGCGACATGCGGCTTCTTCCCGATTGACGCCGAGACACTCGATTATCTCCACACCTCCGGGCGCGGGGCGGCGCGAGTCGCGCTGATCGAAAAATACGCCAAGGCTCAGGGCATGTTGCGCACGGCGAAGGCGCCCGAGCCCGAATTCACCGATACGATCGCCCTCGATCTTTCCAGCGTCGTTCCGTCGCTCGCCGGCCCGAAGCGTCCCGAGGGCCGCGTCGCGCTGGAGGACATGGGCGCGACCTTCGAGACCTCGCTCGCCAATGAATATAAGAAACCCGGCGGTTTGGGCGCCCGTTTTCCGGTCGAGGGCGAGAATTACGATCTCGGGCACGGCGACGTGGTGATCGCCGCCATAACTTCCTGCACGAACACCTCCAACCCCGGCGTGTTGATCGGCGCGGGGCTGCTCGCGCGCAACGCGGTGGAGCGTGGCCTCAAGGTCAAGCCATGGGTGAAGACCTCGCTCGCGCCCGGCAGCCAGGTGGTGGCGCAATATCTCGAAAAATCCGGCCTGCAAAAATCGCTCGACAAGCTCGGTTTCAATCTCGTCGGCTTTGGTTGCACCACCTGCATCGGCAATTCCGGGCCGCTCCCCGCGGCTGTGTCGAAGACCATCAACGCCAATGATCTCGTGGCCGCCTCGGTGCTGTCCGGCAACCGCAACTTCGAGGGCCGCGTGAACCCCGACGTGCAGGCCAATTATCTGGCTTCGCCGCCGCTGGTGGTGGCTTTCGCGCTGGCGGGAACGGCGGCGATCGACCTGACCAAGGAACCGCTCGGTCGCGACAAGAAGGGCGAGCCGGTGTTTTTGCGCGACATCTGGCCCTCTAACGAGGAAATCGCGCAATTCATTCGCAAGAATGTCACCCGCGCCATGTTCCGGGAGGCCTATGCGCATGTGTTCGACGGCGACGCGCATTGGCGCAAGATCAAGGTGCCCGCCGGCGAGACCTATGGCTGGGACGCGAGTTCCACATATGTGCGCAACCCGCCCTATTTCGAGGGACTCACCAAGGAGCCGAAGCCGGTCGCGGACATCGCGAACGCGCGCATACTGGCGTTGTTCGGCGATAAGATCACGACCGACCATATTTCTCCGGCCGGCTCGATCAAGGCGGCCTCGCCTGCCGGCAAATGGTTGCAGGAGCAGGGCGTCGAGCCAAAGGACTTCAACCAGTACGGCACGCGGCGCGGCAATCACGAAGTGATGATGCGCGGAACCTTCGCCAATATCCGCATCAAGAATTTCATCGCCAAGGACGCCGCCGGCAACGTGCCGGAAGGCGGCGTCACCCGGCATTTCCCCGGCGGCGAGGAAATGTCGATCTACGACGCGGCGATGAAATACGCCTCCGAGGACGCGCCGCTCGTCGTGTTCGCCGGCGCCGAATATGGCAATGGCTCCTCGCGCGACTGGGCCGCCAAGGGCACGGCGCTACTCGGCGTGCGCGCGGTGATCGCGCGGAGTTTCGAACGCATCCATCGCTCCAATCTGGTCGGCATGGGGATTTTGCCGCTGACCTTCGAGGCGGGAACGAGTTGGGATTCGCTTGGCCTCACCGGAGCGGAAACCGTAACGATCGATGCTCTTGGCGAGAGCCTCGCGCCGCGCCAGACGCTGAAGGCGAAGATCGTCTATCCCGATGGAGAAACGAAAGAAGTCCCGCTGCTGGCGCGCATCGATACGCTCGACGAGCTCGAATATTTCCGCAACGGCGGCATCCTGCCTTATGTGCTGCGGCAGTTGCTGGGGTAGGGGATGTTCGGCGCCTAAGGCGAAGAGTCGAGGATGGCTTGGGCCTGCTGATGTGTGGAAGGTCGGTTTCGATGGTCTTCCACACGATCGCCATATCGACCTTGAAATACCCCTGAGCGAGCGCGTTGCGCATTTCGTAGGCCAATGAAACGGGAAGCTCCCGATGCGCGTTCGCGAAGTCGGGATGATGACGCGGTATGTTGCGGCTGGCCTTGCCGATAATCGCCAAATTGCGGATCACCGCGTCTTGCGTCATGTCGTTCTGGGAAAAGCTGATTTCGTCCATGTCGTCGTTGTGGCGCTAAATGCGTTCGATAGCTTCAAGAATATGGCCGAGATAGTTGGACAAGCGCGGGCGTCGGCGCTCATACCGGCTTCGCCTCGGTCTCGGAACTTGTCCGGCAATCCGTTCGGCGTCAGCACGTCCACCGTCACGCCGAGCAGTTGGCGTAATTCATGGCGAATTGCGCCAATGTCGAACATTGTTGCTTCCGGCGCGGGGTCGACGAGAATGTCGAGGTCGCTGTCCTCGGTGTCGCGACCATGCAAGACAGAGCCGAACACTCTGGCGTTGGAAGCGCGATGAGCCTCGACGATGGCGCGGATCGCCGCGCCGCGCCCGAGCAATGTCTCCGACGGCTTCATCGATGCGATCCCAAGTGATTATCTCCGAATTAACAAATAACGATGCGCGGGTCCAGCGCTGAGTGCCCGCGCCCTATTCGCGCCGCTCCATCCGCCCCGGCGTCACCGTAAAAATGTCGGCGCGGCCCTTCAGCGAAGCGAACAGCGATGGATCGGCGCCGGTCATCCAGACCTGACCGCCGAGCTTGCCCAGTTCGTCGAAGAGGGCCTCGCGTCGGCGCGCGTCGAAATGCGCGGCGATCTCGTCCAGCAGAAGCACGGGGGCCATGCCGCGCATGGCGGTCACCAGCCGCGCATGGGCCAGAACAAGGCCGGTGAGCAGCGCTTTTTGTTCGCCTGTGGAACAGTCCCGGGCGGCCTCGCCCTTGGGTCCGTGCCGCACCAATAGATCGCTGCCTTGCGGGCCGATCAGCGTGCGTCCCGCGGCGGCGTCGCGGCGACGCGACCCCGCGAGCATCGAGCGGTAGCGCTCCTCCACGGTGAAGGCCGGCTCGTCCCGCAGCATTTGCTCCAAATCGCCGTCGAGCGCGATCAGCGCGAAGGGGAAGGGCGAGGCGTCATCGCGCGTCGCCTCGATCAGAGCGGCGAGGCGTCGCGCGGTGTCGAGCCGGGCGCTCGCGACGGCGACGCCGAGCGCGGCGATTTCCTGCTCGGCGGCCCCGAGCCAGCGCGGATCGGCGCCGCCGTCTTCCAGCAGGCGGTTGCGGTTGCGCAAGGCGCGCTCCAGTTTGGAGACGCGCGCGCCATGGTCGGCGTCGACCCCCAAGGTCAGCCGGTCGAGAAAGCGCCGGCGGTCGCCCGCCGGGCCGGTGAAAAGCCCGTCCATAGCCGGCGTCAACCACAGCGGCTGGATATGCTCGGCGAAGGCGCGCTGGGATGTCGCCGGCGCGCGATCGACGCGAAAGCGTCGCGCCGCATTGCCCTCGCCATCGGACTCCAATCCATGGCCGAGCTGCAGGATTTGGTCGTCTGTCTCCAATTCGATGGAAACCGCGAAGCCTCCCGGCCCGTCATGCCGCGCGCAAAGGCCGATCTCCGCGCGGCGCAGCCCGCGCCCCGGCGAAAACATCGAGAGCGCTTCGAGAATATTGGTCTTTCCAGCGCCGTTTTCGCCGGTGAGCGCGATGGTCCTGGAGCCGAACCGCGCGTCGAGCGCCGCGTAGGAGCGAAAGTCGCGCAGCGTCAGCCGGCGGATCAGCGGACTTAGGATCGCGGGACTTGCGTCGAGGGGCCTCATCGCGGATCGCTTTGCCACGCCGGGACAAAAAGGGCCAGCGCCGATCCGCGAAACCACTCCACTTGGGCGCGGCCGCGAAAATGAGTATTGTCGCGGCTGCTGGACTTTGGGGGCCTCGGGGTGGCGGATCGCGAAAAAACGCAAGAAGAGCCGCGAGCAGAAACGCGAGACTTGGCCGGCAAGCGCGTCCTGCTGATCGTCGGCGGCGGCGTCGCCGCCTATAAATCGCTTGAACTGCTTCGGCGACTGCGCGAGCGCGGCGTCTTCACGCGGGTCGTGCTGACGGCCTCGGCGCGGGAGTTCGTGACCGAGCTTTCATTTTCGGCGATTTCGGGAGCGCCGGTTCACACCGATCTCTTCGACGCGGCGCGCGAAGGCGAAATGGGGCATATCCAGCTTTCGCGGCAGGCCGACCTTATCGTCGTCGCGCCGGCGACCGCGAATCTGCTGGCGCGCGCGGCGCGGGGGCTGGCCGACGATCTGGCGACGACGCTTTTGCTGGCCACCGACAAGCGCGTTCTGTTCGCCCCGGCGATGAATGTGCGCATGTGGCTGCATCCGGCGACGCGGCGCAACGTCGCGCGGCTAAGCGCGGACGGCGCTCTGTTCGTCGGACCGGAAGACGGCGAGATGGCCTGCGGCGAATATGGCCCGGGACGTATGAGCGAGCCGCCCCAAATCGTGGAGACGATCCGCGCCGCGCTCTCCGCGCCGGCTGGAGGCGCCGGCTTGTTGGCCGGGCGCCATGTCGTCGTGACCTCGGGGCCGACGCATGAGCCGATCGACCCCGTTCGCTTTATCGCCAATCGCTCCTCGGGCAAGCAGGGGCACGCCATCGCCGTCGCCGCCAGGTTGGCTGGCGCGCGCGTGACGCTGGTCAGCGGCCCGGTGACTATTCCCGACCCTCCCGGCATCGAAACGCGTCATGTCGAAACGGCTCGCGAGATGCTCGCGGCGGTCGAGGCGGCGCTGCCGGCCGACATATTCATCGGCGCCGCGGCGGTCGCCGATTGGCGCGTCGAGGCCACGCCCGACAAGATCAAGAAACAACGGGAGGGCGGAGCGCCGGCGCTGACCCTTTTCGAAAATCCGGATATTCTCGCGAGGGTCGCGGCGCGCGAGGCGGGACGCCCGGCGCTAGTGGTGGGCTTCGCCGCCGAAACACGCGATCTGTTGCGCCACGCGCGGGAAAAACTCGCGCGCAAGGGCTGCGATCTCGTCGTCGCCAACGACGTTTCCGCCGGGGTGTTCGGCGCGGACGAAAACGAAGTGCATATCGTCTCGGCGAAGGGCGTCGAAAGCTGGCCGCGCCTCGGCAAGGAGGCGGTGGCCGCCCGGCTTGTGCAACTTCTCGGGCGAGAGTTGGCCGGCGATAGCGGAAAGTCATCTCCATGAAAATCACGATTTCGCGTCTGCCCCACGGCGGGGGCCTGGAACTGCCTTTTTACGCCAGCGACGGCGCCGCCGGCCTCGATCTTTGCGCCGCGCTGGCGCCAGGACGAAAACTCGTGCTTGAACCGGGCGCCCGCGATCTCGTGCCGACCGGTTTCGCCATCCATTTGCCCCCTGGTTTCGAGGCCCAGATCAGGCCGCGCTCGGGGCTCGCCTTGCTGCACGGCGTTACGATCCTCAATGCGCCCGGCACCATCGACAGCGATTATCGCGGGGAACTGCATGCGCTGTTGGTCAATCTCGGCGCGCATCCCTTCGAGATCGTTCGCGGCATGCGGATCGCGCAGCTTGTCGTCGCGCCGGTGACGCGGGCGCATCTGGAGGAAACGCGAGCGGCGCTGGAAGAGACGGAGCGTGGCGGCGGCGGCTTCGGCTCCACTGGCGTGCTGGGAGAACGGCAAGGATGATGCTGCTGCCGCGCGCCGCGCGTTTCGCCTTGCTCGCGGTTCTCGACGTGGCCTTGCACGCACGGGCGCGACCGGTGTCTTCGAAAGAGTTGGCGGCGCGTCACGATTTTCCGCCGCGGCGGCTGGAGGGATTATTGCAGGCGCTGGTGCGCGCGGGAATACTGAGGAGCCTACGCGGCCCCTCCGGCGGTTACGAATTGGCGCGCGAACGCCGCCGTTTGACCGCCGCCGAAATCGTTCGCGTCGCGCTGCGCGCCGAAAGCGACGACGAAGAGGTGTGCGCGCGCCGGAGCGATGCGTCGCTGGAAGCGGCGCTGACGCCGGTTCTGGAGCAAATCGAGGCTTGCGTTTTCGAACGGTTGGAGAGGATATCGCTCGACGATTTGCACGCCAGCGCGGTCGCGCGCGGTTTCGGCGAAAGGCAGGACGCGGGCGGCGATTTCGACATATAAAGACGCCATGGGCGAAGGATGCTCGCCCTGTCCGGAAGATGCGAGGAGATGCGCGCGTGAGCTACGAGACGTTAGAGATCGAAAGGCACGGCGAAGCGGGACTGGTTCGTCTGCATCGGCCGGACGCGCTCAATGCGCTCAACGCGAAGCTGATCGGCGAACTCGACGACGCCCTTCAGGCGTTCGAGGCGGACGAAGATATCGGCTGCGTCGTGCTGACCGGCTCCGAAAAGGCCTTCGCCGCCGGCGCCGACATTAAAGAAATGCGCGAAAAGGACTTCGCCGACGCGTTTTTGGGCGATTTTCTGGCGCGCTGGGACGCGGTGACGCGTATTCGCAAGCCGATCGTCGCGGCGGTGAGCGGCTTCGCGCTTGGCGGCGGCTGTGAGCTGGCGATGATGTGCGATTTCATTCTGGCGTCGGACAATGCGCAATTCGGTCAGCCCGAGATCAAACTTGGCGTCATTCCCGGCGCCGGCGGCACGCAGCGTCTGACCCGCGCCATTGGCAAGGCCAAGGCGATGGAGCTTTGCCTCACCGGCCGCTTCATGGGCGCCGAGGAAGCCGAGCGGGCGGGGTTGGTGTCGCGCGTCCTGCCGGCGGCGGATTTGCTGCCCGAGGCGATCAAGACCGCGCAAACCATCGCGAGCATGTCGCGGCCGGCCGTGCTCACCGCCAAGGACGCGATCAATCGCGCCTTCGAGACGACGCTGGCCGAAGGCGTGAGATTCGAGCGCCGCGCCTTCTATGCGCTGTTCGCGACCAAGGATCAGAAGGAAGGCATGTCGGCCTTCATCGAGAAGCGGCGCCCGAAGTTCCAGAATCGGTGACGTTCGGCGCCCGCGCTCACCAGCGCAAAATCACGCTGCCCCAGGTCATTCCGGCGCCGATGGCCATCATCGCGATCACGTCGCCTTGTTTCAACCGCCCGCCCCGGTTGGCCTCGTCCAGCGTGATCGGCATCGAGGCGCTCGAGGTGTTGCCGTAGCGGTCGATGTTGATCCAGCATTTTTCGAGCGGAACGCCGAGCGTCTCCATCGCGGATTCGATGATGCGAAGATTGGCCTGATGCGCGATCACATGGGTCACGTCGGCGGCTTCCAGCCCAGCCTGATCCAGCGCCTCCCGCACGACCTCCGGCAGCAGCCGGGCGGCCGCCTTATAGACCTCGCGTCCGCGCATTTTGATCTTGTGGCCGTTGTCCGTCAGCATTTCTTGTGAAAACGGGCGACGGCTGCCGCCGCCGAAAATCCCCAGAATTTCGGTCATCGAGCCGTCGGTTCGCAGTTTGGCCGCGATCAGGCCGCGTGTTGGCGCTTCGCTGGCGCAGAGCAGCATCGCGCCGGCGGCGTCGCCGAACAGCACGCAGGTCTCGCGATTGGTCCAGTCGACCACCCGGCTCAAGGTTTCCGCGCCGATCACCAGCGCACGGCGCGCCATGCCGTTACGGATGAATTGGTCGGCGATGACGAGGCCGTAAAGCGAGCCGGCGCAGGCCGCGGAAACATCGAAGGCGAAAGCGTTGAACGCGCCGATCTTGGCCTGCACGAAAGCGGCGCAGGAGGGCGTGGGCGTGTCGCCGGTCACCGTGGCGACAATGATGAGATCGATCTCGCTGGCGTCGACCCCGGCGAATTCGAGCGCGCGCCGCGCGGCGGCGGCCGCCATGTCCGAGGTGGTCTCGCCTTCCGCGGCTATGTGGCGCTCCTTGATGCCAGTGCGGCTGACGATCCAGGGGCCATTCGTCGCCACTATTTTTTCCAGATCGGCGTTGGTCAGAATTTTCAGTGGCGCATATGCGCCCGTCCCGAGAATGATGGATGACGGCAAATTTTCAGGCCTTGTTGGCGCCGCGATAGGCGAGTTTGTGACAACGCGGCGTGCGACGCGACGCTTGGCGCGCGGCTCGTCTCCGAGCCCTTTTCAATGCCCGGGCATCCAACGGGCGCCCCGTTCGCGGGGCTTTATCCCGGCGAGTGCTCGCCCGCGTTCCCGCGACGAGAATTTCTATACATAATCCTAGGGTGAGGGGAGCGCATTTTTTTGTCTGAACGGCGCCTCACGTCGTCTCGTTCGCTAAGTTACTGTTAGTAAGCATTATTACGTCCGTTGCTCCCGCTCTCGACGGCTCGCGGGCCGCGACGAACCGCCAAAAGCTAAGATTTGTTAAGCCTTCAATTCTATTAATTCGGCTTGGCGCCGGTGGCGCCGCGTTCGAGGTCGAGGCGATGCGACCGCTTGTAAATTCGGAGGGTAAAGCGTTGATAAAGATTGCTGTTCTCGTTATAGTCGCGCTGTATTCCCTGGCTGGCGCCGTGATGGCCGCCGATCGCGCGCCGCGCGACGGATCCAAGGCCGAGTCTTCGGTTTCCCTCTCAACGTCCTAGCCCGCTGCCCGATTGCCAATCGCGCCCCGGCGTGGCAAGCCACGCCCATGCGCGAAAATCCCAACGATAACTTGACTAAATCCGCCGTCTCCGCCGCGCCGCGCGTTTCCTTCGTGTCGCTCGGTTGTCCCAAGGCTCTGGTCGACAGCGAGCGGATCATCACGCGGCTGCGCGCGGAGGGCTATGAATTCTCGCGCGGCCACGCCGGCGCCGATGTGGTCGTCGTCAACACTTGCGGCTTTCTCGATAGCGCCAAGGCCGAGTCGCTGGAGGCGATCGGCGCCGCCTTGGGCGAAAACGGCAAGGTGGTGGTGACCGGATGCATGGGCGCCGAGCCCGAAAACATACTGGCGAGATTTCCCGACGTATTGGCGGTCACGCGACCGCAGGATTACGAGAGCGTCCTCGAGGCCGTGCGCGCGGCGGCGCCCGCGCCGCACGACCCTTTCGTCGATCTCGTCCCGGAGCAGGGCGTCAGGCTCACGCCGCGTCACTATGCCTATCTGAAAATCTCGGAGGGCTGCGACAACAGTTGCTCCTTCTGCATCATCCCACATTTGCGCGGGCCCTTGCGCTCGCGCTCGGCGGCGGAGGTTCTACGCGAGGCCGAAAAACTGGCGCGCGCGGGCGTGAAGGAATTGCTGGTGATCTCGCAGGACACCAGCGCTTATGGCCGCGATTTGCGTTACGCCGAAAGCGCCTATCAAGACCGCGCCGTGCGCGCGCGGTTCGTCGATCTCGCGCGCGAACTCGGCGAGTTCGACGTCTGGGTGCGGCTGCATTACGTCTACCCCTATCCGCATGTCGATGAGGTGCTTCCGCTGATGGCGGAAGGCAAGATTCTGCCCTATCTCGACATTCCCTTTCAGCACGCGGCGCCTTCGGTGTTGAGGGCCATGAAACGCCCCGCCAATGACGAGAAGACATTGGAGCGCATACGGAACTGGCGCCGTCTCGTTCCCGATCTCACGCTGCGCTCGACCTTCATCGTCGGCTTTCCCGGCGAGACGGAGGAGGACTTCGCCTATCTCCTCGACTGGCTGGAAGAAGCGCGGATCGACCGCGCCGGCGCCTTCAAATATGAAGCCGTCGCGGGCGCCCCGGCTAATGATCTCGGGCTCCCGCCCGTTCCCGACGAGGTGAAGGAAAGCCGCTGGAAGCGCTTCATGGAGCGCCAGCAAGCGATCAGCGCCAGGCTTCTCAAACAGAAAATCGGCCAGCGCATACAGGTCATCGTCGACGAGCCCGGGGGTGGGACTTCAGGCGGCGCCGCCAAGGGCCGCGGCAAGGCCGATGCGCCCGGCGTCGACGGCGCCGTTCACATTTCGTCGCGCAGACCATTGCGCGCCGGCGACATTGTGAGCGTGAAGGTCGAAGGCGCCAACGCATATGATCTGCGCGGAACGGCGACATAAGGCGCGACCACGCGCGCGAATAGGAGGGGGAGCGGTTGGTCGGGCGTGGCGGCGAAAATCGCTCGGAACCACGCCGCGTCTTGGAAGGATAGTCAGCTTTGTCTCATAATGCCCGGGAACGGGCTGAAATTGCGGTTTGCAATGCGCGCGCGTCCACTATGTTATCGCGGAGCCAACCCATTCGAGACGCGTCCGAAAGACCCGGCGCGTCGCCAGAGCCAAGGATCCGCGCCATGACAGACGAACAGCCGAAAAAGCCGCCGCAATACCGCGTGCCGCGCGGGCTTTATTTCCTGACCGCTGGCGTCATGGCGCTGTGGGTGTTCGTCGTGTTCTTCTTTCGCAACCCATACACGCAGGCCGTCTCCAACGACTATTACGACACGCATCCCTATAGCGAGACCTCGACCTGGGTGCTCGTGCTGGTGATCATCCCGATGATCGGCCTCGCCGCCTTTCTAGCGTGGACGCGGCGCAAGGGTAGCTGATCATCGATCCTTGCGCGCGGCGCGCAGAGCGGTCGAGGACTGAAAGGCGCGCCGGTCGTGCAGATAGACGAAGGCTGGCGGGCGCATGCCTGGGAGTAGGCGCGAGTCTTTCTCCGGGAGTCGCCATTTGGCGAATGCGTGGGCGGCTTTCGCGCCGGAACTGCTCCAGGTCGCGCCGGGCCGGTCGATCACCGCGATCGGAACCAGCCGCGCGATCTCGCGCCAATGGCGCCAGCGGTGGAAATGCAACAGATTATCCGCGCCCATTATCCAGACGAAACGCACGCCGGGACAGCGCAGACGCAGGTAACGCAGCGTGTCGTAAGTGAAGCGCGTGCGAATTTGCGCCTCGACGCCGGTCACGACGATGCGCGGGTCAATCGCCAGTTCGCGACAGGCCGCGATGCGGGCCTCCAGCGACGGCAGCTTCTTGGCGTCCTTAAGCGGATTGCCGGGCGTGACCAGCCACCACAACCGGTCGAGCCCCAACCGGGTTAGCGCGACGCGCGAGACCAGCACATGCCCCTCATGCGGCGGATCGAAGGAGCCGCCGAACAGGCCGATGCGCATGCCGGACGCGTGAGGCGGAAAGCGTGGGATCATGCCGGAGGCGGGTTCACGGGCGCGTCTGCCCTTCGCCGCGCACACGATATTTGAATGAAGTGAGCTGTTCGACGCCGACCGGTCCGCGCGCATGCATTTTGCCGGTGGCGATGCCGATTTCGCCGCCAAAGCCGAATTCGCCGCCATCGGCGAATTGCGTCGAGGCGTTGTGGACGACAATCGCCGAATCGACCTCGGCGAGAAAGCGCGCCGCCGCCGCTTCGTCCCGCGTCACGATGCAGTCAGTGTGATGCGAGCCATGCGTCGCTATATGCGTCATGGCGTCGTCGAGCCCGTCGACGACGCGCACGGCGATGATGGCGTCGAGATATTCCGTGTCCCAGTCTTGTTCGCTCGCCGGCGTCACGCGCGGATCGGCGGCCAGCGTCGCCGCGTCGCCGCGCACCGCGCAGCCCGCCGCGAGCAGCATGTCGACAAGCGGCGCCAGATGCGTCGCGGCGCAGGCGCGGTCGACCAGCAGCGTCTCCGCCGCGCCGCAGACGCCGGTGCGCCGCATCTTGGCGTTGAGCACGATCCTTTTGGCCATTTCGAGATCGGCCGCGCCATGCACATAGACATGCACGATGCCTTCAAGATGCGCGAAGACCGGCACGCGCGCCTCGTGCTGCACGCGCGCGACAAGGCTCTTTCCGCCGCGCGGCACGATCACGTCGATGTCGCCATCGAGACCCGCGAGCATCGCCCCCACCGCCGCGCGATCGGTCGTGGGAACCAGGGCGATTGCTTCCGCCGGCAGGCCAGCGGATTCGAGCCCAGCGACGAGACAGCGGTGAATGACGGCCGACGAGCGCGGACTGTCGGAGCCGCCGCGCAAGATCGTGGCGTTGCCTGACTTAAGGCACAGCGCGCCGGCGTCCGCCGTCACATTGGGCCGGCTCTCGTAGATCACGCCGATCACGCCGAGCGGCGTTGTCACGCGCTCGATGCGCAGCCCATTGGGGCGCTCGAACACCGCCAGCACGCGGCCGACGGGATCGGGCAGATCGGCGATCTCCTCGACGCCGCGCGCCATCGCCTCGATGCGTTTTGGATCGAGCGTCAGTCGGTCGAGCGCGGCGGGCGTCGCGCCGGAAGCGCGCGCCGCTTCGACATCCAGCGCGTTGGCGACAAGGATCGCGGCGCTGGCGCGGCGGATTTCGCGCGCCGCCGCGCGCAAGGCGGCGTCCTTGACCGCGCTCGGCGCGAGAGCGGCGGCCCGCGCGCCACGCCGCGCCGCGCGGCCGATTTCGGCCATGAGGCTTTGCGTGTCGGAGGGATGTGTTTCGAGAGGCTGCGCTTGCATGGCCTTGGCTCGGGCTGAGAAAATTGAAGTGCAAGCAGCTACCACGACGGGGGCTGGGGCGGAAGCGGCGTTATTTTCCGCGGCTCTTCACTCCGACACGATGGGAGGCGCGTCGGTCGGCGGGGCCTCGGATTGCGGCGTTCCCTTGGCGAGAATCTCCACGTCGGCGTCCTTGGTCGACTGCACCTTGAAAACGTTCTGATAGGTTTTTCCATCGTGGCGGGCGATGGCCACATATTCGCCTTCCGCCAGCATCAGCGACGGAAAGGCGCCGATCAATTCGCGGATCACGTCGCCGCCCGGCGTCAGCACGGAAAAGGAGGTGTTGGCGAGCGCCTCGCCCCCCGCCCCGTTGACCAGTTTCAGCGTGATGGTGGCGGCGCGGTGGCGTAGCGTGGCTTCGATCAGCTTGCCGGCGGGCACGCGCAGATCGGCGGTCACGACGGAGTTGGTGGCGTTGTTGTCGCCCTGCGAGCCCTGGCTGGCGTCGAGCAAGGTCGAGACGATGTGATAGGCTCCTTCCGGCAGGCAAATCGTGTCGCCGCCGCGCGCGTTCGCGAGCACCAGCTTGGCTTCCGAATTGCCGCGCTCCGGCACGTATATCGAGATAGAGAGCCTCTGCGGCGGTATCGTCGCCTCGCCAAGCTTGTCGACGAGTTTCAGCCCGCCGGCGTTCAGCGTCACGCGTTCGTTGACGGTTCGGCCGTCGATGACGACCCGGCGGGTGGCCGCGGCGAGGCCGAAGGCCGCATGAACGATATAAGTCCCGTCCGGGAGGCTGATGGTTGGCGCGGCCTCATGCGACTCGGCGACCAGTGTATGCCTCCCGTCGGACTCAAGCTGCTCGTCGAAAACACGCCAGACGATGCCGGCCTTGACGCCCTGTGTATCGGCGGGCGCCAGCGAGGCGAAGAGCCGCACCGCGCCGGTCGGCGCCGTTTCGGACCCGCCTTTTGGCGCGTGGGCGCCCTTCGGCTGCGTCTGCGCCGAGGCGGCCGAAGCGCCAAGGAGGCCGACCAGCAGCAGCGCGCGGGAGAGAGATCTTGCGAAAGCCATTGGCATCTCCGCACATATGGCGCCGAATGGGGCGTTTTGTCGACGTTGGAAAAGGATCATCATTTCGCCGCGAAGATTTCTTCGATAATCGGGATTTGTTCCCGCCTGGTCGCCAGCTTGCCTTTGAACCCGTCGGCGCGCGCCACGAGGCACTCCTCGCGGAACTCGGCGGCCTCGTTTGGGTGACGGCTGGGCGCGTCGAGGGCGGGCAGCCCCGCCGCCGCCGCGCCCAAAACCAGCGAGCCGCGCGCGACGGCGAGCGGGGCCGGGACCACGCCCGGCCAGCCATCCAGCCCAAGCGCTCGCGCCAAGGCGGCGCCCTCCCAAAATAGCCCCGCCAGTCGCGGCGAGCAGCCTTTATAGCTTTGAAGCGTGAAAATCGCGGCGGGTGTCCCGGCGGCGCCGGCGATAATGGTCATGGCGCCGTCCGCCAGCCCGGCCCGCGCCTCGAAAATGGCTAGTTTGGCCGAGAGGTGCTGGACGCTGGCGCCGCCCTCGGCCCCGTCCAGAAAAATCCCGTCGGGCGGCGCCTCAAGCATCGATTCGAGCGCGAGGTCGAAGCCAGGATGCTCGAGCGGCCCGAGCCGCGCGTAAAGCGCGGGGCGCGGGGCGAATTCGCGGGCTTGCCGCAGAAACGCCACCGCGCCGGCGCGCGGCTCGCGCAAATCGAGCAGCAAGGCCGAAGCGCCGCAAGCGAGCCAGGACTTGGCTTCAAGCCGCAGGTCGTCGGGCAAAATCAGGCAGGATGGCGTCGCCACGTCTTTTCCTCTCGCGCCGTTCGAGCTTGGTCGCCTCATTAAGGGGGAATTTACCATAAAACGTCACACTCTGTTTAGTGAAACCAAGTTTTCGCGGCCGGCGTGAAAAGGATGCAGTCGCCCATGATCGTTCGTAACTTCTTGCAGTGGGCAATAACCGCTTCGGCCGCGCAACGTTCCGAGGGGGCCGGCGCGCTGGCTCGCGCCTATCTTTACTCGGAGCTGGACGAGCGCACCCGACGCGACGCCGAAATCGCCATGATGTCGCTGCTCGACGATCCCTCGCCTCTGGTGCGCCGCGCGCTCGCCGATAATTTCGCCAGCGCCGCCGATGCGCCGCGTTCATTGATTTCCGCGCTCGCCGACGATCAATCCGACATAGCGGCGCCGGTTCTGTCGCGCTCGCCGATACTCTCCGAGGCGGAATTGGTCGACTGCGCGGCGATAGGCGACGCGTTCGCCCAAAGCGCCATCGCCCTGCGCGCACGCGTTCCCGTCAGCGTCGCGGCGGCGCTCGCCGAAGTCGGCGCGCGCGAGGCGGCGATTTCGCTCGCCGTCAATCCCGGCGCGGAACTGGCCGAATTTTCGATGCGTCGCATGATCGAGCGGTTCGGCGACGACGGCGAAATGCGCGAGGCGCTGCTATCGCGTCCCTGGCTGCCGGCGACGATCCGCAGCCAATTGGTCGCGGCGGCGGCGGCGAGCCTCACCGCCTTCGTGGTCGATTGCGCGTGGCTTTCGCCGGAGCGCGCCGAACGCCTGTCCCGCGAAGCCCGTGAAAAGGCCAATGTGATTATCGTCGCCGAGACGGCGGCGCGCGACGGGCGCGCGGGGCTGCGCGAACTGGCCGCGCACTTGCGCGATTCCGGCCAACTGACCCCCAGCCTCGTGCTGCGCGCGCTGCTGTCGGGCCGCCGTGATCTGTTCGAGGCGGCGCTCGCCGAACTGTCGGGCCTGCGTGAGGATCGTGTCGCCGGCCAGTTGCGCGATTTTCGCGGTGCCGGCTTCGCGGCGCTTTACGCCAAGGCGGCCCTGCCGGCCAAATTTCTGCCGGCCTTCCGGGCGGCGCTGGAGGCGCAGCGCGACTTCGCCGATTTGCACGACGAGAGCGGCGAGGCGCGGCTGTCGCTGATCATGATCGAGCGGGTGTTGACCGCTTGCGAGGAACTGAACGGCGGCGAACTCGACCGGCTGATGGCGCTGCTGCGCCGCTTCGAAATGGAGGCGGCGCTGGAACAGGCCCGCCAGGAAGCGCCCCTGCTCGCCAAACCCGAATTCGCCCCGGCTTTGCATAGACCAGTGATCGACATGGAGGCCTTCGAGGCGGCGCTGGCCGAGGCGGCGTAGGTTTGAGTTTTGCCCCGAGTCCGGAGGCCTTTTTCGCGAGCGGCGATGCGAGATGACGTTCGGCCGCTCCAAAATCCAGATCGTTCGCGCGCCGATGGCTTGACTGGCCGACGCGGCCATATTTCGGTATGAAGGGCGTGGACATCGCGGCGCGGGAGAGCGGGTGTTTCGTCCCCAAAGGCTTGGAAAGGTGCTTTACATGACTAAGGGCTGGCAGTTCAGGACAATCGCGGCGGCGGCGTTGACCGCGTTGACGTTGATGACCGGCAACGCGGACGCCGCGCAGTGCGGCAGCGGCCCGGCCGGCTTCGAGAATTGGAAGCGGCAATTCGCCGAGGAGGCGAGAGGACGCGTCGGCGCCTCGGGCATCGCCGCGCTGATGACGACGAATTATAACAGCGCGACAATCGGCGCCGACCGCGGCCAGAAGAGCTTCCATCTGTCGCTCGACCAGTTCATGGCCAAGCGCGGCGGCTCGATCATCATCTCACGCGGGCGCTCGCTCAAGCAGAGCCATGCGGCGCTGTTCGCGTCGATCCAGCAACGCTACGGCGTCCCGCCGGGGCCGCTGCTGGCCATTTGGGGCATGGAGACTGGTTTCGGCGCCGTGCAAGGCAATCAGAATGCTCTGTCGGCCATAGCCACTCTCGCCTACGACTGCCGCCGCTCGGCCTATTTCACCGACCAGCTTTACGCGGCGCTGACGCTAGTCGATCGCGGGATGCTTACGGCGAGCACGCGCGGCTCGATGCACGGCGAGATCGGCCAGACGCAGTTCCTGCCCAAGAATATCCTCGAATACGGCGCGGGCGGCAGTCTCGAAACCCCGAGCGGCGCGCTGAACGCGACGGCGAATTTCCTTCATGCGCATGGCTGGCAGGCCGGCGCGGGATACCAGCCCGGCGAACCGAATTTCGCGGCGATCGAAGCCTGGAACGCCGCGACCGTCTACGAGCGGGCCATCGCGCTTATCGGCCAGAAGATCGACGGCGGACAGTAAAGCGACACGCGACGTCAAGCGCCAAAACAAAAGGCGGATCCGCGAGACGCGGGTCCGCCACATTGGAGCACGACACCCCAATCAATAAATCTTGCCGTCCTGGCCTTTCCAGCCGTCCGAGGTCTGGTCGAAGCGGGTCTCGTCCTTGAAATCGACGACCTTGCCCGGCTCGATATACTGCTTGTCCTTGATCATCTGATTCTGGACCGTCGTCGAATAATAGGTGCTCGGCGAGCATCCCGGCGCGACGGTCTTGGCGCCATCGGCTGCTTCCGTTGGCTTGCATTCGAGATGGGCGCCCTTCGGGAATTCGACCTTGGCGGTGAAATAAAACTCAACGCCCTTATGACCGGCGCCCTCGACATCGAGCTGCCAGAAACGGTCCACCTTGAAGTCGACAAGTTTGGCGTCGGGATCGAATTTCGCCTTGACGAGATTTTCAAACACTTTCTTGGCCTGATCCTCGGTGGGCTCGCAATTTAAGAGGCAGAATGCCTTGGCTGGCGCGTTCGCGGCCAGGACGATGGCGAAAGCCGCCAACGCGAGGATTCTCGGTTTGCTCATGGGTGCGTCTCCTGCTTTTTACGTGCAGCGGCTTTTTTCCATGGACCGGCGCCAAGGTGACGGACGCCGAGATGAATGTCTCATTTCTTTTGCTGCAGTCCTCAAGCTGCACGCCCGCTTGATCCGCCGCAAGAGCGCGACAAGGGACTAATTGTCGCATCAAGCCCTCGCGGCCCCGAGAGGGCGCCCGAGGTTGCTTCGGAAATCCCCGCGCCTTATTGACGCGCGAGGCGATAATTCGAGACATCGGCGGCGGGCCGTCGAATCACACAAACCGCGAGAGGGTCATAAATGTCCGTCCATAAGCTTCTACTCCTCCCCGGCGACGGCATCGGCCCGGAAATCACCGCCGAGGCGAAAAAGGTTCTGGCGTTTCTAAACGAGACGGGCGCGGCTCGGTTCGAGACCCAGACCGGCCTGGTGGGCGGAGCGGCTTACGACGTTCATAAACAGGCGATCAGCGAAGCCGACATGGAACTGGCGCAAGCGGCGGACGCCGTGCTGCTCGCCGCCGTCGGCGGCCCCAAGTGGGACGGCGTCCCTTATGAGGTCCGCCCCGAAGCGGGCCTGTTGCGGCTGCGCAAGGATCTGGGCCTCTTCGCCAATCTGCGTCCGGCGATTTGCTATCCGGCGCTCGCCGAGGCTTCCTCGTTGAAGCGCGAACTGGTCGACGGGCTCGACATCATGATCGTGCGCGAACTGACGGGCGGCGTCTATTTCGGCGAACCCAAGGAAATTATCGATCTCGGCAACGGCCAGAAGCGCGGCGTGGACACGCAGGTCTACGAAACTTATGAGATCGAGCGCATTGGGCGGGTCGCCTTCGAACTCGCGCGCAAGCGCGGCAACAAGGTCACGTCGTCCGATAAAGCCAATGTCATGAAATCCGGCCTGTTGTGGCGCGAGGTCATCACCGCGCTGCATAAGCGCGAATATTCGGACGTGAAGCTCGAACATATGCTCGCCGACGCGCTGGGCATGCAGTTGGTGCGTTGGCCGAAACAATTCGACGTGATCGTCACCGACAATCTCTTCGGCGACATGCTGTCGGACGAAGCCGCGATGCTCACCGGGTCGCTCGGCATGTTGCCGTCGGCCTCGCTCGGCGCGCCGGACGCGCAGGGCAAGCGCAAGGCGATGTACGAGCCGTGCCACGGCTCGGCGCCCGATATCGCCGGCAAGGGAATCGCCAATCCGATCGCGATGATCGGCTCGCTGGGCATGGCCATGCGCTATTCTTTCGATCTGCCCAAGGCGGCGGACGCGATCGACGCCGCGATTTCGGCGGTGCTGGCGCAAGGACTGCGCACGGCTGATATCAAGGGCTCGGCGGCGTCCACGGTTTCGACCAGCGAGATGGGCGACGCCATCGTCAGGGAACTCGGTGGAATATTGGCTTAATCCGAGCCGGGTTAGGAAGCGCGCGAATCGGGGGCGTCCGGTTCGCGCATCCGGCTTTCACCAACCGGCGACCCGTTTGCACGACGCGTCCAGCGCGCCAAAAGCATAACGATCACCGCACGCATAGGCGGTGGGCGGTTCGCCGGTCTGTTGGAACAGATCGTAACCTTCCTTCAGATTATGCCAAAAACCGGCCCATTGCGCGCCATTGCCGTCAGTGGCGAAAAAGGACATTAAGCCGCCGCCGCTGGTCTCGCGCGCGATCGCCGCGTCGGTCATGCGGAAGGGAAAAATATGCACAGGCACCTCCCGCTGACCAGCGGAGAGGGCCGCGGCGACAAAGCCGTAAATCTCCTCGATGCCCTTGTCGGTCATGGCGAAACAGCCGACCGATTTGCAGGCGCCATGCACCATCACCAAGCCGCCGGTGTGTCCGTTTTGGCGGTCGAATGCATTGGGATAGCCGACGTTAAAGGCCAAGTGATAATTTGAATGCGGGTTGAGCTGGCGCGCCGAGACCGAGTAGAAACCCTCCGGCGATTGATAGTCCGCCTCCTTCACCTTTGGGCCCAGCCGACCAGACCATTTGCAGATCGGGAAGGTGCGATAGAGCGAATAACGCCCGTTTACCTTGAGCCAGAGTTCGAGTTCTCCCTCTTTCTTGAATATCCGCACATAGGCTGGCGCGCCCATATTGAAACGCGCCGGCCGCTCGGGTTCGTTGAAGACCTCGGGAGGCGCCGGGCGCAACACGGGCTCCGTCGTGTGCGCCGCGAGTTGTTGCGCGGCCGGGGCGGCGGGAGGGGCCGGGGCGGGAGCGGCGAGGTCGGGAGCGACCGGGACGGGCGCCGGCGGGACGGGAGGAGATTCCGGAGCGGAAGCGGATGACGGGGGCGTCAATGCGGCGAGAGCGCGAGGACGGCTCGGGGGCAGCGGAACATTCGCGACGGCGGTCTCCGCTGGCGCGGCGACCGCGGCGGGTAGTTGCGCGAGCGGCGAAGCGACGGCCTGCTCTCTCGGCGGCGCGGCTTCGCCGTCCTTCGTGAGGCCGGCTGGGCGTGGCGGCGGCAAGGGAGTCGCGGGAGACGCTTCCCGGTTGGCGAGATCGGCGGGACGTTTTGGGGGCAGCGGCGCATCGGCTTGCGCTTGAGCCGGCGCGCCATTCGGGCTCGACCAGGATTGCGGATTCTCGACCAGCGCCATGGTCCCGGCGGGCGGCGACGGTTCGGATTCGGGCGTAATATGTCCACGCAGTCCCGGCAGGAAGGGCGCGGCCAGACCGCTGGCGACGCCGGTCGCGGCGGGCGACGCGACGGGACCGTTGGCGACGCGGATATCTCGCGATGTCGGAGTGACCGCTGAGCGCTCGGGGACGTCCGACAGCGACCGCAGGGCGACGACCCCGATCACAAGCGACGCTATCGCGAGCGCGGCCACCGTAATGTGTGTTCGACGCGGCGTCATCCAGACCAGCCTCAAGCCCCGTGGCGGTCAAGCCTAACGATACGACGCCCTTAAGGCAAACCAAGAGCAGCCGTCAAAGCTCCTCCAGGCGGCCGCCACCCCCTGGAAGACCCAGACTCTTTCGAATCAATGCCCTTCGAAGGAAACCAGACTGCGCGTCGGGACGCCAAGCGCCTCGATCTTTTTCGCCCCGCCGAGATCCGGCAGGTCGATCACGAAGCAGGCGGCGACAACTTCCGCCCCCATTTTCCGCAAAAGTCCTATGGCTCCCGCCGCCGTGCCGCCAGTGGCGATGAGGTCGTCGACGAGAATGACCCGTTCGCCGGCGGCCACGGCGTCTTCGTGCATCTCCATTTCATCAAAGCCATATTCGAGCTCATAGCTGATCGCCACGGTCTTGTATGGCAATTTCCCCTTCTTGCGGATGGGGATAAAACCCGCCGACAATTGATGGGCCACGGCGCCGCCGAGAATGAATCCGCGCGCTTCCATGCCCGCCACCTTATCCATTTTAGACCCAGACCAGGGCTGCACCAGCTCATCGACCGCGCGGCGGAACGCCCGCGCGTCGCCGAGCAGAGTCGTGATGTCGCGAAACAGAATCCCTTTCTTGGGATAGTCTGGAATGGTGCGGATGGCGGCGGCGAGCGGCATTTGCGAATCCCATGGGAAATGTTGGCGTAGAGGCTTCATAACGCATCCGCGAGAAAAACGCAGCGCCGAGGTTTTGGCCGGCGCCGCGGCGCGCGGCCTTTTACAGGCGGTCGCGGATGAAGACATGGTTTTGTCTTGCGCCCGGCGGTGGATGTTTCGTTCGAGAAATAGCGCGCGTCGCCAGTGTGACCAAGTTGCAACACTGGTCAACTATTTCATTCCACTTGGGAAGTAACTCGTGGTGAAGGCGCCGCGGAATCATGCACGCGCCCGATGTCGCGCCACTTGCCGCGCCTGTCGCTCAGTCCCGCGGACCACGCCACGAAGCGGGGAATTAATTCAACAATAACAGTCGTATATGATTGACACGAAAACATGCGAGAACTGTCCGCGACCGATTCGATCGAGGCGCGACTGCTTATTCCATGGGCGGAACGCATGAGACATCGCATCGCGAATATAAGGAAATTGTTACTGCCCATAAAGAAAAGCGAATTGAGCGCGAATAGCGACCGAATAACATTCGACCACTGCGCGATGACGCAACTGCTCGCTGATTCGCTCGAAGGAGCCCTCTCATGTCCAAACGAATTTCAACTTCCCTGCTGACGCTGCTGGCGTTTCCAGGCGCGGCGAGCGCCGCCGATCTTCCGTCGCTGAAAGCGCCGCCCGCCCCGCCGCCGCCGATCTTCTCTTGGGAGGGCGTCTATCTGGGAGCGCATGTCGGATATGGTCTGAATACGATCTCGGAACAGGCGACCGATCTGGTTCCTGGCTACGCCGGCCTTGGAAATCCCGTTGGCGACTCACAGAACTATTCGGCGCGAGGCCCCCTGACCGGCTTTCAGATCGGGTACAATAAGCAGTTCGGGAATTTCGTGCTGGGCGGTGAGTGGGATGTCGAATATGCGGGCCAGAACACCAGCCCGACGACGTTCGGCACGCTTGGCCTGGCGACGGGTGGTCCCGTCCAAACCAACATCGGGGACACCTTCCGCTGGTCGACGCGCGCGCGCGCCGGCTATGCCGATGGCCGCGCGCTCTATTACGTCACCGGCGGCATGGTCGACGGCGGATACAGCCTGAAGCATTATTACTCGAGCCTTCCTGGCGCGACGCCTTACACGCCCGGCACCGATCTCAACCAAACGCCGTCCAGCGTCGTCAACACGAGCACCAACAACAACAGCGGCTCGTTCAACATCGAACGCTTCGGTTGGACCGTCGGCGCCGGCATCGAATACGCCTTCACCGACAAATGGTCGGCGAATGTCGAATATCGCCATAACGACTTCGGCACGGCCACCGTCTATTCGAACCAATTCCCGGGCCTGACCTTCCGCGAACGGTCTTACGAAGACACCGTCCGGCTCGGAATCAACTATCACACCGGCCTGCCCCTTTTCCTGCTTGAGCTGCCGTCGACGTCGACTTCGAACTGGACTCCGGCGCCCGTGACGACGGCGCCCGCTCCTCCGCCAGATGATCCGACTTTCATTGGTCGTCTCTACCACGCCTATGCGGACGAATGGGGCTACAGCGCTTCATATTCGCCTCCCAACTCTCCGCCCAGCCGCCGCCCCTATTTCCCGCCGGCGCCCGAGACGCAGCCGCCCTATCCCTTCACGGAGTGGTCGTTCGGCGGCTCACAGTTGATCGGCGGCACGCTGCCGAACTCGATCGACTCGCCGCTCATGAAGGCGCTGAGCCCGACGGCTCCGGGCAAGTTCCTCGAAGACAACCACGTGCAGATTTACGGCTGGGTCAATCCGGGCTTCAACATCAGCACGGCCCAGTCGCTGCCCGGCGCGCTGATCGGGGGCAACAATCCCGTGACCTATTCCTACCAGCCCAATGTTCTCCAGCTCGATCAGGTCGTCACGATCATCGAGCGCCTGCCCGACGAGGTGCAGAAGGATCACTGGGACTGGGGCTTCCGCCTCTCGCCACTCTTTGGCGAAACCTATCGTTACACCACCGCTTTCGGCATCTTCAGCGACCAGTTGCAAAAGTGGAACAAGTTCGCGGGCTTCGACGTGCCGATGGTCTATGGCGAGCTGTATCTTCCCTGGCTCCTAGAGGGGACGAACATCCGCTTCGGCCGCTATATCTCGCTGCCCGACATCGAGGCGCAGCTCGCGCCGAACAACTATATGTATTCGCACTCGATGACGTACGGCTTTGACAATTACACCAACACCGGCGTCGTCATCTCGCAGCAGGTCAACAAGAACGTGATGGTCCAATTCGGAGTGTCGAACGGCACGGAGGCGACGTTCTGGAACGCGCGGCAGCAATTCTATCCGCCGGTGCAGGGCGGCACTCTCTACCAGCCGGTGCCCGGCGTCTTCGCCACGACGACGGCGCAGTCCTATTATCAGGGCCAGGTCGATCCGGGCGTCAAGCCGACGTTCACGGCATGTGGACGCTATCAGACCGACAGCGCCTACGACAATCTGTATGTGTGCGCCAACGGCCTCAACACCGGAACCTATGGATACAACAACCTGCAGTGGTATGGCTTCACCTACTACCACAAGTTCGACGAGCTCTGGCACATCGCCATCGAGTTCTGGCACATGCATGAGAACAATGTGCCGAACCTCAACAGCTTCGTGAACCAAGTGGCCGGGGGGCTGACCACTCCCAATCCCTTCTATTATATGGCCAATGCGCCGGCCCTGGCGCAGTGCCCCGGCAATCTCAACTCGACCTGCACCGCGCGCGAGTGGTCGACCGTCGCCTACTTGAACTACAGACTCTCGCCGATGGACAACATCTCCTGGCGCGCGGAATATTTCGACGACATCAACGGACAGCGCACGGGAACGAAAACCTCCTACTTCAACTATGCGATGGGCTGGCAGCACTGGTTCTCGCCGACGGTCGAGATCCGGCCCGAGATCGCGTGGTACAATTCGCTGAACGCGCCCGCCTTCCAGACCTCGGCGCCCTTGCTCGGCGGCGTCGGCACGAAGAGCCACATCGCGGTCTTCTCGGCCGACTTGCTCTGGCATTACTGAGGTGGTCGTCTTTTGAAGCCTCGGGGCCTGGTTCGCAGCCAGGCCCCGAGTTTTATGGACGGGTGGATTACGCCCGCGCCCTTTCATCATCGTTTCAAGCTCGAATATTTATGACTTTCCTAATGCGCGAAGAAATATTCGCAATAGCGCCCTTACACGAACCAGCCGCAATGTTTCCGCATCGAGACGGGAAATTGGACCTGTTGGCATGCGCATTCTGGTGGTCGAAGACGAGCCTCACACGCAAAGATTCCTGCGGGCCGCATTGACGGCGAGCGGGTACGAGGTTCTTGATTCCGCGACTGGAAAGGAAGCCCTCGTTCTTGTCGCCGAATGGGCGCCCGACATTGTCGTTCTCGATCTTGGGCTGCCCGACATGGACGGCAAAAAGCTCATCCGCAAAATTCGCGCGAGTTCGCCAGTCCCGATCATTGTCGTATCGGCGCGCGACAGCGAGGCGGAAAAAATCCTGACGCTCGATACGGGCGCCAATGATTATCTGGAGAAGCCGTTTGTCATAGGCGAGTTTCTGGCGCGCGTGCGCTCGGCGCTGCGCAATGTGGCGCAGGACCGGATGATCCAGGCGGGCGGCCTTGTCATAGACACGAAAACGCGCTCCGTGGAAAAAGACGGCGCCGCGGTCAAGCTGACGCGAACGGAATATAAGCTTCTTGTCGCGCTCGCGCGCCAAGCCGGACAGCCGCTCGGTCATGAGGAAATTCTGAAGGCCCTATGGGGCGCGCGGCGTCCGGAGGACGTGGGACACCTCCGGGTCGTCGTCCGGCAATTGCGTTTGAAGATCGAGGACGATCCATCCGAACCCCGAATGCTCATGACGGCGCCGGGGATCGGTTATGTTTTTATCGGAACGAAGCCCTGAAGAGCCACGATAACTAAAAAACGCTCGCGCATTTTTCCGCGATCCGGCGCGAAGATCCACGCTCCTGGAGCGGCGCTGGAAATCAAGTTCGCGCTTGCTTCCCGTTCAGCCGGCCCATCACCGCGTCGAGCTTTCTCAGCAGCGCGGGGGCGCGCGCCTCGGGCACCGTCAAAATCGCATTGTCGAGCGCGCGATCCGAGCCGTTGGGACAGGCTTCATGCTCCGCCGGAAAATCGCGCAGCAAGCGCGCCAGCAATCGGCTCGCGGCCTGCGCATTGGCCCGCACGACCTCGATCACCGCCGCCACGTCGACGTCGTCGTGTTCGGGGTGCCAGCAATCGAAATCCGTCACCATGGCGATGGTCGCGTAGGAGATCTCCGCTTCGCGCGCGAGTTTCGCCTCCGGCAGAGCGGTCATGCCGATCACGTCGTAACCGGCGGCCTTATAGGTTAACGATTCGGCGTAAGTGGAAAACTGCGGACCCTCGATGCAGACATAGGTTCCCCCTGGCGCGCAAGCGATTTGCTCGGCCCTGGCGGCGGCCAGAATGCGCTCGGAAAGTTTCGGCGCGACTGGATGCGCCATCGAGACATGGGCGACGCATCCATTGCCAAAAAACGAGGAGTCTCGCGAAAAGGTGCGATCGACGAATTGATCCACGGCCACGAAGAGTCCGGGATAGAGTTCGGATTTGAACGAGCCGCAGGCCGAAACCGACACGATGTCGGTGACTCCCGCCCGTTTCAGGGCGTCGATATTGGCGCGGTAATTTATGCCCGAGGGCGAAAACCAATGTCCGCGGCCATGACGCGCCAGAAACACCACGCGGGTTTCGCCGATCGTCCCAAAACGCAAAGCGTCGGAAGGGGCGCCCCAGGGAGTCTCGAACCTCTCTTCGCGTATATTTTCCAGCCCCGGCAGATCGTAGACTCCCGATCCGCCGATGACGCCAACGACCGCCGCAGTCATGTCCGCCCCCGCGTTATCGCGCATTTTTTGTGCGCTCCGCGCGTATATCGCGCAAAAGCGAACAAGTCGCCAGCTTTTCCGTCTCCACGCCGCGCCTCGGCCGCACCGATAGGGTTGCGCCACAAAATGGCCTGTGTTAGGGGACGCTCGCATTGGAGCGAGGGCGTTGCGGCCTTGGTTCCTCACCCTGACCTTATCGTCGCTTGAACGCTCCAAATTCCGCCGCCGCGCTAACGGCGCGACCGGGAGCGTTTAAAGCGGCCCCGATCTTAAAGAGCAAAACCAAGTGGCTCAAGACGGAGTCGACCTTTCCGGCGTAGCGGGACGTTACGCCTTTGCCCTCCACGAGTTGGCGTCCGAGCGAAACGCGACCGGAGAAGTCACGCAAGCGCTCGCCGCCTTTCAGCGATTGCTGAGCGAGAGCGCGGATCTGCGCCGTCTGGTGGAGAGCCCGGTGTTTTCCGCGGCCGAGCAGGTGAAGGCGCTGGACGCGGTGCTTTCCGCGGCGCGGATCGGCGGAATCACCGCCAATTTCATCCGCCTGGTCGCGACAAAACGTCGCCTCTTCGCGCTCCCGGGGATCATCTCCGCCTTCCAACGCCTCGAAGAAAAGGCTAAGGGCGTCGTGCGCGCGGAGGCGACCGTCGCCGCGCCGATGAGCCCCGATCAAGAAGCCGCGCTGCGGCAGGCTCTCGCCGCGACGACAGGCGGCAAGACAGTCAGTCTCAACGTGAAGACGGACGCCTCGATCATCGGCGGCATCATCGTCAAACTCGGTTCGCGCATGGTCGACTCCTCCTTGAAGACCAAGCTCAATTCTATTCGCACACGCATGAAAGAGGTCGGCTGATGGTGGATATCCGCGCCGCAGAAATTTCGGCGATACTCAAGAATGAGATCGCTAATTTCGGCAATGAAGCCCAGGTGAGCGAGGTCGGTCAGGTGCTGTCGGTCGGCGACGGCATCGCCCGCGTTTATGGTCTCGACAATGTTCAGGCCGGCGAGACGGTCGAATTCGAGAACGGCGTGCAGGGCATGGCCCTCAACCTCGAGACCGACAACGTCGGCGTCGTGATTTTCGGCGCGGACCGCGACATCATGGAAGGCCAGACGGTCAAGCGCACCGGCGCCATCGTCGAAGTGCCTGTCGGCCGCGAACTGCTCGGCCGCGTCGTCGACGCGCTCGGCAATCCGATCGACGGCAAGGGGCCGATCAACGCCACGAAGCGTTCCCGCGTCGACGTCAAGGCGCCCGGCATTATTCCGCGCAAATCGGTGCATGAGCCGATGGCGACCGGCCTCAAGGCCGTCGATGCGCTGATCCCGATCGGACGCGGCCAACGCGAACTTATCATCGGCGACCGCCAGACCGGCAAGACCGCGATCGCGCTCGACACGATCCTGAATCAGAAATCCCTGAACGACGGCGACGACGAGAAGTCCAAGCTTTACTGCGTCTACGTCGCCATCGGCCAGAAGCGCTCGACCGTCGCGCAATTCGTGAAAGTGCTCGAAGAGCGCGGCGCGCTGGAATATTCGATCGTCGTCGCCGCCACCGCTTCCGACCCCGCGCCGATGCAGTTCCTCGCGCCGTTTTCGGGCTGCGCGATGGGCGAATTCTTCCGCGACAACGGCAGCCACGCCGTGATCATTTACGACGATCTGTCCAAGCAGGCCGTCGCCTATCGCCAGATGTCGCTCCTGCTGCGCCGTCCCCCGGGCCGCGAAGCCTATCCGGGCGACGTGTTCTACTTGCACTCCCGTTTGCTGGAGCGCGCGGCCAAGCTCAGCGACGAGCGCGGCGCCGGTTCGCTCACCGCCTTGCCGATCATCGAGACCCAGGCCAACGACGTCTCGGCCTATATTCCGACCAACGTGATCTCGATCACCGACGGCCAGATATTCCTCGAGACGGATCTGTTCTACCAGGGCATTCGCCCGGCGGTGAACGTCGGCCTGTCGGTGTCGCGCGTCGGCTCCTCCGCCCAGACCAAGGCGACGAAGAAGGTCGCCGGCAAGATCAAGGGCGAACTGGCGCAATACCGCGAAATGGCGGCCTTCGCGCAGTTCGGCTCCGATCTCGACGCCGTGACGCAACGCCTGCTCAATCGCGGCGCGCGCCTCACCGAACTCTTGAAGCAGCCGCAATTCTCGCCGCTGAAGATGGAAGAGCAGACCTGCGTGATTTACGCCGGCGTCAACGGCTATCTCGATCCGCTGCCGGTGAACCGCGTGCGCGCCTTCGAGGATGGATTGCTCGCTTTGTTGCGCTCGTCGCACAATGATCTTCTGGAAGCGATCCGCACGTCGAAGGATCTGTCCGACGATTCGGCGGCTAAGCTAAAGAGCGTCGTCGAAGGCTTCGCCAAAACCTTCGCGTAATGCTTTCCCTCTTCTCGCGCGCGAGAAGAGGGAGTCCGCCGCGTCTCGATCCGTTAATGGTCCTGCGCTCCTTTTGGGCGCAAGAAAACCTTAGAGCAAGAAGCTAGCCCATGGCCTCGCTGAAGGATCTTCGTAACCGCATTTCTTCCGTCAAGGCGACGCAGAAGATCACCAAGGCGATGCAAATGGTCGCCGCCGCCAAGCTGCGCCGCGCGCAAACCGCGGCCGAGGCGGCGCGCCCCTATGCAGAGCGCATGGAGAGCGTGCTCGCCAATCTCGCGGGCGGAGTCGTCGGCGGCCCGCAGCTGCTCGCCGGCAACGGCCGCGACGACACGCATCTTCTGGTCGTCGCCACCGCGGAGCGCGGATTGTGCGGCGCCTTTAACTCCTCGATCGTGCGTCTCGCGCGCGAGCATATCGTCAGCCTGCAAGACCAGGGCAAGACGGTCAAGATCCTCTGTGTCGGCAAAAAGGGCTACGACCAGCTCCGCCGGCAATATGAGAAAGACATCATCGAACTGATCGAACTGCGCGGCCTGCGTCAAATCGGCTTCGATAACGCCGATCCGATCGGCAAGAAGATTATCAAGCTGTTCGAGGACGGCGCCTTCGATGTCGCGACGCTGTTCTTCTCGCGGTTCAAATCGGTGATCGCGCAGATTCCGACGGCGCTGCAGTTGATCCCGGCGCAGATTCCCGTCAACGAGAACGCGCCGGCCGCGACTGGCGTGCAGTCCGCGTATGAATACGAGCCCGGCCAGGACGAAATCCTGTCCGAACTGCTGCCCCGCAACATTTCGGTGCAAGTGTTCCGCGCGCTGCTCGAAAACGCCGCCTCGGAACAGGGCTCGCGCATGAGCGCGATGGACAGCGCCACCCGCAACGCCGGCGACATGATCCGCAAGCAAACGATGCAGTACAATCGTTCGCGGCAGGCGATGATCACCAAGGAACTGATCGAAATCATTTCGGGCGCCGAAGCGCTCTGACGAAAAAGAGTGAGGACTAACATGGCATCGGGCAATCTAGCCACGGGGCGCATCACCCAGGTCATCGGCGCCGTCGTCGACGTGCAATTCGACGGGCATCTGCCGAAAATTCTGAACGCGCTGGAAACAGACAACCAGGGCAATCGCCTCGTGCTCGAAGTGGCGCAGCATCTTGGCGAGAATTCCGTGCGCACCATCGCGATGGACACGTCCGAGGGTCTCACCCGCGGCCAACCGGTCACGGACACCGGAGCGCCGATCTCGGTGCCGGTCGGCGATGAAACGCTGGGCCGCATCATCAATGTAATCGGCGAGCCAGTCGATGAAGCCGGCCCGCTCCACACTTCGGGTCGCCGCGCCATTCACCAGCCGGCGCCGTCCTATGCCGAGCAGGCGACCGAGGCGCAGATTCTCGAAACCGGCATCAAGGTCGTCGATCTGCTCGCGCCTTACGCCAAGGGCGGCAAGATCGGCCTGTTCGGCGGCGCCGGCGTCGGCAAGACCGTGTTGATCATGGAACTGATCAACAACGTCGCCAAGGCGCACGGCGGTTATTCGGTGTTCGCCGGCGTCGGCGAGCGCACGCGCGAAGGAAACGACCTCTATCACGAAATGATCGAGGGCGGCGTTAACAAGAAGGGCGGCGGAGCGGGCTCCAAATGCGCGCTGGTCTATGGCCAGATGAACGAGCCGCCGGGCGCTCGTATGCGCGTCGCGCTGTCGGGCCTCACCGTGGCCGAGGATTTCCGCGATCGCGGCCAGGACGTTCTGTTCTTCGTGGACAACATCTTCCGCTTCACCCAGGCGGGTTCGGAAGTGTCGGCGCTCTTGGGCCGCATTCCGTCGGCGGTGGGCTACCAGCCGACCCTCGCCACCGACATGGGCGCCCTGCAGGAGCGCATCACGACCACCAACAAGGGCTCGATTACTTCGGTGCAGGCGATTTACGTGCCCGCCGACGACTTGACCGACCCGGCGCCGGCCACCTCCTTCGCCCATCTCGACGCGACCACGGTTCTGTCGCGCTCGATCGCCGAAAAGGGCATTTATCCGGCGGTCGATCCGCTCGACTCGACCTCGAGGATGCTGTCGCCGATTATTGTCGGCGAGGAGCATTACGACATCGCCCGCAAGGTGCAGTCGACCCTGCAACGCTATAAGGCTTTGCAGGATATCATCGCCATTCTCGGCATGGACGAACTGTCGGAAGAGGACAAGCTGACGGTGGCGCGCGCCCGCAAGATTGAGCGCTTCCTTTCGCAGCCTTTCCACGTCGCCGAAGTCTTCACCGGGTCGCCGGGCAAGCTTGTGTCGCTCGCCGACACGATCAAGGGCTTCAAGGGCCTTGTGGCCGGCGAATACGACCACTTGCCCGAGGCGGCGTTCTACATGGTTGGAACCATCGAGGAAGCGGTTGAAAAGGCCGCCAAGCTCGCCAAGGAAGCGGCATAACCCGTAAGCGATTTGCACCGGTCGGGGCTGCGCTCCGGCCGGAACGATATTGGACAGCGCCGTCGGAGACAGACATGGCCGCATTTCACTTCGAACTCGTCTCTCCCGAAAAACTGCTGTTTTCGGGCGACGTCGAGCAGGTCGTCGCGCCAGGCGCCGACGGGCAATTCACCGTTCTAAAGGATCATGCGCCTGTCATGACCACGCTGAAGGCGGGCGTCGTGCGGATCGACGCGGGCGGCACGGTCGAGAAGCTGTTCGTGCGCGGCGGCTTCGCGGATGTGAGCGCCAAGGGGTTCACCATTTTGGCCGAGCAGGCCGTCGCCGTGGTCGATGTGGACGTCGCCAAGCTTGACGCCGATATAAAGGACGCGCGGGAAGACGCCGCCGACGCCAAGACGGAAGACGCCAGCGTTTTGGCGAATGACAAGCTGGCTCAACTGTTGGAACTTCGCGCGGCGGTTGGCGTCTAGGCCAAGTTTTATCGGACTTCCTATCGCTCGGATGACGCCGTCCGAGCGATAATCGCGCAACCTCGCCCTCAAGCTTCAATCGGCCTGGATGAGGACTTCCGGCATCTCGTCGTTCTCTTCACGATCGAGTCCGTCCTCCTCGGCGATTTTAACGCCGGTGATGCAAACTTCCTCGTCGTCTATGACAACCTCGACTGGCTCCAGTCGCTCGCCCTTACAGGGGCCATCGTTGCAATGGCCGGTCGCGATGTCGAATTGCGCGCCATGCTTGCCGCACAACAGATAGCGCTGGCTTGGGTCGAGAAACTGCTTTGGCTCGAAATCGAGCCGCGTTCCCTGGTGCGGGCAACGGTTTACATAAGCGTAAAATTTTCCTGCCTGCCGCGTCACGACGATCGGGAAGGGGACAGTTTCCCCCGCTTCGTTCACACGCGCAAGGACGAAGCCTATAGCGCGCCGCTTGACGACATCATTAACGTGGCAGACGGCGTAAATTTCGCGGACCTGCTCCATCGGTATATCTCCCTGGCGGCGGGATCTGTCCCCGCCGCCCTATTGGAGATGCAATTTCCTTACCTCCCGCATGAAAGCCGGTCCGCCGGGTGACCCGTCAGTGCAAGCTGACGGTCATCAGTTTGTTTTCCCATGCGTTGGCAAGGGCGCCTTCTTTCGTGTCCGCGAGCACGATTGGCGAGCCGTCGGCGGACAGCAAAGCGAAGACGGTCAAACCGGGCCCGATTTCCGGAGCCTGCGGATAAAGCCGCGTCACGTCCTCTGAGCGCATGGAGCGCACATAGGCGATGGCTCCGTCTCCCAGATGGGCGAATTGTTCAGGGGTGAGCCGTGGCGTCTGGCTCTCGGGGGCAATTTTTGGTTCCATAGTCACTCTCCTGGGCGGTTTGTCGTAAACCCGCCGCGTTGGCGCCTGCGCCGCAGCGCGCTACAGAATATAGATACGTACGGCCCGGGATATTTAAAGAGCTCCCGATCGCTTTATAGATCAAGGATGAGCCGCTCTGGATCTTCAAGCAATTCCTTCACGCGGACAAGGAACGTCACCGCCTCCTTGCCGTCGACGATGCGGTGGTCGTAAGACAGGGCGAGATACATCATGGGCCGGATCTCGATCTTGCCATTGATGACGACCGGACGCTCCTGAATCTTGTGCATTCCGAGAATGCCAGACTGCGGCGCGTTGAGAATCGGGGTCGACATGAGCGAGCCGTAGATTCCGCCGTTGGAGATCGTAAAGGTTCCTCCCTGCAGTTCTTCGATGTCGAGCCGCCCCTCCCTGGCCTTCTTGCCAAGCGCGCCAATGGTCTTCTCGATCCGCGCTATCTCCATCTTGTCCGCGTCGCGCACGACCGGAACGACGAGACCTTTGTCGGTTCCCACGGCGACGCCGATATGGGCGAAATGCTTGTAGACGATGTCGGAGCCGTCGATCTCGGCGTTGACGGCGGGAACCTCCTCCAGCGCCTGGCAGCACGCCTTGACGAAAAAGCCCATGAAGCCGAGCTTCACGCCATGTTTCTTTTCGAACAAATCCTTGTAACGGTTGCGCAGCTCCATCACCGCGCTCATATCGACCTCGTTGAACGTCGTTAGCATGGCGGCGGCGTTTTGCGCTTCCTTGAGCCGCCGGGCGATCGTCTGGCGCAAGCGGCTTAAACGCACCCGCTCCTCGCGCGGTGCGTCTTCTCCCCGCGCCGCTTTCGGGGGTGGCGGCGCCTCGGCGCGCATTTCGCGCGGCGGCGTTGGCGGGACTTGGATCAATGCCGGCGGCACGGGCGCGAGCAAATCGCTCTTGAGAACTTGCCCACGTTTGCCGGAACCGGCCACCGAGGAAAGATCAATGCCCCGGTCGAGGGCGATCTTGGCGGCCGCGGGCGATGGCGGCATTGCCGGCGGCGCGGAAATCGGCGGCGAGGAGACCGGCGCCGTGGGCTTCGCCGCAGGAGCGGAAGCCGACTTAGCGCTGGCCGCTCCCTCGGTTATTTGGCCCAGCAGCGCGCCGGGCGTCACGGTTTCGCCCTCCTTGGCGACAATTTCGGCGAGGACGCCCGACGCGGGCGCATTGACTTCGAGCGTAACCTTATCGGTCTCCAGCTCGGCCAGCGCTTCATCCGCCCGCACCGCGTCGCCGGGTTGCTTGAACCAACGGCCGATTGTCGCCTCGGTTACGGATTCACCTAAGGTCGGCACACGAATCTCAGTCATCGCCGCATCATCCATCGACTTGGCGACGGCACGACTCTGCCGGCGCTGCGTCCTTGTTTCCGGCCGGCGGCCAGAAATATTCTTCGTTCGAACGCCCACGTCCGGGGCGCGAATTCTATATCCCCAAAGCCTCGTCAAGAAGCGTCTTGAGTTGCGCGAGATGCTTGGACATCGTGCCGGCGGCCGTCGAGGCCGACGCCGGACGTCCGGCGTAACGCGCCCGCTTGGTCACGCCGCCCGCTTGACCCAGCGCCCATTCGAGATAAGGCTCGACATAGGACCAGGCGCCCATGTTCTTGGGCTCTTCCTGGCACCAGACGATTTCGGCCTTTTTGTATTGCGACAGGCGCACGATGAGCTGCTTCAACGGCAGTGGATAAAGCTGCTCCACGCGCAAGAGATACATGTCGTCGGCGCCCCGCTTGTCGCGCTCCTCCAGCAGATCGTAATAGACCTTCCCGGAGCAAAGCACGACGCGGCGAATCCCTTCCGCTGGCTGCAATTTGAAGGCGCCGGCTTCCGCGGGTTTCATTGCGTCGTCCGACAAAAGCCGGTGAAACCCCTCGTTCGGACCGAAATCCTCGATCCGCGAAACGCAGCGCTTGTGGCGCAGCAGCGATTTCGGCGTCATCAGGACCAGGGGTTTGCGAATGCTCCGATGGAGCTGTCGGCGCAGGATGTGAAAGTAATTGGCCGGCGTCGAGCAATTGGCGACCTGGATATTGTCCTCGGCGGCCAGTTGCAGGAAACGCTCCAGTCGCGCCGAGGAATGTTCCGGCCCTTGGCCCTCGTATCCGTGCGGCAACAGGCAGACGAGCCCCGACATGCGGAGCCATTTACGTTCGCCCGACGACAGGAACTGATCGAAAACCACCTGCGCGCCATTGGCGAAATCGCCGAATTGCGCTTCCCAAAGCACGAGAGTTTGAGGCTCGGCGAGGGAATAGCCATATTCGAAGCCAAGCACGGCCTCTTCCGACAGCATCGAGTTGATGATCTCGAACTGGCTCTTGGCGCTGCCCAAATGATCGAGTGGAATATATCGGCTCTCGTTCTCCTGATCGATCAAAACGGCGTGCCGCTGCGAAAAGGTTCCGCGCTCGCTGTCTTGTCCCGAGAAGCGAACCCGATGTCCCTCCCGCAGCAAAGTGCCGAATGCGAGCGCCTCGGCGGTCGCCCAGTCTATGCCGACCCCCGTCTCGATCGCCGCGCGGCGGGCGTCGAGAAAGCGTCGGATCGTGCGATGAATATTGAACCCTTCCGGCACGACCGTTAGTTTTTCGCCGATCTCGCGAAGGGTTTCCAGGGGCGCGCCAGTCTTGCCGCGCCGCTCGTCGTCCGAGGATTGGTAGCCCGGCTTCAGCCCGGCCCAATGGCCGTCGAGCCAGTCGGCTTTATTTGGCTTGAAGGACAGCGCGGCGTCAAACTCCCGCGAGAGCGTTTCACGCCACTCCGTTTTCATCGCGTCGGCCTCGACCCGGGTCATATGGCCTTCGGCGATCAGCTTTTCGCCATACAGGTCCAGCGTCGTTTTATGGGCCCGAATCTTTTTATACATCAAGGGCTGGGTGAAGGCCGGCTCGTCGCCCTCATTATGACCGTAACGCCGGTAGCACCACATATCGATGACCACCGGCTTTTGGAATTGCTGGCGGAACTCGGTCGCGACGCGCGCCGCGAACACCACCGCCTCCGGGTCGTCGCCATTGACGTGGAAGATCGGCGCCTCGACCATTTTCGCGACATCGGATGGATAGGGCGAGGATCGCGAATAGCGAGGATAGGTGGTGAAGCCGATCTGATTGTTGATGATGAAATGCACGGAGCCGCCCGTGCGATGGCCCTTCAAGCCGGACAGACCGAAGCATTCCGCGACGACGCCCTGGCCCGCGAAGGCCGCGTCGCCATGGATCAACAGCGGCAATACGGCGCGCCTGTCGTCGTCGGCGCAGCCGTGCTGGTCCTGTTTCGCCCGCACTTTGCCGAGCACCACGGGATCGACGATTTCGAGATGGGAAGGATTGGCGGTAAGCGACAGATGAACCTGATTGCCATCGAATTCCCGGTCCGAAGACGCGCCAAGATGATATTTGACGTCGCCCGAGCCTTCCACCTCGTCCGGCAGAAACGAGCCGCCCTTGAATTCATGGAACAGCGCGGCGTGCGGTTTCGCCATCACTTGGCAGAGAAGATTGAGCCGGCCGCGATGCGCCATGCCCAGCACGATCTCCTGCATGCCCAGCGCGCCACCCCGTTTGATGATCTGCTCCAGCGCCGGCACGATGGACTCGGCGCCGTCGAGTCCAAATCGCTTGGTGCCCGTGTATTTCACGTCGAGGAATTTCTCGAAGCCCTCCGCCTCGACCAGCTTGCGGAAGATCGCGCGCTTGCCTTCCTGCGTGAATACGATCTCCTTCTTCGGCCCCTCGATTCGCGCTTGCAACCAAGCCTTTTCCTGAGGGTTCAGAATGTGCATGAACTCGAAACCGATGGAGCCGCAATAGGTGCGGCGCAGAATTGTCACCATCTCGAACACGCTGGCGTATTTCATCCCAAGCACGCCGTCGATGAAAATCTTGCGATCGTAATCCTTATCCTCGAAGCCATAGGTCGCCGGATGCAACTCTCCGTGATCGTGGCGTTGCTCCAATCCGAGCGGGTCGAGATTGGCGTGGAGATGGCCGCGCATGCGATAGGCGCGGATCATCATCAGCGCGCGAACGCTATCGCGGGTGGCGCGTTGCAGCTCATCGCCGACCGGAAGCGGTGGCGCGGGCGCGACTTCCGCGAATATGGGCGGGGCGGCGGGGACGGCCTTCGGCGCGCCCCAATCCCCGTCGAGCGCGCTCACCCATTCGTTCTTGGCGGATGGCGGCCAATCCTCGCGAGCCCAGGAGGCTCGCGTCGCTCCATTCCCGCCAGGACGCGGCGCCGCCCCAAGCCCGGCGAAAAAAGCGCGCCAATCGGGACCAACCGTAGCGGGGTCGGCCTCGAAGGCCGTCAACAGATGTTCGAGATAGGCCGCGTTCGCGCCCTGCAAAAACGAAGTTGTCTCGAACACTTCCTTTTGCGAATTGGACTGCGTATCGACGCCGCTGCCGACGCCACCGTTCGTTTCCAAACGCGCCATTTTTTCACATTCCCCAGGACGCGACTACCGCGTCCACTTCTCTCTCCAATAGGGAGAGACGGAACAACCCCCTAAGCCCGCAACGCCTCGACCAAGGTCTTGCCAAGCCGCGCCGGCGAGGGCGAAATACGGATGCCCGCCGCCTCCATCGCCGCGATCTTGCTTTCGGCGTCGCCCTTGCCGCCCGCGATAATCGCGCCGGCGTGACCCATCCGGCGGCCGGGAGGCGCCGTGCGGCCGGCTATGAACCCCGCGATCGGCTTTCGGCGCCCGCGCTTGGCCTCGTCTATCAAGAATTGGGCCGCCTCTTCTTCCGCCGAGCCCCCGATTTCGCCGATCATGATGATGGATTTGGTGGCGTCGTCCGCCAAGAACAATTCGAGCACCTCGATGAAGTCGGTGCCCTTGACGGGATCGCCCCCAATGCCCACCGCGCTCGTCTGACCGAGACCCTCGCGCGAGGTCTGGAAAACCGCTTCATAGGTCAGCGTGCCCGAGCGTGACACCACGCCAACCGTGCCCGGCATGAAAATATTGCCCGGCATGATCCCTATCTTGCATTCGCCCGCCGTGACGACGCCAGGGCAGTTGGGCCCTATGAGCCGCGATTTCGAGCCCGACAGCGCTCGCTTCACGCGAATCATGTCATGAACCGGCACGCCCTCGGTGATGGCGACAATCAGCGGAATTTCGGCGTCTATCGCTTCGCAGATGGCGTCGGCCGCGCCCGGCGGCGGGACGTACACGACGCTCGCATCGGCGCCGGTCTTTGCTCTCGCCTCTGCCACGGTGTCGAACACCGGCAAGCCGAGATGCGTCGACCCGCCCTTGCCAGGAGAAACGCCGCCAACCATGCGCGTGCCATAGGCGACCGCCTGCTCGGAATGGAAGGTCCCGGTCTTGCCGGTGAAGCCCTGACAAATGACCTTAGTGTTTCTGTCTATCAGCACGGACATGGGTCGTAATTCCTAGGGACATATGGCGATGAGGCCTGTGATTGAACTCTTATGGACAGATCAAACGAAAACGCGGCGATCCCCGTTCCACGCGGTGCGCATTGATCATATCGCGTCGCGATGGCCGCGACTCTCCGTCTCGTTTCAAACTATTTGGGATGAACGCCCGTTTCAAGGCGGAATAAGGCTAACGGATAGGCGACGACGATCAAATATGCGCCACTTGATCGTCAGCCGCGATTTTATGGGCAGTCTCGCGGCCTCCTGAGCTCAAGGTTCGCTGCTATCCTCTTGCAAGCCCTAGCTGAGCAGCGATCCAGCAAGGTCGCGCAATCCCTCGTCGTCCATGCCGAAATGGACGTGCCATTCGCTCACGCCATGGCTTTCGGCTCCTTCGCGTAAACCGATATCCCCCCAGACATGAAATTCACGCGAAGACATAACACACACCGGACGCCGCGCCGCGCCGGCCTTCGCGACGCCAATCACCGCGGCGCCGGTGAATTCCGAAACGACGGCCGTTTCGGCGGCGGAAAAGACAGAGCAGATGTAACGGCGTCCCGAGAGTCCACGCCAAGAATAAAACCTTTCGCGCAAATCCGAGGTTAAGAGCGAGGCGAGGGCCTGACCACTCGGCGACGCCCCTGGGGGCGCGTCGCGCCGCGCCTTGGCGAATTTCCTTTTGCGATCTTCGCGCATGGTGGTGAATCCGTCGAGGAAACCGATCTCAATCACCGCGCCCTCCGTCTCGCCGCGCGCCCATAGCCCGAACATAACTAGAACAAACAGCGATCAACGTCAACTGACGTCCCTAGCAATAGGGACGAACGACCCATAATCCCGCCGAATAGTGAAATTTACCGCCCGAGCTGCTCCGCCTCGCGCCCGTAAGGCAAGAGGTGGTGGTGGTTTCGCACTTATTCAAGGTGAAGGCCGCCAGCTTCGGTGCGTCTCCACGCGGCGCCGCAAGCTTTGGCTAATTCGCGGACACGCAGAATGTAGCTTTGACGCTCGGTCACGGAAATGACGCCGCGCGCATCCAAAAGATTAAATGCGTGGGAAGCTTTTATGCATTGATCATATGCAGGCAAACACATGAGATGTTTCGTTTCACCATCGCCCTCTCCGAACTCGAGCAAGCGTCCACACTCCGCTTCGGCGGAGTTGAAATCCGAAAAAAGCTTATCCGTGTTCGCCGCCTCGAAATCATAGCGCGAGTATTCTTGTTCTGCCTGCAGGAACACATCTTTGTAGCTCACGCGCGCCGCGCCCTCGCCGCCGTTGAAGTTCAACTCCATGATGCTGTCGACACCCTGCAGGTAGCAGGCCAAGCGTTCGAGTCCGTAAGTGAGTTCTCCGGCCACCGGCGCGCACTCCACTCCGGCGACCTGTTGGAAATAGGTGAATTGCGAGACCTCCATCCCGTCGCACCAGCACTCCCAGCCCAGTCCCCAGGCGCCAAGGGTCGGGCTCTCCCAATCGTCCTCGACGAAACGGATGTCGTGCAGGCGGGCGTCTAGGCCGATCGTCGCGAGCGAATCGAGGTAGAATTGCTGCAAATCGGGCGGCGACGGTTTTAGTATGACCTGAAACTGGTAGTAATGCTGGACCCGGTTGGGATTTTCGCCATAACGCCCATCCTTCGGGCGTCGGCAGGGCTGTGCATAGGCGGCCCGCCAGGACTTGGGACCCAGCGCGCGCAAGGTGGTCGCGGGATGAAATGTGCCCGCTCCCATCTCCATGTCATAGGGCTGAAGGATGACGCAGCCCCGCGCGGCCCAAAATTGTTGCAGGGTCAGGATCAGCCCCTGGAAAGACTTTGCCGGGGACAACTCGGTCGCGGTCATCGGATTTCCTCAAAAGGGGCGTCGACGAAGGACGCTCTCCAAATCGTCACGGCGCCTATTCGCGAGGCTCGGGCTCGCGAGATTCCAACGATTTTCCCGCCTCGGCCCAGCCATCGGCGCCGTCTGGATACCAGGAAACATTGGTGTAGCCAATCGACAGCGCGCGCTTGGCCGCGTTCCAGGACATCCAACAATTCCTGCGGCAGTAAAACACAAGAACTTTGCTCTTGTCGTCATGGGTCGCGCGGCTGAGCCCGTTTTCGAAGTAGCGCTGGGTTGGCGCCGCCAATTCGCCATAGCCCGTATCTGGAAGCCAAACGCTGCCCGGAATGTCCTGGCGCGGCGCGTCTCGCCAGACAGCTTCCTTGGGCAATCCCGCGGGCTTCGGCGGACGCGGCAAGACATCCACGAAAACAGCCGCCTTATGGCTCCATAGTTCGAAGGCTTTTGTCGTGCTCAGCACCGAAGCACCCTTGAGCGTGACCGGAACGAGCGCGCCGTAATCGTCCATTCGATAGCCGCTGGGTTCCCTCGGCGTGGCCTTTTGCGCGGCGAAACTCGCGCCGGCCGCGGCCGCGAAAAGACAGCCCAGCAGCGCGCGCTTCATCGCGCCGACTCGAGCGGCCGCCCGTCCTCGCCGAGCAGCGGCACGCCATATTCCTCAAGGATTTTTTCAAGCGGCGCTTTGTTTTGCGCGATGAACTGATTGAGGTCGCGCTTCCAGTTCTGGTCGGAGTGACGCACGCCGAAGGCGATACGAAAACTCATCCGCGTCCCCGGGGCGTCGGCTATCGGCGTCACGATCAGCCTGTCGGCGGCCTTTTTGGCGTAATAGCCCGCGAATGGCCCCCAAAGGATAGCGATGTCGAGGTCGCCCTTTTCCAGATCGGCGATCATCGCGGCGCTGGAGGATTCGATGCGCGTATCCACCATCAGCGCATAAGGCCTGACCGCGCCCATCGATCCGTTCGCCGCGAGAAGATTGCCCGGCGGCGTATTGGCGACGAGACCAATATGTCGTCCATTTTCTTTTAGTCGCGGATCGTCCAGGGATTTCAAATCCGCGAGATCGGAGCCGGCGCGCGTCACGATCGCATATGTCGTGCGGTAATAGGGATTGGTCGGCTGAACCAAATCATTGCCTTGCGGCATGCCAAGGACGACATCGCAAAGATGGGCGTTCAAAGTGTTGCGAATAAAACCGGTCGCGCCGGGATAATACGTGTAAGCCACGTCCTTGTTGAGCTTCTCGGCCAGCAACCGCGCGATCTTGTTTTCGAATCCGTCGCCTTTGTCGTTGGAAAACGGCATATTGTTGGGATCTGCGCAGACACGCAGCACCTTGGGGTCCACGAGCTCAATGGAGCCGGCGTTGTCCGCGCCCTTGGCTCCAAATTCCGGCCCGAGATTTTGCCCGCTCGTCGCCGGCGCGATCAACATCGCGACGGCGATCACTAGCAGGGAAACTCCGCGAGGGCTCAGTCGTCCTTGCCCGACCATGCGCGACTCCCTGCCTTGGCGCTTGTCCAAAATGGGCGTCAACCCATTTCCGCCCACGATATTTCTCGCCGGGCGCCTTACTTGGCGCTCATGCACTTGGTTTCGGCGTCGGAGAACGCCGCGGGCTTGTCTTCCTTCTTCTCTGGACGACCGCGGCCTACCGCTTCGGTCGAGCGCGCGCGAAGATAGACGTAGATGTCGTCGAGATAGCACATGGCGTTTTTATTGTCGGCGAAGGCCGGCATAACGCTGTCGTTGCCCGCCTGCTTGTTTTCGCGGCCGCCAATGACAATGCCGGAAAACTCCGCGTAATCGAAGCGCTTCACCGAGTCCTTCAGGGCCGGGGCGTAAGTCGAGCCTTCGGCGTTCGGACCGTGACAGACATGGCATTCCGAGTGGTAGCGACGATAACCGGAGAAGGTATAGAAATCGACGGTTCCATCGGGCTTCACATTATAGGTGGGGTCACCCTTCGCGTCGAAATATTTGCCATCGACCGATTTGACCGCCTTCGGATCTCCGGGCGCTTCCGCGTTCGCGGCCGTTCCAACGCTCATGATAACGCCCAGGGCGAGCGCCCCGGCCAACGACAGTCTCATCACACTCTCCGACGTTTTCTCGTTTTGACGTTTTCATCCAAAAAACGGCGCCCGGCGACACGCCTTCGAGGCAGTGGGCCGAGCGCCAAGTCGCTATTGCGTTAGGCTAGGCTCAGTTGGGCAGGGCGAAGACCGTCAACACGCCGCCAAGAGCGGTGTAGTTGGACAGCGACGCATAATTGCCAACGGCGCCGAGACCCTCGTTGCCCTTCGTGAGGCCCGCCGCGAGACCGATGCCGGCCCAGCCGCCGACGCCTGAAAGCACCGCGACATATTGCTTGCCGGCATGCTCGTAGGTGATGACGTTGCCGATGATGCCCGACGGGGTCTTGAACTTGTAAAGCTCCTTGCCCGTCTTGAGGTCGACCGCCTTCAGATAGCCCTCAAGCGTGCCGTAGAACGCCAGACCGCCAGCGGTCGTGACCGTGCCGGACCACACGGAGAACTGCTCCTTGTCGGACCAAACGATCTTGCCGGTGCGCGCGTCCCAGGCGATGAAATTGCCGGTGTTGTCCGTCTTGTCGCCAAGAACCCGGCCGGCCGGGAACATTTCCAGCGTCGCGCCGACGTAGGGCTGACCGGCGGTGTAGCTGACCCGGAAAGGCTCGTAGTCCATGCAGACGTGGTTGGTCGGCACATAGAACAGGCCGGTTTCCGGATTGAACGAGGCCGGTTGCTCGTCCTTGGAGCCGAGCGCCGCCGGGCAAACGCCCTGCGTGTTGGTGTCCTCGCCGTTTTTCTCCGTCGAATATTTGTCGACGACGAGCGGCCGGCCATAGGTCTTGGAGCTCTTGTCCATGTCGACCTTGGTCGCCCAATTCACGGCCGGGTCGTATTTCTCGGCGACCAGCAATTCGCCGTTGGTGCGATCGAGCGTATAGGCGAAACCGTTACGATCGAAATGCACCGCCGTCTTGCGCTTGACGCCGCCGATTTCCTGATCGGCGAGGATAACCTCGTTAATCGCGTCGTAATCCCATTCGTCATGCGGCGTGAGCTGATAGACCCACTTCACGGCGCCGGTGTCGAGATTGCGCGCCCAAATCGTCATGGACCAACGGTTGTCGCCCGGACGCTGCTTCGGGTTCCAGGTCGACGGGTTGCCCGAGCCGTAATAGACCAGGTTCAATTCCGGATCGTAGGAATACCAGCCCCAAGTGGTGCCGCCGCCGATCTGCCATTGATCGCCCTGCCAGGTGCTGGTCGAGGAGTCCTTGCCGACCGGCTTGCCGAGGTGGGTGGTCTTTTCCGGATCGATCAGCGTGTCGGTGTCCGGCCCCATGGAATAGCCACGCCAAGCCAACTTTCCGTCGGCGACGTTATAGGCGGTGATATGGCCGCGCACGCCGAATTCGCCGCCGGCGATGCCGACGAGAACCTTGTCCTTGAAGACGTGGGGAGCGGCGGTCGAGGTCTGGCCCTTCGACGCATCGCCGTTCTTGACCGACCAGACCACCTTGCCGCTCTTGGCGTCGAGCGCGACGAGAGTGGTGTCGGCCTGAGCCAGGAAAATCTTGCCGTCGGCGTACGCCAGACCGCGATTAACCGTGTCGCAGCACATCACGGGAACCACGGCCGGATCCTGCTTCGGCTCGTATTTCCAAAGGATCTTGCCGTCGTGATTGAGATCCAGCGCATAGACGATATTGGGGAACGGCGTATGAATGTACATCACATCGCCGAGCACCAGCGGCGCGCCTTCGTGGCCGCGCAGCACGCCGGTCGAGAAGCTCCACGCCGGCGCCAGCTTGGAGACGTTTTCGGTGGTGATCTGCTTTAAGGTAGAATAGCGCGTATTGGCGTAATCGCCGGTCGGAGACACCCATTGCTTGGGGTCTTTCTGCAGGGTCAGCAATTCGTCGGCCTTCGCCGCGCCAACCGAAAGCAGCGCGAAAACACCGACCGAAGTCGACAACAACAGCTTATGCATGAGCTTTTCCTCCTGACGACATCGGCGCGCGCCTATCTTGGCCTCGTCGCCGACATCGCGCCTCGATGGCGCCTCGACACTGGGAAGGCGTTTTCCGTTCCTTGTCTCGCGTCGATCGGCTGGACCCTACAAAATGGCTCCATCGACCTCCGAAGAGAAGCTTCCAGTTCCCGTCCAGAAGACATCTTTTAAGTCGGAAACGGCGGGATAATATGGCGCCGCCTTTTAGAGCGCAACCCGGAAAAAGCGCTCTACTGAGTTTGCGGAGCCGGGACGCCGATTGGACGTGATCAGCGAGGTCGAACATCATGGTGCGCCGCATTATATTGTCGCTAGTCTTGGCGCTTTATTACATAAGCCCATCCGCCGCGACGGAGTTCAAGCTCGAGGAAATCGCGCCCGGCGTATTCGCCCATCCGGGCCGGACCGCGCTCATGGACCACGAAAATGATGGAGATATCGCGAATCTTGGAGCGATTGTCGGTAATGACGCCGTGGCCGTGATCGACACCGGCGGCAGCCTGATCGAAGCAAGGGCGTTTATTGCTGCGCTGCAACAAGCGACATCCAAGCCGATTCGCTATGTGATTAACACCCACGCCCATCCGGACCACGTCTTCGGCAATGGCGCGTTTGTCGGCCAAGGCGTCGTTTTCGTCGGTCACAAGAATCTTCCACGCGCCTTGGCGGCGCGGGGCGCTTTTTATCTGGAATCGTTTCGCGCGGCGATGGGCGACGCTCTCGACGGCGTGGTTATCGTCGGCCCAAGCGTCACCGTCGAGACGGCCACGACGCTCGACCTTGGGGGACGAAAGATCACCCTGCAAGCCTGGAGCGCCGCGCATAGCGATTGCGATCTGACAGTGTTGGACGAGCAAACCGGCACGCTGTTCGCAGGCGACCTTTTGTTCCTACGCCACGTCCCGATCGTCGACGGCAGCCTGCTCGGATTTCTCGACGTGGCGGAAGAGTTGGCGAAAATCCCCGCCGCGCGCGTCGTGCCCGGTCATGGGCCGCTGGTCGCGGCTTGGCCCAAAGCGCTCGACGACGAACGAGCCTATTTGACCCGGTTGACCGCCGATTTGCGCGCCGCCATCAAGAAAGGCGACACTGTCGCGGACGCGGCGAGCGCGGCGGCGCAAAGCGAGCGAGAAAAATGGCGTCTCTTCGACAATTACAACGGCCGCAATGCGACCGCTGGCTTCGCCGAATTGGAGTGGGAGACGCCTTGAGGAATTTTCGCGCGCGGATTAGCCTGCGCCTTTATTCTGGAGGCAAGCATGAAGATCGTCGCCCCGCGCCGCTGGCGCCCCGCCGGACTCCTGTGCGTCGGACTTTTGCTCGGCGCGCTTGACGGAGCGCTCGCGCAGGCGCCCGCTCCGATCGACCCCTGGCCCGATCTGGCCCGCGATTTGTTTCAAGGCCGCGCGATCGCGAACGACGACTTTGTCGTTCTCGAAGCGCCGGTCCGCGCGGAGGACGCCGCGATCGTGCCGATGACGCTGCGGCTCAAGGCCGCTGGATTGCGTCGGGCGACGCTCGTCGTCGATCAAAACCCGATGCCGATGGCCGCGACTTTCACATTCGGCGAAACGGCGGGGGTGACCTTTATTTCGACTCGCGCGCGGGTGAACTCTTACACCAACGTCCACGCGGTCGGTGAATCAGGCGACGGCGCCCTTCACGCGCAAGTCAAATTCGTCAAGGCCGCCGGCGGCTGCTCCGCGCCCGCCGTAAAAAACATGGATGAAGCCGCGTCTCATCTCGGACAGATGAAATACCGCGAATTCAAGAGCGCGGAATCTGGACATCGCGAAGCGCAAATCATGATCCGACATCCCAATAATTCGGGAATGCAGATGGATCAACTCACGCATCTCTACATCCCCGCCCATTACATCGACAAGTTGGTGGTCCGGCAGGGCGAGACGCTGATTTTCTCAATGGAGGGCGGGATCTCGTTATCGGAAGACCCGAATTTCCGGTTTAGCTATGCGCCCAACGGCGCCAAAACAATTTCGGTCGAGGCTCATGACACGAAAGGAAACGTATTTAAACAACAATGGCCCATCGGCGACGCTTCTTGACGCGTGTTCGCCCACGCTCTCGATCCATTGCACCAAGAGAATGTCGCGCCGAACCTCCGCGAAAGGGCTCGCCCTACTTGGAGGACCGTGAGCGCTCCCGTCCACCCGGACTTTTTGGCTCGGAGGTTAGCCGCCCCAGATCATCAGGGCGATGGAAATCAGCAGCGGCGTCGACGCCAGTAAGCAGATCGCCGCGATACAGAAGACTTTCTGTTCCGACGACGGAGCGCCAGCCGTCAGGCTGTCGTCATGCTTAGGGAACATCGCGAAGGACATCGTTCAACCCTCTCAGATCACATACGCTGCGGCTCCGAGAATGACGCCGCGCAACTCGTCGCCACGTTGGACCCGCAACCGTAAACGCAAGGGCGGCGGATTACGTTCCATTTTAGCGATGGCGAAGTAAACATCTTGCTGACGCGCGAAATCTCGGCGCTTCGTAACCCACGAAAATAATTCGTGATTAACGCGCGGCGATTGATCGCGCCGCCGGCGCGTTGTTTCGGCCGGGCACCGTCGGAACGGCGTTCTCGCTGAACAATTCCGCCAGCTTTTCGGTCATGGCCCCGCCCAGTTCCTCGGCATCCACAATCGTCACGGCCCGGCGATAGTAACGCGTCACGTCATGGCCGATGCCTATGGCGATGAGTTCGACCGGCGATTTCGTTTCGATATCATGGATAATCTGGCGCAAATGCCGCTCGAGATAATTGCCGGGATTGACCGACAGCGTGGAATCGTCGACCGGCGCCCCGTCCGAGATCATCATCAGGATGCGACGTTGCTCGCTGCGAGCCATCAACCGGCGATGCGCCCAGTCCAGCGCCTCGCCATCAATGTTTTCCTTCAGGAGACCTTCGCGCATCATCAAGCCCAGATTGCGCCGGGCGCGCCGCCACGGCGCGTCGGCCGCCTTATAGATAATGTGGCGAATATCGTTGAGCCGGCCAGGGCTGGGTTTTTTGCCGTCGTTTATCCAGGCCTCGCGCGATTGACCGCCCTTCCAGGCGCGCGTCGTAAAGCCGAGAATCTCGACCTTGACCCCGCATCGCTCCAATGTTCGCGCGAGAATGTCAGCGCAGGTCGCCGCGACCGTGATCGGGCGGCCGCGCATGGAACCGGAATTGTCGAGCAGCAGCGTCACGACAGTGTCGCGAAAATTCGTGTCCTTCTCGCGCTTGAAGGAAAGAGGCTGCTGGGAATCGATGATGACCCGGGGCAACCGGGCCGGATCGAGCATGCCCTCTTCCAGGTCGAACTCCCAGGATCGGCTCTGTTGCGCCATCAGTCTGCGTTGCAGTCGATTGGCCAAGCGCCCGACCACCGAGGAAAGATGCAAAAGCTGCTTGTCGAGGTAGGAACGCAGGCGGTTCAGTTCCTCGGCGTCGCACAGTTCCTCGGCCCGCACGATCTCGTCGAACTTGGTCGTATAGACTTTGTAATCATTGCCGGAGCGATCGCTCGCCGGCATGTTGGGGCGGCGCGCGCCCGAATCGTCATCGGCTTCGCCGCCGTCGGAGTCCTCGCGCGTTTCGCCATAGGGCGCGTCGGCGGATTCGCTCTCGCCTTCCCGCGACGAATCTTCCGATGCCATCGCCGTATCCATCTCGGATGCGCTCTGGGCCTGATCCTTCTCGTCTTGATCGGCCTCGTTCCAGTCCGGATTGGGGGGCGCGTCGTCGCCCAGGTCCTCGTCGGAGCTGTCATCCCTATTTTGCTCGGGCCCGGACATGTCGAGGCTGGCGAGCAAATGGCGCGCGATCCACGCGAATTCCTGTTGATTCTCGATCGCGTCGCCTAACCGATCGAGATCCGCGCTGGCGCGCTCTTCGATAAATCCTTGCCAAAGATCGACAATTTTCTTTGCGTGCGGCGGCGGCGGCAGGCCGGTCAGCCGTTGGCGCGCGATCAGCGCGAGCGCGTCTTCGAGCGGGGCGTCCTCTCGCCTCTCTATCACGTCGAATTTGCCCCGCTGATAGCGGTCGTCGAGCATGGCGGCGATATTGGCGGCGACGCCGCTCATCCGCCGCGATCCGATCGATTCGACGCGGGCCTGCTCGATCGCGTCGAAGGCGGCGCGAGCCTCCATGCTGGTCGGCGAAAGGCGTCGGTGCGCGGCTTCATTGTGACAGGCGAGACGAAGCGCGAGTGAATCCGCGCATCCGCGCGTGATCGCCGCCTCCTTTTGCGTGATTTTGCGCGCCGGTTCGGGCAGGCTGGCTTTCGCTCCGTCCTCGCCCTCGATCAGGGATGGGCGTTCGGGCGCGAAGCTGACTTCGAGCTTGGGCGTTTTCGCCATCGCCCGCATCGTCCCGGCGACCGCGCGTTTAAACGGCTCCTGCGGAGATTCCTTGGGGGTGACGGCTTTGCGATTGGTGGGCGCTGACATGAGAAAGATATAGCTCCCGCGAGGGCCGCGGCAAAGGCCGCCATAGGGGCCGGCCTTGTCGGAGGTTCGCTTGTCGTTTCATTGCGGAGACGTGGGAGCGCGCGGTCCTTGCGTTTTCCTCAAGTCATGACGACGTTGACCGCGCTCTCCGGCAGTTCCTTGCCAAAGCAGCGTTGATAAAACTCCGCGACCAGGGGGCGCTCCAACTCGTCGCATTTATTGAGGAAAGTGAGGCGAAAGGCGAACCCGATATCGCCGAAAATTTCAGCGTTTTCCGCCCAGGTGATAACCGTGCGCGGGCTCATCACGGTCGACAGATCGCCCGCCATGAAAGCGTTGCGGGTCAGATCGGCGACCCGCACCATTTTGTTGGCGGCGTCGCGCCCTTCCTTGGTCGTTTGCAAATTCTTGACCTTGGCGAGAACGATATTGGTCTCGGCGTCATGCGGCAGATAATTCAACGTCGCCACGATCGACCACCGGTCCATCTGGCCCTGATTTATCTGCTGAGTGCCATGGTAAAGACCGGAAGTGTCGCCGAGGCCAACCGTATTCGCGGTCGCGAACAGGCGAAAGGCGGGATGGGGACGAATAACCCGGTTTTGATCCAACAATGTCAGCCGGCCCGACACCTCCAACACCCGCTGGATCACGAACATGACATCGGGTCGACCTGCGTCGTATTCATCGAAACAGAGGGCGACGTTATTTTGTAGCGCCCAAGGGAGGATTCCGTCGCGAAACTCGGTGACCTGCTTGCCATCCTTCAGAACGATCGCGTCCTTGCCGACGAGATCAATGCGCGAGACATGGCTGTCGAGGTTCACGCGAACGCAAGGCCAATTGAGTCGCGCCGCCACCTGCTCGATATGGGTCGATTTGCCGGTGCCGTGATAGCCCGTGACCATGACGCGCCGATTGTGCGCGAAACCGGCGAGAATGGCCAAGGTGGTCTCGCGATCGAAGAGATAGTCGGGATCTAGCTCGGGCACGTGCTCGTCGGCCGCCGTAAAAGCTGGAACCATAAGTTCGGTGTCGATTTTGAAGACTTCGCGCACGGAAATTCGTTTGTCCGGCAATCCCGACATTTGCGCGGCCTTTTCTACTGCGACCAACACTTTTCCTCCGTTTCGCCAGCGGTTCGGCTCGCGTCGCCCAAATTCGCGCGAAACCATCAAACCAGGCGGGCGGCTCTCAACGTCTTATAGGCGTGGATGATCTCCCGCAATTTTTCTTCGCAGGATCGATCTCCGCCATTGGCGTCGGGATGGTTGCGTTTGACCAGATTCTTATAGCGCGTTTTGATTGTTTCAGCACTGGCGGCTTCGTCCAGGCCCAAAGCGTCGAGAGCGCGCATCGTCACCGGCGAATAACGAGGGGACACGGGCTCCGCCTCCCTCGCGCGATGGTGGCGTTTTCGATTTGCCCCGAGCGGATCGGAATAATTGCCGGCGCTTTGTCCGTCGGCGCGGAATCCATTGGCGCCGCGCTTAACGCCCATCGACCAGGTAGGGCGATGGCCAACATTCGCGTCCTTTAGATACCGAGCCACCGCCTCATCGCTCATCCCATTGAAATAATTGTATGAATTGTTGTATTCGCGAACATGTTCCAAACAAAAGCAGAAATATTGGCCCTCGCGCAGGCGCCCCATCGGCGCTCGAAATTCCCCGGCCTCTTGGCAGCCCGGGGAATCACATCGCAGCCGAGCTCCGCTCGGCTCTCGCTTGGGGGGGCGATTGACGCGGATACGATCGAAGAGAGGTGAGTTAAGATCCATGCGGCTCATTATGAAGAACTAATATGATGCCGCAAGTGACGAAGCCGCATTTATTTTGCCTCCCCGCTGGGATATGGGGCTCCAACCCGGAACATCCCAAGGCATCGTTGGGATCGAAAATAAGGATCGGAAAAATGACAAATCTCGGTAAAGGGCCCGTCAAGACCGCGATTGAAAGCAAGATTACCACGGCTCTGGCGCCGACGCGGTTGATCGTTATCGACGAATCGGCCCAACACGCCGGGCATGGCGGTCATCACTCGGATGGAGAAAGCCATTTTCGCGTCGACGTAACAAGCGAGGCTTTTCGAGGCAAAAGCCGAATTGAGCGCCATCGAATTATTCATCAGATTTTGGCCGAGGAATTGGCGGGGCGCGTCCATGCTCTCGCGGTGGTGGCCTCGGCGCCGGAAGAAACGGATTGAATGGTTTTCGCGAGTCGGCGGACGCCGCTTCGCGAGAAGGCGCGCCTCTGCTTGGCTGCGTGTCGTAACCGCTTTATCGCCTTGCCCCGCCCGCAAAAAGAAGCCGGCCGGACTTTTGGTCCGGCCGGCTGTGTTTTAGGCTTTGATCAGAAGTCGATCAGGGCATGTCGCCGGCGACGAACTTCGGAATGACCGGTCCGCCGATTTCAGCCGCGAAGCGACGGCCGCTCGGCGTGAAGAAGAAGAA
>Ga0182013_10000408_pt1 | contig 59776 bp, 49 predicted proteins | sample 612S2MmetaG_FD_120487 | JGI IMG/M metagenome (GOLD analysis project Ga0182013, IMG submission 120487) | Permafrost microbial communities from Stordalen Mire, Sweden - 612S2M metaG | ecosystem: Environmental > Terrestrial > Soil > Wetlands > Permafrost | place: Sweden: Stordalen | collected...
CCCCAGCTTCCGGGATACTCCCTGGATCGTCCCGGTCCCGTAGACATACTCCCGTCTGATCGCCTCAAATAACTCCACCTTCGTTCTCCTGTCCATCGGCCTCCCTGTCGGCTCCGCCGACAGCCAATTAGTCGATGAAGGTGGGCCAAATCAGACGCGCACAAGTGGGCCAGATCAGAGTAGCGAAATCACGAACCCATGCATTGCAGTAGCTGCCACGACCGAGAGGTTCCGCAACCGTCTCGTAAGCAGCCCGACACCGAGAGCCGCCTCGGCAAAGGGGGGTAATATGGCCAAGGCCCGGAAGGGAAAGGCTGTGGTTTCGCTTCCGCCGAAAAGGCGAGGCAAAACATAAAGGGCGAAATCCGAGTTAATCTTTTGCAAACCACTATAGAAATAAGTACTAACAACAATTAGCCGGCACATGTTGAGGGCCGCTTCCTGATCTTCAATCCGGCCACTTCTCCAGTAGAAGACTCCAAACGTTGCTATCATAAGGAAATATTGATAAGCCCAAGGTTGCCAGCGGCATTGGTCCAGCGCACCTAGAAGTGTAGCTAGGACTCTAGAAAAATGAGTATGTAAGTTTGTGGCTTGGAGGTTGAGCTAACAAGAATAAGCAAGACGATTAGGCAGATAAGACAAATGTAGTCCACAGGGAAGGGAATTTGCGGCAGCCCTCGGATAACAGGCACTAGCTAGGGGGAAGTGCTTATCCACAGGTGTCTGGACAGCGAGACGCCAGCCAGCAAGCCCACAACAGCAGTTAACTTAGTCCAAAAAACCTACCTCCCAAAGAGGACAGGTACTGCCGAATGGCGGAGAAGTTTCCAGGGCCTGGCGTAACCAATTGGCGTCGCATATCGTGACAAAAAGAAGAAATTCTATCACAACCTACTTGTTGGTCGGCTGCGATCGGCCACGATTGAAGGTTAGTCCGACTAGGAGTCGGGTTTTACTTCAGCAGGTCCTGCGCACTCTGAATCGCATAGTCGAGCACGCGGCCCGGCATCACGCCCAGGTAGATGGTCGCGACCAGGCTAATTGCTAGTCCAACCCCCAGTCCGGCGGGAATGCGGGCGACGGGCGCTTCAACCCGCTCGTCGCGCATATACATATAGACGATGACGCGCAGGTAATAGTAAGCAGCGATCGCGCTGTTAATCACTCCGATGATGGTAAGTCCCACCAGGTTGGACTGCAGCGCGGCCGAGAAGACGTAAAACTTGGCGAAGAAGCCGCCGGTGACAGGGATGCCGATCAGAGATAGCAGAAAGATGGTCAAAGTTGCCGCCAGCAGTGGTGAACGGCGGCCGAGGCCGGCGTAGTCGTCGAGGGTGACGTACTTCTCGCCCTCGGACGCGAAATGGCCGATCACCGCGAAGGCGCCGACATTCATTGCGGCGTAAGAAGCCGCGTAAAAGATCGCCGCCGAAATTCCCACCTGCTTCGCAGCCGCGAAGGCAACCAGCAAGTATCCCGCGTGAGCGATCGATGAGTACGCCAGCAACCGCTTGACGTTCTGCTGTACCAGCGCGCCGATATTGCCCAGCGTCATGGACAGAGCGGCCGAAACCCAGACCATCCAGAACCAGCCGGGAGCGCCAGTAGCAAACAGCACGCGCAGCAGTACCGCAAATGCAGCGGCTTTTGGTCCGGTTGACATCAACGCGACCACCGGCGCGGGAGAGCCTTCGTAGACATCGGGGGTCCACACGTGGAAGGGAGCTGAAGCAACCTTGAAGCCGAGCCCTACGAACATCAGTCCGACGGCAAGATAAGCCAGCACCGAGGCCTGTTGCGTTTGGAAATAGTGGGCAATGCCGTAGACGTTGGTCGTGCCCGTAGCGCCGAAGATCAGTGCCACGCCGTAGAGAAAGAATGCGGTGGCGAATGATCCGAGCAGGAAATATTTCAGCGACGCTTCGGCGCTCTCGGCGGCGCGGCGTCGCATTCCGGCGAGTATATAAGTTGAGATCGACGAAATTTCCAGCGCGATGAAGATCAGCACCAGTTCGACGGCGGCGGACATCAACATCATGCCGACGGTGCCAAACAGGACCAGCGCGTAATACTCGCCCGAGCGAATCCATTGCACGTCCAGATATTCGAATGAGATCAGGATGACGACCAGCGCGATCAACAGCACCACAACGTGAAAGAAGACGCTGAAGGTGTCAACGCTGACCGTGTTGTAGAACGCACTGCCGTAAAAGCCCGGCTGGTAAGCAGTGGCGGCCAGAGCGGCAAGCACTCCGATGACCGCGATTACGCCGAGGGGTTTCTTCGGACTTTGTTCGGGGAGCACCGGATCGACCATCATGACGATGATGCCGAAGATGCTCAGCACCAGCTCAGGCAGGATCCGAATGTAGTCAACGGCCGGGATCATCGTCCGATCACCTCCACCCCGTTACGCGCAAAATCGGCGTGTAATGGAGGCCCCGGTGCCGCAGGCGAGTTCCTTGCCGGAAGAACGGCAGCCTGGGTGACACCGGAGAACTGCTTCAACGCGGCCGACACGGCAGGATCAATCGAGTGCAGCCACAGCATCGGCGCCACGCCCATGACCAACGCAGCGATTGCCAGCGGCCACAGGGAGACGCGCTCACGAGCGTCGATGTCGCGCAGGGAGCTGTTCACCGGCTTGGTAACGTTGCCGTAGAAGACGCGCTGATACATCCACAGCAGGTAGCACGCGCTCCAGATCACTCCAGTTGCCGCCAGAATTCCGTAAAGCTGTTTGGCTTGAAATGCTCCGCTGAGCACCATGAACTCGCCCACGAAGCCGTTGAGCAGAGGTAATCCCACCGAAGACAGCATGATGAAGGCGAAGAAAGTAGCGAATACCGGCATTGGGGTGGCCAGGCCGCCGAACTCACTGAGCTCGTAAGTATGGCGGCGATCGTAAATCATTCCCAGCAGCATGAAGAGCGCGCCGGTGGAGATGCCATGGCTCAGCATCTGGTAGACCGCGCCGTCAACCCCGAGTTGGGTGAAGCTGAAGATACCCAGCACGACGAATCCCAAGTGGCTCACCGAGGTGTAGGCAACCAGACGCTTGATATTCGGCTGGATCATGGCCACCAGCGCGCCATAGATGATGCCGATGATGGCGAGGGCGATGATCCAGGGAGCGTTGCGCCGCGCCTGTTCGGGGAAGAGTCCAAGGTTGAAGCGCAGCAGACCGTAGGTGCCCATCTTCAATAGCACGCCCGCCAGCAGGACCGAGCCGGCCGTAGGCGCTTCCACGTGTGCGTCCGGCAGCCAGGTGTGGACAGGGAAAAGAGGTACCTTAACGGCGAAGGCTACGAAGAAGCCGAGGAACAACCACAGAGCGGCGTTGCCGAAGCCAGACACTTGGCCACTCTGAATCATGCCTTGGATGGTGACAAAGTCAAAGCTGCCGGTGCGTGCGTAGAGCCACAGAATCGCCGCCAGCATGAATACTGAGGCGATCATCGTATAAAGGAAGAACTTGACGGCTGCGTAAATCTTCCGCCCGTGGCCGTACATGCCGATGAGCAGCGCCATCGGGATCAGCGTCGCTTCCCAGAAGAAGTAGAAGAGGAAGAGATCGAGCGCGACAAACACGCCGATCATCGCCGTCTCAAGTACCAGCATCAGGATGAAGAATTCCTTCACCCGGTCACCAATCGACTTCCACGAAATGAGTACGCACAGCGGCATCAGGAATGTGGTCAGGATCACCAGCCACAACGAGATGCCATCCACGCCCATGTGGTAGTGAATGTTGGGATGGGGAATCCAGGGCACGTTCTCTTCGTATTGAAAACCGCTTTGGCCGCGAACGAAATACCAGGTCAGGTGCAGCGAGGCCAGAAGCGTGATGAGCGAAACCGCCAGCGCGAAGTAGCGGACGTCGCGATCACGGCGCGGGAAGAAGGCCAACAGGATCGCGCCCGCCAAGGGCAGGAAAACCACGATGGTGAGGATGTTGTCGTTGATGAACTTCATCGCACACCTCTCCAGACCATAAAGGCGATCACCGCGGCCGCGCCCACGGCAACCCATCCCGCGTAGGAGCGGATGTTGCCCGACTGCATGTGGCGCATCGCGTCCGAGGCTTCCCGCGCGTCCGTGGCGCTGCCGTCCACCGCTCGATCGATCAGACCTTGATCGATTCCTTTCCAGAAAACATTGGTCGACAGCAGGATGAGAGGCTGGATGATGACCGCTCCATAGAGTTCGTCGATCTTGTACTTGTCTAGCAGCAGCGTGTATAGACCGCCAGCCGCCTTGGCCATTCGCTCCGGAAGCTCAGGCCGCTTGTAGTAGAGCCACCAGGCAGCAAGAAATCCGAGTGCGGCCAGCCCAACCGAGATGGAGCTGAAGGCCAGCTCCGTGCTGTTGTCTTCCGATTCCGGTTTGGCTTCGGCGGGAGTTGCTGCCGCAGCGCCGGGAGTTGCCGAAGCCTCGTTGAATGCTGGCGAAAGGAAGGTGCCGAACCGATCTGATCCGTGCAACGAATGAGGAACGCCCGCCCATCCACCAACCAGTGACAGCAGAGCGAGAATCATCAGCGGTACCACCATCACCCACGGGCTCTCGTGAGGCGATCGGTGACCGTGGCTGCCAGCGGCAGCGTGCGCATCTTTGGCGTCCTGGACTGCTCCAGTGTGGCCGGCATGTTGCGCGTCGGCATCGTGCCCATGTGCGACAGTCTCAGGATTCGGACCGCGATACTTGCCAAAGAACGTCAGGAACCACAGCCGGAACATGTAGAACGACGTCATGCCGGCGGTGATTACGCCCACCAGCCACAAGACGTGATACCCGCTGCTCCAGGCGGACCACAGAATCCGGTCCTTCGAAAAGAAGCCGGCGAATGGTGGCAGTCCGGCGATGGCGAAGGTCGCGATGGTCATCGACCAGAAGGTGTAAGGCAGATACTTGCGCAGGCCTCCCATGTGGCGCATGTCCTGTTCGCCGCCGAGACCGTGAATCACCGAGCCCGCCGCCAGGAACAGCAACGCCTTGAAGAAGGCGTGGGTCATGAGATGGAAGATTCCGCCAACGTAATCCAGGACGCCGCAGGCCATAAACATGTAGCCCAACTGCGAAATCGTCGAGTAGGCCAACACCTTCTTAATGTCGGTCTGCACAATGCCGATGGAGGCGGCGAAGATCGCAGTCAGGGTTCCAATCACCGCGACCGCCATCTGCGCATCAGGCGCGCGGTTGAATACTAGATGCGATCGCGCCACCATGTATACGCCGGCGGTCACCATGGTTGCTGCGTGAATCAGGGCTGACACGGGCGTGGGACCTTCCATCGCATCGGGCAGCCAGACGTACAGCGGAATCTGTGCGGACTTGCCGGTTGCGCCGACCAGCATCAGCAGGCCAATCGCGGTCAGCAGGCCGGCAGCGCCAGTCTCGACGGGATACCTGCTGATGAGCGGCCAGAGACTGTCGTATTGCAAAGTCCCGAAATGTTTGATCAGCAGGAAGAGCGCGATCAGGAAACCGAAGTCGCCGACCCGGTTGGTGATGAAGGCTTTCTTGCCGGCATCGGCTGCGCTCTTCTTGAGGAACCAGAAGCCGATCAGCAGGTACGATGCTAGGCCCACGCCCTCCCAGCCGACGAACATCAGCAGATAATTGTTCGCCAGCACCAGCGTGAGCATGAAGAACATGAAGATGTTCAGGTAAGCAAAATAGCGGTAATAGCCGCCTTCATGCTCCATGTAGCCGACGGAGTAAACGTGGATGAGGAAGCCGACGCCGGTGACCACCAGCATCATGATTACCGAGAGCTGATCGAGATACATGCCGTACTCGGCCGAGAATGCGCCCGCGCTCAACCAGGTGGCATAACGCTCGATGTGAGGGATCTGGTCCGGCGACAATCCGGCAAACTGCGCCGCCACCCAGAGCGCCATGGCAAACGGCGCCGCCGTGAATCCCAACGCGATGGCATTCACCAGCGCTCTTGGAAAACGCTTGCCCAGCAGGCCGTTGACGGCAGCGCCTGCCAAAGGGAGCAGCGGAATGATCCAAAGGTGCATGCTCATAGTTTGAGGAGGTTCACGCGATCTACATTCAGCGTCTCGCGCGTGCGGAATACGGCGATGATGATGGCCAAACCAACGGCGGCTTCGGCGGCGGCCACCACCATCACAAAGAAGACGAAGATGTGGCCTTCGAGCTTATTGAGCTGCGCGGCGAAGGCGACGAAAGAAAGATTCACCCCGTTCAGCATCAGCTCAATCGAGAGAAAAATAGTGATGATGTTGCGCTTGATAAGAAATCCGGCAACGCCGCAGGCAAACAGAATTGCGCTTAGAACTAGGTAGTAGGAAAGAGGGACCATCTATTCCTCCCTCCGCGCCAGGACCACCGCGCCCATGATGGCGATCAGGATCAGGATCGACGTCACCTCGAAAGGCAGCAGATAGTTGCGGAACAGCAAATGTCCGACAGCCTGCGGATTGCCGAAGACGTCGCTGCCGTTCATGACCGTGGGACCGCCGATGGCGATGCGGTCCAGCCCGGTGAGATGGCTGACGACCGCGGCGGTAATGCCCAAGCCGATGATCAGCGCCGGCACACCCAGCATGGTGGCGACCCGGCTTTCATGGGGCAAACGAACTTCCTCTCCGGCGTTGAGCAACATGATGACGAAGACGAACAAGACCATCACCGCGCCGGCATAAACGATGACCTGCACTGCGGCCACGAACTCGGCCCCCAGCAGCAGATAAATCAGCGCCAGCGACCCCATCACCACGATCAGCGACAGAGCGCTGTTGATGGGGTGCTTCTGCACCAGGAGGTTGATCGCGCCTCCCACACACAGCGCCGCGAAGATGAAGAACAGAACAAGAGCTAACATGATTATTCAATCGCCGGCAAACGGCCAGGCCGGGCTAACTCCATACTGCGGCAATCGGCAGTTGGCATTTAGCATTCAGCATTCAGAACTCCATCGTCCGCACATCCGCAGAATTCGTTTTGGGTCAGGGCACGTCTTCAGACGTGCCGCAACCGCATCGGCTGTGACCTGGGCTTTAGCCTCTGCCTCAGTCTGCCGGGCTAAAGCCCTAACGCCAGATGGGCTACGATCGGCACGACTGAAGTCGTGCCCTGACACAAAGCCTTTCATCAACGCTGAAAGACAAACCATCAAGAGCGCATCTTCTAAAGTGCTCTTGCCAACTGCTAACTACCAAGCGCGAACTGCTAGCCGCTAGTTACTTTACTGCCACAACAAAGGCAGTCACCACGATATTCGCAATGGCCAGCGGCAGCAGAAACTTCCAGCCGAAGGCCATGAGCTGGTCATAGCGGAAACGCGGCAAGGTGCCGCGGACCCAGATGTAAATAAACATGAAGGCGAAGACACGCACCGCGAACCAGAATACCGGCAGCAGCGACTGCACAATCGGCGGGCCGAAGACCGGGCCCGACCAGCCGCCCAGAAACAGGATCGACGCCAGGCAGGCTACGGTCACCATGTTGGCGTACTCCGCCATAAAGAACATGGCGAACTTCATCGAACTGTACTCGGTGTGATAGCCGGCGACTAGTTCGGTTTCAGCTTCCGGCAGATCGAAAGGAATGCGGTTCGTTTCGGCATAGGCCGCCATGATGTAGATGAAGAAGGCGACGAACTGTCCCTTGAAAATATTCCACTTGGGAATGAATCCGAACCAGACGCCGGCCTGCGAATTGACGATGTCGCTCAGGCTGAAACTGCCGGCGTAAATCAGTACGCCGATCAGCGACAGGCCGAGCGCAATCTCGTAGCTGATCATTTGCGCCGAAGCGCGCAGGCCGCCCAGCATGGAGTACTTGCTGTTGGAAGACCAGCCGGCCAGCGCCACTCCATAAACTCCGACCGAAGTGACACCCAGAATGACGAGCAGGCCAATATTGATGTCGGTGATCTGCAGTGGCGTGTTAACGCTGCCGAGTCTGATCCAGGGGCCGATCGGAATGACCGCGATGGAGGTCAGTGCCGTGGTCAATGCGATGATCGGTGCCAGCATGTACAAGGGCTTGTTGACGTATGGTGGTGTGAGGTCTTCCTTAAAGATAAACTTTAAGCCGTCGGCGAGCGGCTGCCAGATGCCGAACGGCCCCACCCGCGACGGTCCCCATCGGTTCTGTATGTGGGCAACCACTTTGCGTTCCAGCAACGTGGTATAAGCCACGGCCGTCAGCAGGATCAACAGCGCGAGCACGATCTTGACCAGCGAAACCAGGATGTACGTTCCAATGCTCATGTAAGTTATCAGCCGTCAGCCGTCAGTAAACCGCTTTTCGCTAGTCGCCCTTCGCCGTTCGCCAGAAGAGTAAAGCCGCTATCTATTTCAAGCGTCCTACTCCCTGACCATGGGATCGTACCCTGCCGCAATCTCGACATCTTCGGGCATAGTACGGTAGCGCTCCATAACTGTATTGAGGGTCGCCGAAAATCGTCCCAGCGTGCCCGAAGTGAACAGTTTGTCATTCGCAGGCATCACCAGCTCCGGATGACCCATTCCTGTGGCGCCGGTAATCTGGACCAACTGCGTGTGCTCATCGTGACCCGAGAGCAGTCCGAGGCGTGAGATGTCGTAGCCGGGGACCAACCGCTGAATCTCGTCCAGCATGGCGACGGGATCGTAAGGACTCATCTTCGGTTCAAGGTTGTGGTCGGCAAGCCAAACCGCGTGCTGATCGGATTCTCCCGACTGCGCTCCGCGGCTCTGGCCCATGTCGGCGCGCGTGCCGCCGCCGCCAAACGGCACCAGCTTGTGGACGTCGCATCCCATGCCGGCGGCGATGCGCACAATGCACTCGAAATCGTTGCGCACTCCCGAGAATTCGCCCGCCTTCTTCAACATTTGCACGTCGCCGCACGTGTTGGTGTAGGTGCCACCCTTTTCGTAAGCGTTGGCGACGGGCAAGACCACGTCGGCGCTGGCGGCTGTCTCGGTGAGAAACATGTCTTGCACGATAACGAAAGTCTTCGACAGCACGAACGGATCGATGTTGTAGCGCGCGACCGGATTAGAGCCGACAACATACAGCGCCTTCAAATTGCCGGCTTTGGCGGCGTCCACCAGTTGCAAGAGGTTCAAGCCGGGCGCGGTAGGAACCTCGTCCAGCCAATGTTCATGGAAGCGGGTAGCGCTCGACACCGGCGCGTAGCCGGGCAACATGTCGGGATAGAGGCCCATATCGGCCGCGCCGCGAGAGTTGGCGTAGTCGCCCAGGCAGATAAACTTCGCGCCGAGAGAAAGTCCGTAGTTCACCAGCGCCGTGACATCGCTACCGCGTAACTCAGAGCCGAAGATGATGACCAGCCCACTCTCGCTCTTCAGCGCATCGCGCATCTGGCTGAGTGCTTCGCGCGTGAGCTGCGGCGAGGCGACAGCATCGGCTGCCGCATCGTTGGCCGTGAGGAACTGCACGAAGGCACCTTCGGAGCCGGGAGCAATCTGCACGAAGGCCGTGGCTTGGCGGCGCAGCTTGATGGGAGAAGAATTCGCAATGTACAACTTGGCGCGATGCAGGCGAACATTGCTGCGGATCTGCCATGCCAGCAGCGGATGCTGTTCGGTAGGATTGTTGCCAATCAACAGGATTGCCGGCGCGTTGAAGACATCGCGCATCGACGCAGTCGCGTCTTTCTTTCCGGCCAGGGCAGATGCCAGGGCAGGGAAGTCGGCGGTGCGGTGATGGTCGATATTGTTGGTGCCCAGCACCAGGCGCGCGAATTTCTGCAGCAGGTAGTTTTCTTCGTTGCTGGTATGGTTCGAGCCGACTACGCCGATAGAACTTGGGCCGTGGCTGGCCAAAACTTCCTGGAATTTGGAGGCAATCAAATCAAAAGCTTGCTCCCAGGTGGAGGGAACAAACTTGCCATCACGCTTGATCAGCGGCTGCTGCAGGCGCTCGGGATTGTTGGCAAAGTCGAAAGCGTAGCGGCCTTTTATGCAAAGAAAGTCGCCGTTGATGCCGCTTTTGTCGCGATTGTCACCGCGGACGATCTGCATGCCGGTATCGGCGCGACGCACCCCCAGAGTGGTTTTGCAGCCGTCTCCGCAATGGGTGCAGACGGTGCCGACGTGCTTCATCTCCCAGGGGCGTGTCTTGTAACGATAAGCGCCAGAGGTCAGTGCCCCGACCGGACAGATGTCGATGCACATGCCGCACTCTTCGCACTCCAGATGATCTTCCTTATTGGGCGCGATGATCGATCCCGATCCGCGATTTTGGACGCCGAGCGCCCATACATCCATCCCTTCACCGCACACCCGAACGCAGCGATAGCAGAGAATGCAGCGCGGACGATCGAAGTAGACCACCGGCGACCACTGCTGCTCGTCGCGATGGTTCTTCATGTCCATGAACTTCGATTCGGCTGCGCCATACTTGAAGGTCATGTCCTGCAGTTCGCACTCGCCACCGGCGTCGCAGACCGGGCAATCGAGCGGATGATTGGCCAGCAGCATCTCGATCATCGACTTGCGAGCTTGCTTGATCTTGTCGCTCTCGGTAGTGGCCACCATGCCCTCAGCGACCGGAGTGGTGCATGCGGTCTGCAGCTTGGGCATCTTCTCGATTTCGACCAGGCACATGCGGCAGGCGCCCTGCAGCGACAGGCCAGGGTAGTAGCAGAAAGACGGCACCTCGATGCCCGTGCTCTTGCAAGCTTCGATAAGCAGCGTCCCCGCGGGAACGGTGAGTTTCTTGCCGTCGACAGTAAGGGTTACATCAGCCATAAAAACCGCTATCCGCCTCATAAAGCTGCCAGCCATCGGCCGTCAGCGAACAACTAGTAATCAGCAACTAGTCAAGCAAGCCACCTATCTCGATTTCCTGCCTGAGAGTGGCTCGCATGCGCTCGTGCAGTCTTCCTAGTTCTTCCTCCATGAGCCTGAAGGCCGTTGTCATGGGTCTCGGAGGGCCTTCAGCGAAGCGTCGCTGGCATAAAGCACACTCATGAGTTGCGATCTGCTTTCGGTTTCGGGCAAGCGCACGATTCACAAAGAATTCCTGTAACCAATGTATCTTCCCACCGTGAACGGTAACGACCTTAATCGCCATCAAACGTGCCCGCTCGTGCAGTAATCCATCCAAGGCCACACAAAACGTGATGAACGCTTCGCCCATGTCGCCCTTTTCTCCCAACCCGCACCCTTAGGCCGCGTGCGCCGGCGTAGTGGATAATTGCGGGAGTTGCACCGCGAGCCACTCAACTACGTATTGCTTCGTGTGATGGTCTGGATCGAATTCACTGAAATCTACGCTAGTTGCCATGGCGTCCGGCACGGGCTCTCCAAACTTTGCCGTCTCGCTCAGGTACACCTCCATTGCATCACGCATATTCGCGCGTGTATCGTCCAAGGTGTCGCCTAGCGAGCCACATCCAGGGATGTCGGGCGAAAACGCACTCCAGTTGTTTCCGCCTTTTTCGTAGACAACCAGATATTCTCGCGTCATTTCAATCCCGCCTTCTTCAGAATACTGTGAAGCAGTCCCTTGCCGATCTTTTCCGGCGTGCATAGGCACAACCAGGAGGCCGGGCTTGACCGCATGACGAAAATGCATGTGACTGCCTTTCTGCCCCGTCTTGTACCAACCGTCCGCTTCGAGGATACGCAGTAGTTCCGTTGGTCTCACGGTTGTTTACACCGCGACCGGCTCCGCCGCTTTCTCGAACGGACAGGGCTTGCCGTTGAGGTGGTCCTCGAATTCCTGCCGGTATTTCTGGATGTACGAAATGATGGGCATCGCCGCCGCATCGCCCAGCGGACAGAAAGTTCGTCCTAGCATGTTCTCGGCCAGGTACTTCAAGTTGTCGATGTCTTTCGCGACGCCACCTCCGCTATGGAAGCGGACGAGCGTCTTCTTCATCCAGTCCGTGCCTTCGCGGCAAGGGATGCACCATCCACAGCTTTCATGCTGATAGAACTGCGTCACCCGCAAGGCAAACTTCACGATGCACATGGTGTTGTCGAGCACGATAACGCCGCCGGAACCCAGCATCGAACCGGCCTTGAGCACCGAATCGAAATCCATGGCGACATCGATCTCATCCGGCGTGAGGATCTGCACTGAGGATCCGCCCGGGACAACGCCTTTCAGCGTCTTGCCCTTTACCATGCCGCCAGAAACGTCGTAGATCATCTTCTTCAGGTTGTAGCCCATGGGCAGCTCGTAAACGCCGGGCCGCTCCAGCTCGCCACTCATGCAGAAGAGACGGGTACCGCCGTTGCGCGGCGTACCCAAGCCGGCAAACCACTCGCCGCCGCCCAGAATGATGTGCGGCACGCTGGCCAGCGTCTCGGCGTTATTGATCACCGTGGGCCCGCCCCACAGTCCGACCACGGCCGGGAAAGGAGGCCGGATGCGGGGCACGCCCCGCTTGCCTTCGAGCGACTCCATCAGCGCCGATTCTTCGCCTACTTCGTAAGCGCCTGCGCCGGAATGGGTGAAGATGTCGAGATCGACGCCCGAGCCGAAGATGTTTTTGCCGATGAAGCCGCGCGCGTAGGCGTCAGCGACGGCACGCTCCATGATTTCCAGCAGGTAACGATACTCGCCGCGCAGATAGATGTATCCGGCCTTCGAGCCGACGGCCAGCGCCGCGATCATCACGCCTTCAATGACAGCATGAGGATCGTGCTCGAAGATCAGGCGGTCTTTGCAAGTGCCCGGCTCGCTCTCGTCGCCATTGCACAGCACGTATTTCGGCTTCGGCGACTGCTTGGGCACGAACGACCACTTCATGCCGGTAGGGAAGCCCGCCCCGCCGCGGCCGCGCAGGTTCGACGCTTTCACCTCGTTGATGATCGCGTCGGCCCCCATCTGGATGGCCTTCGGTACGGCCTTGTAGCCGTCAAGCTCCAGATAGCGGTCGAGCGAGGTCGCGCCCAGGCCAAAGCGCTTGGAGACAACCTTTACTTCATCGGGATGGGAAACTAAGTACGCCATGCGCTGTTCGTTCTGCACGCGGAGAGCGGACCTTCAGGCCCGCGTCCAAGCCAAATCTTTATTACCTATTCCCGGGCTTTAGCCCGGACCCAAGCGGCTGCGGAAGCCCCGCGAGCCCTGCCGCCGGCTGAAGCCGGCTCGAAATTAAGTACCACCGTCGACGCGGACCTGAAGGTCGGCTCTACCCGAACTAGCTTATTGCTGCTCCTTCTTCTTCAAGCCGTCGATCAGCTCGTCGATCTTGGCCGGCGTCAGGTTCTCGTGAAACTCGTAGTTCATCATCAACGCCGGCGCCCAGGAGCATGCCCCTATGCATTCGACTTCTTCCAGGTGAAACATTCCGTCAGATGTGGTTTGCTTGTTTCCGACGCCCAGCTTCTTCTTGCAGTGCTCGAAAAGATCATCGGCCCCGCGCAACAGGCAGCTCACGTTGGTACAAACCTGAAGGTTATATTTACCGACAGGACGGGTGCGCAGCATGGAGTAATAGCTGACAACGTTACGCACTTCCAGGTCCGAGAGCTCGGTGCGCTCTGCGATCTCGTGGATTGCCTCGTCCGTCATGGCTCCGAGTTCGTCCTGGATGTAAAGCAGCATCGGCACCAGCACGGAACGCTTGGTCGGATAGTGCGTGACCATGGTGGCGAAACGTTGTTCGAGTTGGTCGGAGAATTTCATGTATAGCTGTTAGCTCTTAGCAATTAGCCTTCAGCAAATCACGTTGTTGTCGCGCCCGGACGCTGTCATCCTGAGCGGAAAATTCGCGATTTTGCGAATGCGGAGTCGAAGGACCTCTACGTATCATGCGCCGCCCCCCGGGACTCGGCTCTTGAAATCGTGCCGACCCACAGCTTCCTCCCCAGGCTACCTTGTTCCGCCCTTCGGGCTTGATCCTTCTCAAATCGCGGTCGATACGACGCAAACTTTCTAAGTACCGCCGGCGAACCGCAGATCCCTCGGCTCGGACTAAAGTCCTCGCTCGGGATGACAACTCAAGGCAAACCTACTCAGCAACCTCTAGTCCCTAGCCCCTGACTCCTAGCCTCTGGCCCGTGCTTTACCGGTCGCAATCCCCCAGCACGATGTCGATGCTGCCGATAGCTGCCACCACGTCGGCGATCAGGCGGCCCTCGCACATTTTGCGCAGCGACTGCAAATTTGCGAACGACGGTGAACGCATGTGCACGCGATACGGCTTGGCGGTACCGTCGCTCACCACGTAATAGCCCATCTCGCCGCGCGGCGACTCAATCGGCATGTAAACCTCGCCCTCCGGCACCGTGAATCCTTCGGTCACGATCTTGAAGTGATAGATGAGCGCTTCCATCTGCGTCTTCATCTTCTCCCGATCGGGAAGCACAACCTTGGGCGCATCCGCCTTGACTCGGCCTTCCGGGATGCCTTCCAACGCCTGCAGAGCAATCTTCTGCGACTCGCGCAGTTCCTGCACCCGGATCATGTATCGCGCAAAGACGTCGCCGTCCTTCGAGACAGGCACGTTGAACTTGAAGTTCTCGTAACCGCTGTAGGGCTGGTCGCGGCGCAGATCGACATCGACTCCACTGCCCCGCAGTGTGGGACCGGTTGCGCAAAGCGCGATGGCATCCTCGGGCGCGAGATAGGCGACTCCCTTGGTACGCTTCACCCAGATGGGATTGCTGGTCAGAAGGCTCTCGTATTCGTCGATGTCGGCCGGGAAACGGTCGAGAAACTTCTTGACGCGATCGAAGAAGCCGAGCGGTGGCTCCAGCGCCAGCCCACCAATGCGGAAGTACGAGGTCATCATACGTTGACCGGAGACCGCTTCGAACAGACGCAGAATGTCTTCGCGCTCGCGGAAGCAATAGAGGAACACGGTCATGGCGCCGATGTCCATGGCGTGCGTGCCCAGCCACACCAGGTGCGAGTTGATGCGGGTCAGCTCGTTCAGCATGACGCGAATCCACTGCGCGCGCGGCGGAATCTCCAGCCCCAGCAACTTCTCCACCGCCAGGCAGTAGGCGAGATTGTTGGTCATGGGGCAGAGATAGTCGATGCGGTCGGTCATGGGCACGACCTGCTGATAGAACTTGGCTTCGCAGGTCTTCTCGATGCCGGTGTGCAGATACCCGATATCGGGCATGATGCGCACGATGGTCTCGCCGTCAATCTCCAGCAGCAGCCGAAGTACGCCATGGGTCGATGGGTGCTGCGGCCCCATGTTCAGGATCATCGTCTTATCGTCAGACGGATCCAGCACCGGCGTGGGAGTCATGTGGGCCATGATTAGCGGTAGCCCTCGACAGGATAATCCTTGCGGAGCGGATGGCCTTCCCAATCCTCGGGCATCATGATGCGCGCCAGGTTGGGATGTTCGTCGAAGCGAACGCCGAACAGATCGAACACCTCGCGCTCAAAGAAGTTCGCGCCCGGCCAGATGGGCACCAGGGAATCGATATTGGCGTCTTCGCCCGAGAGCTTCACCTTGAGGCGTAGGTACTTTTTGTTTGGGATCGAGAACAACTGGTACACGACCTCAAAGCGAGGCTGGCTCGGATACCAGTCGACGCAAGTGATGTCGGCGAGAGCGTTGTACGAAAGCTGAGGATGGTTCTTAAGGGTGAGGCAGGCCTGGCGAAGCGCGATGCGATCGAGCCAGATGGTGAGCTCGTCGCGATCGAACTTGGCGCCGGTAACCGCGGACGTATTCCATGCCAGTAGGGCCGCCAGTTCGGGACGGTCTTTCAACAGCGTCACGTCAGTGATTGCCGGCTCCAGTGCCATCCCTCAGATCCTTTCCGCCTTGCCCTGCTTGTTCCAGTCGAGTACGCCCTTTTTCCACACATACCAATAACCGGCCAACACGATGCCGATGTAAATCAGCATCTCCCAAAACCAGAACATGCCCTGTCCAGTGGCCTTCAAATCGCGCTGCACCACCGCCCAGGGGTAGAGAAACACGGCTTCCACGTCGAACAGAATGAACAACATCGCCACTAGGTAGAATTTCACGGAGAAGCGCTGGCGGGCATTGCCGACCGGTTCCATGCCGCACTCGTAAGGCGACATTTTGGCGGGATTGTATTTGTGCTGGCCGATGAAGTAAGACAGCGCCACGATCGCGGTGGCAATGCCGCCGGCGAGCAGGATGTGAATCAACAACGGAAGGTATCGATCGAAATAAAAGTCCGGCATGATTGCGCTGACACTCGGAAACACCGCACAACAAGGGGCAAACATTCGAGTTTAGTTTTGCGTAGCGGACATGTCAACCGAGTGCGAGGCGCGATTCACCGGCGTTTCATAAAGGAAGTTTCCAGTTTCCAGTTTCGAGTGACGGCGTTTGAGTCGAAGGCGGCGATGCGGGATTTGTTCTCCGTGTCGGAGTGTGATCAAGATTGGGGGATGCAACGCTGAAACTGGAAACTCGAAACTGCTGTGTTATCCGCCTCCGACAAAATGCACGATTTCGAGCCGATCACCGTCTTTGAGGGTTATGTCGGCCCACTGTGAACGCGGCACGATCTGGCGATTGAGTTCGACGGCGACGCGGTCGCCCTGCATGCCGAGCTGTTCGACGAGCTGGGCCACAGACAAGGAACCGGCAAAGCTCTTTCCTTCGCCATTAATAAGCAAGTTCATGACAATACTGTAATCGAGGGAGGGGAACAGCGGGCATTCGGCCGGCAATGCCTTGGTCGTCGGGGCGGCAACATTCGGTTCAGGACAGAATCATAGCCAAAAGCAGCTATAACCAGTTCGATACCGTTCGGATGGATTGAAGGGTAATTTTTATGTAATATTGGGTTGAATCCGGGCGCGCCATCGCCGTCCATCCGTTTGCGATCAGACATGCGGTCGCGGCTTTTCGTCGCACGTAACCTAGCATAAGACTTGTACGCCGGGTCCTTGCATGACGTTCGCAGCCACTGACAAAGATCGGCAGTCTTACGAGCTCAAGATTTTCCACGATGTTGCCAAAGCGCTTACATCGTCGCTTGATCTTGACACCATCTTGCAAACCATTTTGGAGAAGATGGCGGCTTACTTTAAGCCAGCCACCTGGTCCCTGCTGATGCTGGATGAGAGCAGCGAGGACCTGTACTACACGGCGGCGGTTGGCAAGGGGTGCGAGAGCGTTAATGCGCTGAAATTGAAGACCGGTGAAAGCCTGGCCCGCTGGGTGATTGATCACGGGCAGCCCCTGGTTATTCAGGACGTAAACCAGGACGAGCGGATCGACCCGGGCGGCAGCCAAGACGAGTTCTTTGCGACGCCGTGCTCGGTGGTGTGCATGCCGGTGCGGACTGGCGGCAAGGTGCTGGGCATCATGCAGCTGGTCAACATTGACATGAAGGTCTACAACCCCAGCGAGATGCTATTGCAGGCGTTGGCCGACTATGCCGCCATTGCCATTGAGAATGCGCGCGCGGTCAATCGTATTCAGGAGTTGAGCATTACCGACGATTGCACCGGTCTGTACAATGCGCGTCATCTGTTTACGGTGCTGGCGGAGGAGCTACATCGCTCGGAGCGGTTTGGTTATGAGTTCAGCTTGCTGTTCCTCGATCTCGACCACTTCAAGAGCGTCAACGACGAGTACGGACACCTGATTGGCAGCAAGCTGCTGGGGCAGGTGGGACAGTCTCTGCGCGAGAACCTCCGCCTGGTTGATGCTGCTTTTCGTTATGGGGGCGATGAGTTCGCGATCCTGTTGCCGCAAACCGGGACGGACGCCGCTCTGCTAGTAGCACGCCGTCTTATGACCATGTTCCGTACCAAGGAGTGGCTTGCCGGCCAGGGATTCTCGCTACTGTTGCGGGCCAGCATAGGCATCGCCTGCTATCCGGCAGACGGCACCACGCCGCAGGACATGGTACATTGTGCCGACGAGTTGATGTACCAGGTAAAGCAGGGTGGACGCGACAACGTTGCGGTTACAGGACAGGGACTAATGGGGCCGGGAGAAGAGTAGGAAGCGCCCGCCCCGCTAGTCTCCTGGACTTTTTGCGCTCCAGAAGCCATCGTCATTTTCTGCTGGGGCCCGTCGGCTGTCGGTTCAGCGCGGGCTGGCAACGGTTAATTGCTGGTTGTGGCCTTACTCACCGGCTGCCACGTGTTCGGATTGAGCGGAGCATTGGGATTGACGCCGAAATCCCAGACATAAAGATTCATCTCTTGGGGATCGAGCATCTCGACCACGGCGTATTCGCCGGCTGCGAGGTCCTGCTGGGGAACCAGTTTCACCCACTCACCGGTCCCGATCTTGGTGACGTCGGCGGGAATAAAGATGTTCTGTTGGGTCACTTTGCCGCCGATGCTGACCTTCACGCCGCCTACGACCCGCCCATCTTTCTTCACCTCGGCTCGAATCAGGCGAAATCGTTCACCCGGCGCGGTATCGTTCCGCTGCACCTCATCAATGTCGATATAGATGGTAGGGCGCGCCACGTGCGATTGAATCTGCGCGTGCTCCCCCTTGATCTCAAACGCCTGCTTGTTGCTGGCCAGAGGGTTGATCGCCGATCGCAGTACGCTCTTCTTCTTGGAGTTCTTGTTCAGTTCGCTGCCGTTCTGCACGATCTCGGCCAGCTCGGGCTTGCCTTGAAACTGATCGAACAGAAACACCCCGCCGCTTCCAGGAAGTTTCAGGCCAGCTGCGATCTCGGGCGAGTTGGCTTCCTCTTTTTCGCGCTCCTCTTTTTCCTCCGGCGTCTCCACCAGCTTGGTTGCCAGCTTGCCGCTGCTGAGGGCGGCATTGTACTTGTTGGTAGCGTCCCAATCGACGAGCGACCCAGGGATGTCTTCCCACTCATAGCGTTCCGAGCTCAGATAGTGCACACGATCGCCTTGCATCTCGTACTTCACCACCGATTGAAACCCGCCATCTTTCAGGATGAGCCGCTCGGAGCGCTGCTGCGCCTGGGCCGGGATGGGATGTTGCAACAGCACAACCACCGGGCCGACGACGAAGGCCACCGATAGAAGCGGATTAAGAAACCTACGTAGCATTATGACTAGTGTAGCTCTGAAGGCTTGGGAAATGGCGGGGCGAATACTGGACCACATCTGCAGAAGAGCTTAACAGCGCCATGCCCAATTTGGGCAGCGCATTATTCAGAGTTTTCATTGCGGTTCTTTCACAACGCCCTGTGATAGCAGTCACCGCTTCTTGTGCGCCTCGTAGCTAACATTCTAGCCAATGCCCCTTTTCCAACCGTCGAGCCCGGCACTTCGCCGCGGAATCGTTCTGGGGATATTTTTTTCTCATCCGAGGTCCACGCATGAATGGCGCACTCCTAGTCCACCGCTTGCAATTCGCGTTCACGGCGACCTATCACTACCTGTTTCCCCAGTTGACCATGGGACTGGCGCCGCTGATCGTCATTCTGAAGACCTTGGCGCTCAAGACCAAAGACGAGCGCTATGATGCGGCCGCCCGTTTTTGGGCCAAGATCTTCGGCATCAATTTTGTGATTGGTGTGGTCACCGGAATTCCGATGGAATTCCAGTTCGGCACCAACTGGTCGCACTTCTCCCGTTTCGCCGGAGGCGTGATCGGTCAGACGCTGGCCATGGAAGGTTGTTTCGCCTTCTTCCTGGAATCGACTTTTCTCGGACTTTTTCTCTACGGCGAGAAGCGCCTGAGCAAAGGGCTGCATTGGTTTTCGGCCTTGATGGTCTTTCTGGGATCGTGGATGTCGGGTTATTTCATCATTGCTACGGATGCTTGGATGCAGCATCCCGTGGGCTACGAACGCGTGGCCAATGGGTCGGTGCAGTTGAACAGTTTCTGGCAGTTGATCCTGAATCCGTGGGCGTGGTGGCAGTATGCGCACAACATGAGTGGCGCGGTCATCACTGGGACCTTTGTGATGGCGGCCGTGGGAGCGTTCTACCTGCTGAGCGAGAAACATGTCGAGCAGGGACGCATCTTCGTTCGCGTGGGCGTGATCGTTGGGCTGTTCGTTAGCTTGCTGCAGATTGTTCCTACGGGCGACGCCCAGGGCCGCATGCTGGCCCGCAATCAACCGGTGACGCTGGCCGCGATGGAAGCTCTTTGGGATACCCAACCGGGCGCGCCGCTGGTCATCCTGGGGCAACCGGACATGGTTGCGCAAAAGATCGACAATCCGCTGGTCATTCCCAAGATGCTGAGTTTCCTCACCTGGCGGAGCTGGGGCGCGGAGGTCAAAGGCCTGAACGCCATTCCTAAGGAAGATTGGCCGGAGAACATCCCACTGCTTTACTACACCTATCACATTATGGTGGGACTGGGGACGATCTTCATCGTGGTGAGCGCGATTGCCGTGTTCCTTTTGTGGCGCAGAAAGTTGTATCGCGCGCGTTGGATGTTGTGGATTCTGCTTCTGGCGTTTCCGTTCCCCTACATCGCCAACACGGCAGGGTGGATGACTGCTGAAACCGGCCGCCAGCCTTGGCTGGTATACGGCCTGATGCGCACTGCGGACGGGTATTCCAAGATGGTGTCGGCGGCCAACGGCTGGTTCAGCTTCCTCGGTTTCCTCGGCATGTATACGGTGCTGTCGGTGCTGTTCCTCTTCCTGGTGCGACGCGAGATCGAGCAGGGCCCTGAGCCAGTCTTGCCGCCGTTACCCGTAATAGTCACAGCAGTTCCGAACCTTCCAGCGGGGGTGAGATAGCCATGTCAACGATTTGGTTCATGATCGTAGCGGTGATGGTTGCAGTTTACGTTCTGTTGGATGGCTTCGATCTCGGAGCTGGCGCAGTCCATCTGTTCATCGCCCGCAATGACGAAGAGCGGCGCACCGTGATTCGTGCTATCGGTCCGGTATGGGATGGCAATGAAGTGTGGCTGCTGGCGGCCGGCGGCACTCTGTACTTCGCTTTCCCGCTGTTGTATGCCTCCAGCTTCAGCGGCTTCTATCTCCCGCTGATGATGGTGTTGTGGCTGCTGATGCTGCGTGCTATCGGCATCGAGTTCCGCCATCATATTCAGGAGCGAGTGTGGCAAGGCTTCTTCGACACCATCTTTGGGGTGTCCAGTATTCTGCTGGCTATTTTCTTTGGCGCGGCGCTGGGCAACGTAGTTCGCGGCGTTCCGCTAAATGCCGACGGCTACTTCTTCGAGCCGCTGTGGACAAACTGGCGTGTCGGCGCCCAGAACGGCATTCTCGACTGGTACACCGTGGTTTGTGGCGTGGTTGCGCTGGTGACGCTCGTGGTGCACGGCTCGCTGTACCTTGCCAATAAGACGGAAGGCCAACTGAACGTCCGCGCCCGCAAGGTGGCGTCGTGGTTGTGGCCCGTACAGGTGCTGCTCACCATCTTCAGCCTGATCGCGACCGTGTACGTGGTTCCTCACGTGCTCGACAATTACAGCAAGTGGCCCGTCGGATATCTTGTGCCCGCGCTGGTGATTGGCAGCTTGGTATATATGTACATCGCGCATTCGCGCAGAAATGACAAGGGCGCATTCCTGGCATCATGCGTTTACATCGTGGGGATGCTGGTGGGAGCCGCCTTTGCGTTCTATCCCAACGTCTTGCCGGCGAGCACCGGCGCACAGTTCAGTCTGACGATTTACAACACCGCCGCCGGCGCGCACGGCTTGAGCGTGGGCTTTGTCTGGTGGACCATTGGCATGGTTCTCGCGCTGGGGTACTTCGTCTTCGTCTATCGCATGTTCCGCGGCAAGGTGAAGCTGGAGGAAGGCAGCGAGCACGGCTACTAAAGAAATAACCGCGGTATCGAATGGTTGTTGCGTGAGGAACGGACATGAACTCGCGTCATCATTGAATTGAGAAAGTATTAGAGACGGCCTTCGGTTTGCGAGAAAAACGGGACAAAGACTTGTACCCTCCGAGTGGTGCTCTCTTCTCGCGAATTAAGGTTCCGGCTTTAGGCTGGCGGTCTACGGATTTGGGACCGGAATATCAGAACTGCCGGATAGAGTACTTGGGGACAAGGTCCGATTTATGTTGCCCGGAGTATTGATACTCGCTTGCTGGGTTTTGCTCATCCTGTATTGGAATATCAGCGCCCGCTCGAGCAAGCCCGTAGCCGAGAGCCAAAGCTGGTCCGGCAGGTTGGCCCGGGTGCCAGTTTGGCTGGGCTACATTCTGCTGGTTGCGGCATGGGCGCATCCGTTTGGCCTGCGGGTGATACCCAATACCGTTACCGCGGAGTATTCAGGGGTTGCGATTTGTGCAGCAGGCCTGTTTGCGGCCATCTGGTCACGAAAAACCCTAGGGAGCGATTGGAGCAGAGATGTCGAGTTGAAACAGGGGCACAAGCTTGTGGAACGGGGCCCGTATCGATTCGTGCGTCATCCAATTTACACGAGCCATCTGCTCATGGGGCTGGGAACGGCCGTTGCGTCGGGTTTGCTGGTAGCCTTCGTGGGACTCTTGCTTTTCTTCATTGGCTTCTGGATCAAGCTGAGGCAGGAGGAAAATCTCCTGCTGAATCACTTTCCGAACGAGTATCCCGCCTACAAGGCTCGGGTTAAGGCTCTTCTTCCATTCGTGTTTTAGGCTCCGGACAATCTGCCCCCGCTAATGCGGAGGACATGACTTAGGCGTCAAGCGGCGACACCGGGGTCAAGGCCATCACTCCCAGCTACTTTAATCATGTTCTGGAGGGTCTGCGCCCAGGCTTTCCAGGCATTCTTTGGCGTGCTTGCACCATTGCGCACAAGACATGTCGTTGCGGGGATTGAGCATTTTCTTGTCGCAGGCTTTACAGAGCCGCCTAGGATCGTCCTTGAAGAACTCGATCAGCGCCCCGCAGTGCACACAGGTCACTTCGTAAATGTCATCGAGCTTCCAGTAACGCAAGTCCTGCCCCGGACAGTTGATTTCGGCCATGCTAGGTGCTCTCCTGTTTCTACGGTATCGAACTGCGGGAGAAAGACCGAGTCTTGGTGGTAAGAAACCGGCCATTCTCGCCCTTTTCCTCGCCGCTACTATGAATCTGAACACGAGGCTGGGATAGGCGAAATGACTTATGTCACACAGGACAAGGTTATGGCGCACCGACGGCTGCGCCAGACGCGCTGGGCATCTGCGCCTGTTTCCAGGCGTCGAATCCACGGATGATGAAGATTATCAGGCAACGGCTCACCGCTCGTACGTCTCCGCCCACTCTTTCAGCTGGCCGCTGATCGCCGGCGTCAACTTTTCTCTGCGAAAGCGCCAGCGCCAGTTGCCGGACGAGCTTCCCGGCAGGTTCATCCGACCCTCGCTACCCACTCCCAACACGTCTTGCAGCGGAAACAGAACGGTGTCAGCGACCGAGGCCATCAACGTACGAATCATCACCCAGTTGATGTCGCTCCCGTCTGTGTTCAGGTAACGGCACGCGTAGGCCAGCTCCTTCTCGACGTCCGCGGCAGTGCGAATGCTGCCTGCCCCCGGTCTGCTGGTCCACCATCCGGCCACGGTGTCGTTGTCGTGTGTGCCGGTATAAGCGACGGCGTGGTGTGGATAGTTGTGCGGCTTGAAGTTGGGCGCTTGCGGATCGTTGCCGAAGGCGAATTGCAGAATTGCCATCCCCGGAAAGCCGAACTGCCTACGCAGGGATTCGACTTCAGGCGTGATGACTCCGAGATTCTCGGCAACGATCGGCAGGCTTTCCAACCCTTGCTTCAGCGCCTCGAAGAACGCGGCCCCCGGACCTTTCACCCAGGCCCCGTTGACCGCCGTCACGTCGCCGGCCGGAATTTCGTAGTGGGCCTCGAATCCGCGGAAGTGGTCGAGGCGAATCATGTCCAGCATCTCCAGCGCGCGGCGGAAGCGCGCGATCCACCACCCGTAGCCGCTCTTGGCATGTGCGTCCCAGCAATAAATCGGATTGCCCCACAGCTGTCCGGTGGCACTGAAGTAGTCGGGCGGCACACCGGCCACCACGCGCGGCCGGCCCTTCTCATCCAGTTCGAACAGTTCCCGATTGGCCCACACGTCGGCGCTGTCCAGCGCAACGTAGATTGGCACGTCGCCCATGATGCGAATATCGTTGCGCGTGCAATGCGCCTTCAGGTCACACCACTGCCGTTCGAATTCGAACTGGATGAACTTGTTGCCCTCAACCTCGGCGCGCAAATCGGTGCGCGCCCGCTCCAGCGCGACAGGCTCGCGCAGCGCCAGCCCACGTCCCCATTCCGTCCAGCTCGCCAGCTCGTGAACTTCCTTTAGCGCCATGAACAGGGCAAACTCGTCGAGCCAGAAGGAATGCCGTTCGCAAAATGCGTTGAAGGCTTCGCGATCGGCGCCGGCACTCCGGGTGAATGCGGCGAATGCTTTGCGCAGCAGCGGCTGTTTCCAGGCAATCACAGCGCCGAAGTCCACGTCATCATTAGAAAACTCAGGTTTGCCGGCCAAGTCGCGGGCGTCGAGATAGCCGTGCTCCACCAGGCGATCGACGCTGATCAGCATCGGGTTTCCAGCGAAGGCCGAGAAGCACTGGTAAGGGGAATCGCCATAGCCGGTGGGCCCCAGTGGCAGCACCTGCCAGATACGCTGTCCGGATTCACGCAGGAAGTCGGCGAAGTCGTGCGCTTCGGCGCCCAGTTCACCGATGCCGTAAGGACCGGGCAGGGAAGTGGGGTGCAGTAGGATGCCGCTGGACCGTGGAAAGGTCATGCTCGCAGTAGACCTGACACTGATGGTATCGCAAATTGAGTGACAGGGCCGCCTATCGAGGCCAATGTCCTATAATGTATACAGGTGAATACGGTGTCTTCTTCTACCCTCTCCATCCGACTGGATTCGCGGACGAAATCGAAGTTGGAAGCTCTGGCGAAAGCCTCCCGGCGTTCCAAGTCGTTCCTGGCGGCGGAAGCTATCGAGGCTTTTGTCGCCGCCGAAAGTTGGCAGTTGAGTGAGATCGAAGCCGGCATAAGAGATCTCGATGCGGACCGCGCGGTCGACCACCAGGAGGTGCGAGGCTGGCTGCAATCGTGGGGCAAGAAGAGTGAGCGCAAGGCGCCGCGATGAGAATCGTATGGTCGCGCCGTGCCATCCGGCATCTCACCAACGTTCGCGACTACATTGCGCAAGACAGTCCGGAGTCAGCCGCCGGGGTGGCCACAAAAATATTGGAATCGGTGGAACGACTGACCAAGCATCCCAATCTCGGCAGGCCAGGCCGCATCGCGGGCACTCGGGAGCTCGTTATCCCCGGCCTTCCATATGTAATTCCATATCGAATCCATCGCAACCGCGTAGAACTGATCGCGGTATTTCACGGACGGCAACGCTGGCCAGACGTACTGTAAAGGTTGCGGTGAAGCTTTCAGACAAGCCAGCCTGATATTGAACCAAGCTTGCAATGGCGGATACCGACAACTCGCAAATCAATTCGTCGTCGCCGCCACGACGTTCTTCGTCCGTAAGCGTCGAGGCTTCGCGGGAACCGTCCTCAACCCCGGACCCCGGCTCCCGTGTATCAATCCCGACCCGTCGTAGTCCCAGCATCGCTCAGGCTGTGCTGTTGGGCAGCACGTTTGCGCAACTTGCCATCGCGCTGCTGATCACCATCTTTCTCGCGCGCGAGCTGTCTCCCGCGGCATTTGGTTTCTTCTCGCTGGTCGGCACCATCTTCATTCTTGCCCGCAAGTTTCTCGATCTTGGTCTAAGTAATGTCGCCGCCCGGGAGGCAACGCGAAATCCCGAACGTGAGCGTTCGATCCTCGAAGGCCTGATGGCCTATCGACGCGTCGCGGGCGTTGTATTGGCGATCGCGCTGTTGGTCTTCGCGTTCGTGCAGAAAAGCGAGCCCGAGCGCTCCGTCTTGCTGGGAGCGGGTATCGTCCTGCTGTTCACCGAACCAGCGGCGCTCGATCCCGTCTTCCAGGTGCGCCAGGCGCAGGGAGGGCCAGCGTTGCTGAATATTCTCGGAGGCTTGCTAGTGTTGGGCGGAAGCATCGTCCTGAAAAAGCTTGCCGCCGCCGGACCAGCTTTCGCATGGCTGTTGGTTGCCCGTGAAGCACTGATTCTCTTATTTACCATGCTGCTGGGCTGGCGATTGCTGGGCTATCGTCCCCGGCCTGGTTTCCGCGGGCGCGAGCTAAGAGAGTTCATGGCACCTGCCTTGATCTTCGGTCTCGCCAGTCTGATCTACACCATTTACTTCAATTGCGATGTCTTCTTCGTCTATGTACTGCGCGGCAAAGACGAGCTGGGCGCCTACGCCGCGGCCTTCCGTCCCATCAATCCACTATTGCTGCTGCCCTGGTTGCTCATGGTGCCGATGATTCCTGTGCTCACCGCGGCTGCGAAGGATGGCGAACGCTTCGTGCGCCAGGTGCGAGGCGCGTGTGGCCTGGCGCTGGGGATGGGCGCATGTTGTGTGGTGGCTGGCACGCTGCTGGCTCCGGACTTGGTGCATGTGCTCTACCGCGGGCGCTATCTCGCGGGCCCGCTTTCTTGCGTGAACGCCTTTGGATGGCTGGCGGTTGCCCTCGGCCAAGTGTGTGTCACCACGGTGCTGACCGCGGCCTTGCTGGCCGAGCGCAAAGAGAAAGTATTGCTAGCCATTGGTACGGCCGCGTTGCTGGTCAACGCTGCGATCAACGTCGTAGCTTTGCACTATTACAACTTTACGGCTGCGGGATTCGCAACTGCGCTGACGGAATTATTGTTTCTTGTTTGCGCCCTTGTGGCCTTCCAGATAATCACCGGCCACTGTCCACTGACCCTAGGATCTGCGCTTTATCTGCTTCCCGCCATCGTGATGGGAGGAATTTTGTACTGGATGAGAGGAGGTCCCGCACTGCGGGTGACGGTTGGGATAGTGCTGGGTGGGCTGGCCGTGACGGCGATTCTGTTTTCTGGAGGCGCGCGGCAGTTCCGCAGGGAAATCGCGGCCGTCGCGCCGATCTTCTGAGCGGAGTGGGCGATAATGTGCGCTTGATTCGGCAAGCGAACCACGCTGGGTACGGATTCAAGCACCTCCATGTTCGAAAGACTGTCCCTCGGAACCGAGGTAGCGCTGCACAAAATCCAGCAGAGATAACACACGAGCTTGTGCCAGGCGCGCAGCTCGATGGGCGTCGGGAGTCCCGGCATCCAAGAAGCCAGTGATGAGCACAGTTCGCATGCCCAGTCGGGTCCCAGCTTCTATGTCGCGCAGCGAATCGCCGATCATCACACTGTTGCTGGGTTGGGAGCCAGGAAAATCAATGAATGCCTGTTCGAACAGTCCGGTTAGTGGCTTGCGGCAATTGCATTCGCCGACGTCATGCGGACAAACGTAGATGGCGTCGAGATGGGCCCCCTTGGCGGCAAGGCGCTCACGCAGCCGATCGTGCAACTGGTCCAACTCCTCAGGGGACAGCAGACCTAGCGCCACGGCGCGCTGGTTGGTGACTACAATCACTTTACGGCGCGACCGGTTCAAGACGGCAATGGCCTCCTCGACGCCCGGCAGTCCCTGAAATTCTTTCCAGCAAGTGACGAATCGGCCATCGCACGGGTTACGGTTCAGCACCCCGTCCCGATCTAGGAAAACGTACTCGATATTAGAAAAGTCCGCAGCTTGATTGTTGCTCATCGCATTTATAATCCTAATCAACAGCGGTTCCGTAATAAGGTTCTGAGAAGGCCCTCACACTCGTTGTACAACGAGGGGCGAATGCCATCTTCTTTGAATCTGGCCGGCGTTTTTGCCGACGCAATTGCAGAACACCTCACCATTATCCGTCAGTTTCAGGCGCAGCAGGATGTCTTCGAGCGCGCCGCCATACTCATCACTGACGCGCTGTTGAATGGCAACAAAGTCCTGTGGTGCGGCAATGGCGGCAGCGCGGCCGACGCCCAACATCTGGCCGCCGAGCTGGTGGGACGCTTCCGCCGTGAGCGCCCCGCATTGGCCTCCATCGCTCTTACCACCGACACTTCTATCCTGACTGCCATCGCCAATGACTATGGCTACGATTGGATATTCGAGCGCCAAGTGGACGCCTTGTGCCGCCCGGGCGATGTTGTCATTGCTATTTCAACATCAGGGAACAGCGCCAATGTCTGCGCCGCCCTGCGGAGGGCACGCGAGCTTAAGGCGAGGACCGTAGCCATGACCGGCCGGAACGGTAGCCGCTTAGCTGCATTGGCCGACATCTGCCTGCAGGTGCCCGCTACCGATGCCGCGCGCATCCAGGAATGCCATATTCTTTGCGGCCACATCCTGTGCGAGTGGGTCGAACTCGCTACCTGCATCAGCCGCGCCGTCGCGGCGCAGGGTGACGCGCAATGATTCCCGGCCTTCGTGAAATCGTTGTCCTGGTTGAATCGGGCTGGAACAACGTTCGGGTCCTCGTCGTCGGCGACGTGATGCTCGATAAGTACGTCTGGGGAGACGTAGAGCGCATTTCGCCCGAGGCGCCGGTACCGGTGGTGCGTGCTACTGTGCGGGACGAAAAGCCAGGAGGCGCCGCCAACGTTGCCATGAACCTGGCTGGCTTGGGCGCCCGAGTGGCGCTGGCAGGCTTCGTCGGCGACGATCAAGAGCAACGGAGTTTACAATCGCTGCTTGCCAAAGCTGGAATACAGCCATCGCTGGCGATAGTTTCAGGCCTCCCGACCACCACTAAGTTGCGCATCTTGTCCGGCCATCAGCAGATGATGCGTCTTGACATGGAACCTTCACATGCCTTCTCCGACGCCGACTATCAGGGCCTTCTGGATCGCACCTTCGCCGCTCTGCCGGATGTCTCGGTCGTGGTGCTGTCGGACTATGCCAAAGGCGTCCTCACCGAACCAGTTTGCCAGGCCATCATTCAGAGGGCGCGCGAGCTTAATATTCCTGTACTGGTCGATCCCAAGAACCGCAATTTTGCTCGTTATCGTGGGGCAACCGCAATCTGCCCCAACCTGAAGGAACTTTCTGCCGCTACCGGAGAACCGGTCTCCGGGCTGGATCGTCTGCTTACCTCGGCCCAGGCCCAGCTGCCATCCTTGCAAATGGAGTTTATGGCGGTGACGCTCGGCGAAAACGGAATTGCCGTGTTGCGCCCGGATTCGCGCCTGCATGCCCCTGCGGTAGCACGACAGGTCTATGACGTTTCTGGGGCTGGCGACACCGTGATTGCCGTTCTAGCGTTGGCGATGGCCTGCGGGGTTGCAATAGAAACCGCGGTCCGCTTGGCAAACATCGCGGCTGGAATCGTGGTCAGCAAGATCGGCACCGTCCCCATCCGGCGGGAGGAGCTATTGGGGGCCCTGTCGCAGGAGATCGCGCTCCACCTGGATGAGAAGGTGTTGCAACGGCATCGCCTGCTCGCTCGGGTTACAGCCTGGAGGGCTGCGGGCGAACGCGTGGTGTTCACTAACGGGTGTTTCGACATCCTGCACATAGGTCACATCCGCTTGCTGGAGCAGGCGCGGCGCCACGGCGATCGCCTGATCGTTGGTCTCAACAGCGATGCATCGGTTCGGCAACTGAAAGGGCGGTTGCGGCCCATCGTGGCCGCGAGCGAACGCGCGGGAATTCTCGCCGCCCTCAGCTCGGTCGATGCCGTGGTCATCTTCGACGAGAGCACACCTCTGGAGCTGATTGAGGCGGTGCGGCCGGAGGTCTTAGTCAAGGGGGGAGATTACACCCAGGAATCTGTCGTCGGGGCCCGCGAGGTTCGCGCCTGGGGAGGGCGGGTCGAGATCATCCCGCTGGTCGGTGGCGTTAGCACGACCAGGCTCATTGCCAAATCCGCGGCGACCAGCGCGCCGCTAACTGCAACTTCGGCATTCTCAGCTTGAAAGGAGCCATGCTGCCACCACTGTTCTTTTCCGTTCGTCTTCCCACGCTGCTGGCAATACTCTGGCGCACTTACTTCCAGCGCGACTCCGTCGTGGGGATGTCGCACAAGGGGCCGCTCTCCATCGTCATCTTCAGGCTCGATTCGCTGGGGGACGTGGTGCTCACGACGCCGCTGTTCCGCGAGCTCAAGAAAGCCTATCCCAAATCGCGATGCACGGTTGTGGTGCAGGAAGCCTACCGGCCCCTGCTTGTAACTAATCCACACATCGACGAAGTTCTCAGCTTGCCAGACATAAAACCTCCATGGCTACCGCTAGGGGCGAAGAGGTTGCTCTCGGCCGTGCTGCTTTATCGGACGCGGTTGCGGGCAAGGCATTTCGACTTTGCCATTTGTCCTCGCTGGGACGTCGACGAACACCTGGCAACGTTTCTCTGCGTACTGACCAACGCCTCGAACCGGGTCGGCTACAGCGAAAAGGCATCGCTGGCGAAACAGCGTATCAACCGCGGTTTCGACACCGCTTTCAGTAACTGCGTCCCACCCGGTGCAGCCCGGCATGAAGTGTTGCGCAACCTTGCCATCGTGGAAGCGCTGGGCGGAACGGTGTCCGACGACACGCTGGAGATCCGATTGACCGAGCGAGACCGGCGAAAGGCGTCAAAGCTGTTGGCGCAGGTCGCCCCTTCCTCGACCTTGATCGCGATCGGAATCGGGGCGCGTAGCTCCGGCCGCAGATGGCCTTTCGAGCGTTACGCGCAGACGCTGCGACAACTGGCCGGGGAACATCCCGTGCAGGCGGTTATCGTGTGTTCGGCCGCGGAGCGTGGTGACGCAGTACAACTCGCGAACGCGCTACCTGGGGACGTTATCATCGTCAGCGGTGCACCCATCCGCGAGGTAGGTGCGGTGCTGCAGCGGTGTGATCTTTTTATCGGCAACGACAGCGGCTGCGCTCATCTGGCGGCGGCAGTGAACTGCAAGGCGATCGTGATCTCGCGCCATCCCCGCGATGGCGATGCCAACCATTTCAACAGTCCCTTGCGTTTTGCGCCGCACGGTAGTTGTGTCCGCGTCCTGCAGCCTGCTACCGGTCGCGACGGATGCAAGGCAGCTTGCAGCCGGATGGGACCGCACTGCATCACGTCGGTCGCGGTAGACCCCGTGGTGGCCGCCGCACGCAAGATGTTGCGGGAACTCCGGCCCACCAATCTTCCGCTTCCGACCAGGCCATGGCCCGATAAGGTTCTGCGCCACCTCATGCATTCTCATTCCGTTGACGCGGTTCAACGGGCGGTAGAAGCCTTACGATCGAACCAGGACCAGCCGCCGGCTCCACGTTGACCACGAGCACCCGATTGTGAACCTCAACTTGTCCACCTCACGTCACGGACGGATCATCCAGGCAGTCTGTTCCGGTACGGCGGCGAGATTGCTTACCACCGCCGTCACCCTGGTCGCTCTTCCATTGGCCGTGCGCTACCTGGGGGCTGAACGCTATGGCGTGTGGGCCACCATCACCACGACCGTGGTCTGGATCAACCTGCTGGACCTCGGTATCGCCAATACCCTGACCAATCACATCTCTCGCGCTTACGCGTTAGACGACAAGGCTTCCGCCGCAGTCTATTTCACCAATGCATTCGTCCTCACGGCCGGTATCGTCGCATTAGTTGGACTTGCATTTGCAGTCGTCTTCCCGCGAGTCAACTGGGTGGGACTGTTCAATGTCAATGCCGGGGTGAGCGCTGCGGAACTGAAGCACACGGTTGCTGCGGCGGTGGCATTGATGTTGTTGGGATTACCCTGCAACCTAACCAGCAAGCTGCTCGCCGGATATCAGGAGCTACACCGGAATAGCTACGCGATTTGCGCGGGCGCGGTGGCCAGCGTGCTCGGACTCGCGGCGGGAATCATGCTGCAGGTTTCCATGCCGGTGTTGTTCGTCATGTCGGTAGGATGCCTTCCTTTAGCTAATCTCGCCATTCTGGTTTCGGTGGTGACTTGGCACAAACCGTGGCTGCTTCCACGTCCGTCGCTTGTCCGACGCTCGGCGATCACAGAACTCCTCGACTCAGGCTCATCGTTTTTTCTGATCCAGATCGCGGCGGTAGTGGTCTTCAGCTCCGACAATTTGATCGTAAGCCACTACCTCGGGGCATCGGAGGTAACACCGTACAGTGTCACTTGGAGATTGGTGGGATTGGCTGGGATGCTGCAGTCGCTGATCTTTCCGGCGCTCTGGCCCGCCTATACCGAAGCCTATGCCAAAGGCGATTACGACTGGATTCGCCGGACCTTCGCGATGACCATGAAAGGAACGGTGGCGCTGAATCTCTCCTGCGTGATCGCACTCATGCTCTTTGGACGACCAGTAATCCGGGTGTGGGCTGGACCGAATGCGGTGCCGTCTATACAACTGCTATTCGCGATGGGGACCTGGGCGGTAGTCAGCGGATTCATGAGCGTCGAGTCCTGCCTGCTGGCCGCTCTCAATCGCACGCGGCAACAGGCTGGCTTGTCGATCGTCGCCGCGGCGATGAACATTGCATTGTCTCTGGTTCTGGTGCGCCATATCGGATCGCTAGGGGTAATCGGAGGAACGATTCTGTCCTACCTCATCGTTCTGGTCGTTCCGCAGAGCATGATCGTGCGCAATGTATTCAGGACAGAGCTCGCGACCGCGGGGAATTTGCCTCGTGCTTTTCGCCCTTCGCTTCTTGCAGAGCAAGAAACCGAGGCCAGTCTAACGCTGTGTCAGGGATTGGTGGACCCCGATTTGTGAGAGCAGAGCTAGAGAAATCCGCGGACTCGCTCCCATAGCGAATAGCGGCCAGGCTTCACCCCACCAGAAACGGATTGGTCGCGCGCTCTTTGCCGATGGTAGTGAGCGGACCATGTCCCGGCACAACAACCGTCTCGTCCGGCAAAGCCAGCACCGGCCCGTGCAGAGACTCCATAATCTTCTGGTACGAGCCGCCGGGCAGGTCGGTACGGCCAATCGATCCGGCAAACAACGTGTCACCGGCAATCAGCTTCTTCTCTGGCGCAAAGTAGAGGCAGATGCTGCCTTCGGTGTGGCCCGGCGTATGCAATACGTCAGCGGTGAGGCTGCCGGCGCTGACTTTGTCGCCGGTGCTGAGGCTGGCATCGATGGTTACCGTTTCCGGCGGTGGCATGCCGATCCACGCCGCCTGCACATCCAACATTTTCAGCAGGGCGTAGTCGTTCTGGTTGAGGAGAACCGGCGCGCCGGTTAAGCGCTTCAGCTTCATCGCTCCGCCGACGTGGTCAATGTGGGCATGGGTCACCACAATCTGCTTAACGGTCAGGCCGTGACGCTGCACCACCGCCATCACGTCGTCGATATCGTCGCCGGGATCGATGACGATTGCTTCCTTGGTTTGGTCATCGCCCACGACGGAGCAATTGCACTGCAGCGGGCCCACCGGGAAAATCTCGTGAATCATAAATCCAAGCTACCACGAAGTGGCCTGGCGATTCTTGCCAACCAACTAGCCGCGGGCTTGAGTTAGCTTGGAGGTCTGCAGTAAACTGACCCACCCGCCGCCGCGGAGGTAGTCGTTGGCGGCCGACATCAGAACGCTGGACAGGAGAAGACTATGGACCGCATCAGGTTCGTGACTCATCGGGGCCAGCGAATTTTGTTGTTGGATTTCACTGGCTGCAGCGCTCAGGAAGTTACGGCAACCGCTGATCGAGCCCCGGAGATTGTAACCCGCGAGCCGTTGGATTCCGTGTTGCTAGTGGCTGACTTCAGCGATGCCGAGTTCACGCGTGACGCTGTAGAACGCATCAAGATTGCGGCCGCGTTTGACCGGCCGCATATCAAACGAGCCGCCTGGGTGCTGACCGAAAATCTGCCCAAAGCGTTGTACGATTCCATCCGCAGCTTTTCCGCCCGCGAGTTTCCCGTCTTCACTACAAGGGACGAGGCGATGGACTATCTTGTGAGCTGATTCCGGGTCCACGACCACAAACAAAAGCCCCCGCCGCGGCGAAGGCCGGAACTTTGGCGCAGCGTCCTATCGGTTTGGCCCAGCCGGTTGCGGAACGGAAGCAGGTGGTTTCTGTTGCGCGGGCACCGACTTAGTCGGCGCGCTACGCGTGCCTTCCAGCACTGACCCAGTACGGTTGGCCCTGCGCGCCGCAAATACCGATAGCGTGATGGAGGTGAGCATGAAGCCGATGGCTGCCCAGGTCGTAGCCCTGCCGAGCACGGTTGCGGCGGTGCGGGTTCCGAAGGCGGTCTGGCTGCCCATGCCACCGAAAGCAGCCGCGATGTCGCCGCTCTGCCCGCTCTGCAGCAGCACGACGATGATGAGAAACGCACAGATAATAACGTGGATAACGGTGATCAGCACAACCATGTAGCTCTCAACTCTCTCTTCAGGCGAGCGGCGCAACTGGGCGCGCTTCGTCGCCGGTGTCGGAATCTCTAAACGTTACTGGCAACCTGCACGAGGTATGGTGCGGAAGGGGGGACTTGAACCCCCATGCCTCTCGGCGCCACCCCCTCAAGATGGTGTGTCTGCCAATTTCACCACTTCCGCACACACGTCCGGATGCAGAGGCATCGCGGGTTCCAAGCAGAAACGTAGAGGCCAAACAAGTATAGCAAAGACGCCAGCTACGGAAAAAGCCGTCAGGCGCGGCTCATCGAGAAAATGACGCGCCACCTGCTGGAAGAGGCGGGCTTGGCCCCGGGCATGCGTGTACTGGACGTTGGCTGCGGTGTCGGCGATATTGCCTTGTATCTGGCGCGCATGGTCAGACCGGCCGGAGAAATCGTTGGTGTGGATAAGGACGGGTCGGCGCTGCACACCGCGCGCCAACGTGCGGCCTCCGCTGGGTTCAGCAACGTCCGGTTTCAAATCGGCGATTTCGGCTCACTTCCAGGCGGCGGCAAGTTCGACGCTGCAGTTGGCCGGTGTGTGCTGTTGCATCAACAAGACCCGGTGGCAGCCCTGGCAGCGGTCGCCACTCATGTGCGATCGGGCGGAATGGTGGCTTTTCAGGAGCCGTGGTTCTCCCGAGGATTTACCTGTCCCTGCGCGCCCTTGTTTGATCTGACGATAGGATTTCTCCATAAGACAGTGCGGGCAAACGGCCTGGATAGCGATATTGGACTCCGTCTTCCCGCCATGTTTCTTGCCGCCGGCTTGCCCTTGCCGCAGCTCAGCTTCGAGATGCTGATCGCCTGCGACCCCGCATCGGAGATCTACGATTTCGTTGCCGATACGGCGCGCAGCCTGCTTCCTAACATGGAGCAACCAGGCATCACGACCAATGACCTTTGGCAAGTTGAAACCTTGGCGAGCCGGTTACGCGATGAAGCGGCCACTCTTAGCAGTGTCGTAGGAATCATGCCGTTGATGGGCGCGTGGTGCACAACGCCATAGCGCAAACGCGAGCAGTCGAGACCCTGGAGGAAATCAATGGACCATCTGGTAATCGGTGCAGGGCCGGCAGGGCTTCAGCTGGCATACTATCTGGAGCAGGCCGGCCGGGACTATCTGGTTCTGGAGGCAGGTGCCACACCGGGAACGTTTTTTCGCACCTTCCCGCGTCATCAGCGCCTTATCTCGATCAATAAAACTCATACAGGATGCACCGACCCCGAGCTCAACCTGCGCATGGATTGGAACTCCCTACTGTCCGACGATGTGGGACTGCGCTTTACCCAGTACACGGAACGCTACTTTCCCGATGCCGAAGATATGGTGCGATATCTAGGTGACTTCGCGGCCGCCTTTCGCCTGCGTATTCAGTACAACACTCGCGTCGAAAAGATCACCCGCAACGGCAGTTTTCGCATTGTCACCGATCGAGGCCAGGAGTATGAGACCAAGCGGCTGATTGCAGCCACCGGGGTCTCAAAGCCGTACCTCCCGGTGATCCCTGGTATTGAAACGGCGGAGTTGTACGACGTATGTCAGTCGATCTTCGCGACTTCGTCAACCAGCGCGTACTCATCATTGGCAAAGGCAATTCCGGGTTCGAGACCGCTGACAATTTGATAACCACCGCCTCCGTGATCCACGTTGCCGGCCCGGGCTCCATTCGCCACGCGTGGAAGTCCCACTTTGTGGGAGATCTTCGCGCAGTCAATAATAGTTTCCTCGATACTTATCAGCTCAAGTCGCAAAATGCTCTAGTCGACGGAAACATCGAGCGCATCGAGCGTGGCAACGGCGGGTACTTGGTCACCGTTAGCTTTGCCCGCGTCAGCGAGGTACAGAAGAGCCTTCGCTATGACCGAGTGATTGTTTGCACCGGATTTCGCTTCGACGCCTCGATATTCGACGACCAGTGCCGGCCGGAGCTCGTCATCCGCGATCGCTTCCCAGCAAAAACTTCCCAGTGGGAGTCAATCAACGTTCCCGACCTGTACTTCGCGGGAACCCTGATAATCAGCACGAGCCAGATAGCTCCCATGACGGCTAGGGACTTCACGAGCGACATTGCCTCATTCATTTCCTTGTCGCATTCGCTCGCCCCGGCTTCCGTAAGTAAGGCGATGGACATTGCCGGTAGAAACCATTGGCATTCCCTGCGACACGCATACTTTGTCTGGCTGTTGATCTGTACAGCAGTCGTGGCGCTCGGAGTCGTCTTGGAAGAGATAAAGCCACGCGTCATGGGCGGGATAGACCCAGTAACGGGGTTTCGCGCACCCAGACCCATAATCTCAGTCATAGCAAGGCGCATAGCTACTGTCGGATGGATTCTTATCGTTGTCGGTGTGATCGGAGAAGGCGCATTTGAAGCCTTGGTCGCTGGTGCAGACAGCCATCTCCAGGAGATCACTGACGGAGCCCTCGGAACCGCGATAACCCAAGTTGGAATACTAGAAAAACAAGCCGAAGGGTTGCGAAAAGAAGCCGAGGATGAACGGTCGGCACGCGTCGAGCTTGAAGCAAGCGTGTCGTGGCGACGCCTCACGAAACAACAAAAATTCGCCATTGGCACGAAGCTGGCGACAGAATACGCTCCGGAACTGACCAGCGTTTGGTACACCACCGGAGACGCCGAAGGCTCAAGCTTCGCCGCCGACATTGCTGAGATTTTGTCAGATGGAAAGATGTGGGTCGTCCCACCATTAACCCTTCCTATATCCAATGAAGAATCTGCTAAGACAGGAGATCCAATAAAGCGATGGCCAACAGGAGTTAAGCTTGCCTCGACGAAAGACGTAGCCAGTCGCTCTTTGGCCAAGGTGCTTGCCAAGGAGCTAAACGACAGGGGATTCGACTCAGGTATGGACGCAATCATAAATGCGCCGGGCCTACTGACCGATAAGCAGCCAAGCGTTATGATTGTGGTGTGCCCACGACCCCAAGGCCCGCAGGGAGAAGCAAAGCTGCGCGCGGAAGCCAAGAAAAAACAACAGGCGACAACTAGCCAGGACGACCACCATTGACCCTGTGGACGCGAAACGGCACCACTACCGATCGCTGGGAGGAGGTGATGCGCAGCATGGTTCAGCTCATCCTAGGGACGTACATGGTGTGGGATGCTCGCCGGCTGCGCTTGTGCGATACCTATTTCGACGCCCAGCAACCCATCGCCGAGGCCGCAAGAGAAGCAACTCCGGCCGGTGCTTGCCCGTATTTCGCTGGCACCGAAAATCGCCCGTCCGTTCATCAGTAATTGGGGGCCCTGGAATCGCTCCTGCACTGCTCGTTTGACCACGTGCTGGGAGTCTTGTATTCGGCGAGCGGCAATGCGTCGCCCAGTGGGCAGCCCTTCGAAAGACTAACCGGACAGGAACCGAAACCGGGCACGGATAGAGGCGGTTTCCTTTCTTTGGGCCTCTTCCTGTGACGCGCAAGAACTTCAGCGAGAGATATCGAGTCCACTTCGTTCTATTGCCGCAGCAGCATCGACACCCGCGGAAACACGAAATGCCCGGCGGCATCGTCGATGACATTTATCTGGCAGGTATAGAAGCCAGGCTTCAATTCCGAGAGCGGTACCTCCAGTTGAAAGACGGCCGCATGACGGTTGGGGACACTGATTTCCTGAACTTCCGTCAGAGACGTCTCATAAGCTTTCACGTCGCCCTTGAAGAAGGAAACATTGCTCAGCAGCCGAACCGCGTCTTTCGCAACCGTATTAGCGTGGTTGCCAGGCGTTCCGTTCCGGCCGCTCGCAATCGTGGCAGGGGCGTTCCGACTCCGTGCCGGATCGTAGACCTCGTAGTAGAAATACAAATGCTGCCCGCTGGAAAATACTCGTGTCACGCTCGGCACAATTTCCGAGCCATCATGAATCAGCGGATCGTTCGGATCATGCTTGCCCGCGGGCTGGACCTGGCTGGCCAGTACGATCGAGCTCATCTTCAACGGCGCGGACTTGAGATCGGGGACCGTGAGGTCAGTCTCAAATGCTCCCATACGCCCGCTCTCGTTTTCACGTACGACAATCTTCAGGTGAAACTTTCCCGGCGGCAACAGCAATCCATTGTCGTACTGAACGTTCTTGCGCTGCACTTCGTTCGCCGCATTCACCGCGAGTTTCACGGTGTCACGAATACGACTCGCCGGAAATTTCTTCTCGTCCGTCACCAGTCCGAGCACATCCAAGGTCGCCTTGTCCTGATCGCGACTCCGGATGAATGGAATCTCGGAACCGGGGACGATCAGCGAAATCGGCACATAATATTTGTTGTCGGCAACTCTGAAGTATCCGGTGGCAAGATAAAGCGATAGGTCGGTGCTAGACAAATCAGAGGCAAGCTCTTCCTGAAGTTGTCGCTCACGCTCTTCTTTATTCGAATGCTTGTAGTCAGCTGCTGCGTAATACCCCTTGCGATACTCCAGCTTCAACCCTGGCTGATTGATCCGCACCGTGATCCGGCGAAATTTTCCATCGCGCGCGGTATTGGTGCTGTGATAACCGAGCAGGTAGTACATGGTCATGTCCTGCTGTACACCGCGAAAAACCTGGCTAAAATCGTTGGAGTCGAGATAGGCGCGGCCGCCGGTGTCGACGGAGAGCGAGACCAGCGTCTCCTGCGTGGTGAAATTGGAGTTCAAATCGTTGAGTGTCGCCTGTCCTGAGTAAGGCGAAGTTCCGCGCAGGCTGGCGTTCTGCGCTGCGCCGCCGGGAGGGAGCGCTTGCAGACCGCGAATGTCCATCGTGTAGATGGCCATGTTCGCCAGGACGGCTGCGTTGGTGGCTGAGCGCAGTTCCGACTCATTCTCGATGCCGGTACGGTCCATGCCGCTGGAGAAGTAGATGAGCGCCTTTCTTTGCGGAACGCTGGCCACTTGCAGTGCGATGGTGCGCAGAGCTTCCAGTCGCATGTCAGTGTTGAAGATGTTGTATTCCGTGTCGTCAACCGTGAAGGAATTAGCATTGTCGGGAGTTCCTTCGGTCGTACCGACGCTGCCCTCTTCGAAGCCGGCGCCGGCGCCGAGGTTGAAGCCCTCAAGAACCTTCTTTAGCTTTGCGCGATCGGAAGTGAAATCCTGATTCACCGTGATGGTATTGCCCAGCGACACGACCGACACCAGGTCCGCCGGCTGCATTTGTTTATCGATATAGTTCTGCGCTGCCTGAGCGGAGCGCTCAATCTCATCGGGTTGCATGGCCGACAAATCGAAGAACAGGATGATGAGCCGCCGGTCCTTGATGGCCTGCTCTTCTGCCGAGATCGCGGGACTTGGGTTCTCGGTCCTAGCGATCGTCTTCTTCGGCATAGAACTTAACAGGTTCACCTGCTGGGTCGCCACGGCAGGCGTGTTCTCCATGTTCTCAATGTCGAAGCTGGAGACCTTTTGTGGCTTGTTGTCCTCCAGAACGGTAAAGTCTTCCGGCTTCAAGTCGCGAACCAGGTTTCCGTTGCGGTCGCGAACCGAGACATCCACCAGCACCAGTTCCGATTGCGTTTTGAAGGTGTACTCCGCCTGCTGAGCAAGCGCCAGATCAGGGCACAGCAACGTGCCTACGATGGCCAGCGCCATCAGCCCCTGCACTGCAATCTTCGGACTTCGCTGCATACGTTTCTAAAACCTGTATCTCGCTGTCATCAGAACGGAGCGCATGGCGCCCACCGATATGACACGCCCAAACGTAGGCGAGTTCACCACGGTATCGATGGTGGTATAGGCCGGGTGGTTGAAAATATTGGTAGCCGACATACGTACTTCAAACATACGCGATTCCTTCAGCGGAAAGACCTTGGTCATCGCCATGTCGAATACAACTTCGCCCGGCCCTTCAATGCTGTTGCGGCCAGCGTTGCCGTACTGCCCCGTCGGCGGAATGACAAACGCGCCGACATTGAACCACTCCGCGATAGTGGGATTAGACAGGCTGACGGGCTCGTCGGTTAGGTTGGGGCGCAACGTTCCATTGACGCCGCTGTTCACGTCGGTGAAGGAGCCAAGGATACGCGGAGTAAAGGGAAATCCCGATGCGATGGTCCAATCGCCGCTCCATTGCCAATCTCCCAGCACGTCACGAGCGATGCCCGGGCCCGTAAGCCACCGCTTCTCATGACCGAAGGGCAGTTCCCACAAGTAATCGGCGGTGAACTTGTTGCGCTGGTCGAAACTGGAGAGTCCGTACTCACCCTTCAGGTTGGATGGGTTCTGTGCCACCGAGGCTTGCCCAGTAACGGTTCCGGTCGGGCTGACCAAAGACGAACCTGCGCCGATGGTCGAGGCATCGTCGAGCGACTTGGACCACGTATAAGTACCCCCGAGCGAGATGGCGTGTGCCAGTCGCTTGCGCAGGCGGACGGTGCCCGCATTGGCGTTGGAATCCGCAACCGAGTCCTCGTAGTAGAAAGCCGGCACGGCAGGATTCAGTAGTCCCAAAGGAGTTCGATTGGGCGCGTCCAACAGATCGAGATGAGTTCCTTTCGTCCCGGTGTAATCCAGGTTCAACACCAAGGTTGGGGTGATGGTCTGCTGGAGGTCGAGGTTCCAGATCTGCACATAGCCCAATGGATAATTCACGTTGACCGCATAGTTGTTGGTGATGGTATTCACCGGCGGAGCTGGAAATCCGTTTTGCAGCGTCAAGTGTGTGGCTTGCGACTCGACGTTTGTCTGCGTGATGGAAAACGGCGGCTGGAACGCCAGATCCTGCGCAATGTTTGCGTAGGCCGTGGTGTTGTAGTTGATGCCATAACCGGCGCGCACAACCGTATCTTTGTATACCTTCCACGCGATGCCCACGCGTGGCGCAAAATCATGGTGGTCGGGATTCACCAAAGTGTTCGGGTAAACCGTTCCTGTCAGTGGACCGACCTGGCCAGGCAAAACTGGAGCGACCGCGCTAAGCCCCGGCGCAATATCCAAATTGACCATTCGATTGGCAGTCTCGCTGAAAGGCGAGACATACTCGTAACGGAAGCCGATGTTGAAGCTCAAATTGCTGCGAAAGCGCCATTCGTCTTGCGTGTAAAGGTCCCAGGAATTGCCGCGAAAATGATAGCCATAGGGGCTGTTGCCGTACTGCACCGCAGTTTGTTGCGGCAGACCCAGCAGAAAATCGGCGAAGTCGAAGCCGGTTCCCGCGACCGGTTTGCCATCAACGACCTCAGACGTGTTCAGTCCAGTAAAAACGAAGCTGCCGCGCGGATCGCTGGCGGTGTCGGTATTGATTTCAAGGCGACGGAAATCCCCGCCCCAGCGCAGAGTGTGCTTCTTGTGGGTATAGATCATCTGGTCGGTGAAAGAAGCGGTCTGGTTGCGATCAGAGACCGGATTCGTGTCCTGAAGGCTTCCGAAGTTGGTAAAGGAAAGATTCGGCAAGCCCCAATCAGCCGGATTTTGTGAAACTCCGTTGATACCTAATAGGCCGGTGACATTCGTATTGAACGCGTAAAGATTGTTGGTCTGGATAGTGCTGAGGTTGTACTCCACCCGAAACGTGTTGATGAGCCGGCCGAAACTGCGAACATAGGCAATCGGCACGTCGTAGCCATGGGTGATGGTCGTTCCGCCCACGCTGGGGTAAGCATTGGTCAGCGTCTGGTCAGATTCGTGATAGTGGAAGCCGATGGTCAGATTGTTCTGCGGACCGCGATTGCGTCCCGGGCCACGCGCCCCAGACGAGCCGCCCAGGGCCTGATTCAGGCGAAAGTTGAGATCGTTGCTGTCATTCTTCGCTGCACTCACGGAACTGAAGTTCTGGAACTGGCCCGGCAGGTTGGGCAGAGGAATGTATGCCAGCAGCCCCTTGGCCGCGGGGTTGATCATGTTCTGCGGAATGGTTGCATTGGAGAACGGAAGCCCGGTTGCCGGATTGAAGATCTGTACGGGACCACCGTTCGCCAACGTCTGCGAGAAATTGCCGCTACGCTCCAGCAAGGTGGGCACGGTTGAGAAGTAGCTGTATGGCGTATCGCCCAACGTGCCGTTGTAGTGCAGAAAGAAGAAGGTTTTCGCGCCATTGTAGACATGAGGGATAATTAGCGGCCCGCCGACGGCTCCTCCAAACCGCTGCTGCAAGTAACCCGGATTTGGTATTGGATGACCGGTCAGCGAATACTGCGCGGCGTTCAGGGCGGCGTCATCCGCAGAATAGTAAAGTGTGCCATGCATCTGGTTGATGTTTGCGCCGCGTCCGCCCATCCGCATGGGGCCGCCGCCACCTCGGCCGCCGAATCCCCCGCCCACTGGCCCACCTGCCGCGCTGGCGATTCCGCCTTGCTGGAAGCCAGAGCGTAACTCGTCGGCGCTCATGCCGGCGAGACTGGGCGAGTTCGAACCCGAAACTGCGACCGACTCTGTCGCTATGGTTGGCGGCACACCCGGAACCGGCATGCCTGAAGGCGCCACGGAGTCGCCGCCATTCACGCCCTGATCTCCTGCCTCACTCTGAACGGATAAAGCCTGGAATCCACGGCTGCCCGTTCCCCGGGCTCCGGTTCTTCCCTGCATGTTGCCTTGACTAGATTCGGAACGCGAGAGCAGAGCGATGTCGAGATCGATTCGCGGATTCTGGTTCGCGGGACCGACCGTCACCCGAGACTGTGCCGCTGCGAACGCTGTCATCTGGGCGCGCACCACGTATTCTCCGTCCCCAGGCAACGTGAGTTTGTAGCTGCCATCGGGCTGCGTCCAGCTGACCACCTTTTGTCCGGTGCCGTGATTGACCGCGGTCACCGTGGCTCCGGGAACTGGGATTTTGCCGGATTTCACCACCCCTTGAAGGATTCTCACCTGAGCTGCTGGAGACGGCGTCTGGCTCCAGGAAAAGCAGCCACAGAGTAAGACGCCGGCCAAAGCCGAGAGCAAAGCAGGCCCTCGGTTCAGGACAGACTTCTTCCCGGACGAAGAAATAACCAGGAGGGACATCGGAGTTTCACGAGTGTAACTGACGTCTTAGTGAGGAAACGGTCCCCACCAAGTCAGCACCAAATCCGTCGTCGGGGCGCTGCATCCCGATTGGTAGGTCAACTTTCAACCTGAAATACATATTCCCAAGAATGGGCCGAGTAGTTCCGTAAGAAAGGCAATAAAAGGGCAGACGGGCGACGGGGGATGCTTTGTCATCGGATAGCGCCAGGATGCTGTCGCCGCTACGCGGTGAAGAGATTCAATGAGACTGGATGCCCATGTCCTTACCTAGACTGAGCTGGTCGGACTGCAGCGCCTCAAGTTCTTTTTCCAGATTGGCTGCAGCGTTTACCAGGCGACTCGACTTAGGCGTTGTCTGCTCCAGTTGCTTCGAGAAGTCCTGGGAGGATTTGCCAAGAGCTGCATCCGATTTGGTCAGCTTCTTGGCCTGATTCTTCAACGTGGCTTCCTGTGAATCGGTAAACGATCGACGAAAGTTCTTGGTATCGCTCAAAGCCTGTTCGATGGAATTGTGCAGGGCAGTGGCCTTGCTGGTCAGAGTTTCTGAATTACCCGGCCTCGAACCCTGATTCTGAAAATCATGTGCCTGCTGCCGAGCGGCCTCTGTGTTCTTGGTCATCAAGCGGAATTGCCCGATCTGCTCGTCGGTGGCTTGTTCCGCTATGGCATGTTTGAAGCCCGCGACGTCTGGATCTTCCGGCTGTGTAGCTGTCCCGCCATTGGTGCCCGAGGTGCCGCGATTGCCCCCGCGTTGTCCCACAGCGGCAAGCTGAAACGACAAGAACAGCATGGCAATAACTACACTGCGCCACATCACAGGACTTCTCTCTGGCAGATATAGAACACAGACTAGCTTATAGGACACTCTCTGATTTAGCGGCACTTAATCGTACCGATTTCTAGGGCACAGCAATCCGCCGCCGCAGGAGCCCCGAAATGGAGACGCGCAGTGCCGTCGCAGCCCGGCACGCCATTCTGTGCCTGATGCCTCTCGGCGACCCTTCCTACGCAATCAGCTCGAACACGGGATAGTTCGCCGCAATGCTGACGAATGCTTGCGCGTCAGAACCAGCCGGGACAGGGAAGTAAGGCTGCACCGCAGTCTTGAAGCTGTCGAGGTAGGCCTTCAGCAATGCTGGCTTCTCCGCGTCCGGCACCGGGCGCAGCCGATAGCTCTGCCGCCAGCGTCCTTTCTTAAGGGCGATCACTCCCGCTGCTTCCGCGTTGCGGACCCATTGGGTGCGTCCTCGGGGAGCAACCAGAAAGCGCTTGTCTCGGAGCTCCAGCAGGTCGATAGGCGTCGAGTAGAGCTTTCCCGACTTACGCCCACGCACTTCGAGCAGGTAGTTGTGCTTCATGCCGAGGCCCAGTCCAACCAGGAACCCGAAGAACCGGTTGAATAGGCGCTCGACCGCCGTCGGCTGGAGAAAGGCAGGCGGGCTGGAATCGGTTGCCATAGGTCTATTCTATGTTGTGAGGGATTAGGCTGACCGTGCTATTCCGGGTTGTCGAATCTTGCATCTCACGTTGCCTTTCAGACCCCCACTCTGATATTGTCCGCGGCATATCAAGAGTTGTGCCGGGTGGAAGAGCGTCTCTCTCGGCACGGAAAACCAAGCTCATCAGCTGCAGCCGAAATCAGGGGAGGTTGGAATGGCATTCTGTCCCAAGTGCGGTACCCAAATGGCGGACAACTCTGCATTTTGTCCCAACTGTGGTGCGGCTGTGGCCCAGGTAAATCCCGCAAGCTCCGCTGCGCCGCCGCCACCCCCGGCTGCCAGCTACAGCGCCACCTCCACTGCGTCGGCTCCGCTGGAGGAGAATGTTGCCGGTGCGCTGGCCTATCTCGTTGTTCCTGCCATCGTGTTCTTACTGATCGAGCCCTACAATCGCAATCGTTTTGTACGTTTCCATTCGTTCCAATGTCTTTTCGTTCTGGTGGCGCTGATCGTGGTTGACATCGGGCTAGCTATCATTTCCTCAATCCTCCACCTGGTGCCGGTGATCGGCTGGTTCGTTGTAGCGTTGATGTGGCCGCTGTATAGTCTCGCCGTTCTCGCACTCTGGCTGCTGCTCGTCATCAAGGCATACCAGCACCAGATCTACAAACTGCCGGTGGTGGGCGATTTGGCGGAGAAGCAGGCTGGAGTGTAGAGGGATCAAACCTTCCTCTGCAGGGGCTGAAGCCCAAGTCTTAGAACCGTTCTCTACGGCATGGCTGAAGCCATCCTCTGATACAAACCTCGATTTCGCTCAGTGCGCGTACGACTCGTAATTTCGTTCGGTGCATGCATCGCACCTTCAATTCGATTCATGGGCGGATTAGATAGCGTGTAATCGCCAGTATTTTTATTCACATGTTCAACACGACTGCGTCCATAGCGGTTCAGCACCTGCTGTTTTTGTTTCTGCTTGTGATCGCGCCCGTCTGGGATTTCTACGACACGAGCCGCCTGAAGCGAAGCCCAAGTTCGGCGGGAAAAATTCGTTATTACAAGACGCTCTGCGCCTGGTTATGGATTGCGTCCGGCGTAGCTTATCTTGCTGTGGGATTCCGCCCGCTGCTCACGATCAGCCCCGCACCCGGCGAGGTCTCATGGCTGTTCGATCACTCCTGGGTTCGCTGCCTGGTAGAAATTGCGATTGGGTTGTTCGGCGCGGTCATGCTGCTACCCGTCGCCATGGTCGTGCGGAAAAAGTTGAAGAACGAGCCGCGGAAGTACTCCTCAGCGGATGCCATGAAATCGCTCGACTACTTTTTCCCCGCGACCTGGATAGAGCGCCGCTGGTTCGCTTTTCTCTGCATCACGGCGGGCGTCTGTGAGGAAACCCTCTTCCGCGGCTTCCTGCTGCATTACTTCCACGTTATCCCCGGGACGTTCAATCTCACCCTGGCGCTGCTCGGTTCGTCCGCCATCTTCGGACTGAATCACCTCTACACTGGCGCCAGCGGAGTTTTGGCGAACATCGTCGTTGGATTCCTGATCGGACTGCTGTTTCTATTGACGGGTAATCTTCTGATTCCGATGGTCTTCCATGCGATCATGGATCTTCGAATGCTGGTGATATTGCGGCCTCCGTCCGACGATTAGCTGGCTCCGAGGATGGATTGCTTCACCGCGGGCGGCAAGCAGTGATTATCTATGCCGTTTGACATCCCCGCTCGGAAATGCCATTTCTAGATACTTTTCATTTTGAGCAAACGCCAGGTGGGCAGAGTCTTTTATACTGGACAGCTTCACCGCACCACAAAGGACCAGTGAGGATCAAAGTCTTTTATCACGACAAGTGTTTCGACGGGGCCTGCTCGGCGGCACTTTTTACGCGCTTTTATCGCGAGCGCATTCGCGAGCACGTCGACTTCGAATACCAGGGGCTGGTGCACCGTGCGGGTGCCCTCTTCAATGATGAGGATTTCACCGGCGACGAAAATGCCATTGTGGATTTCAAGTATTCTTCCTCGCCGCGCGTTACCTGGTGGTTCGACCATCATCAGAGCGCATTTCTCACACCCGACGACGCCTCGCACTTCGAGCAGGAGCTGAGCAACACCAAATTCTACGATCCCGATTTCCGCTCCTGCACGAAATTCATTGCCTCGGTGACCGAGCAACGGTTCGGCTTCGACCCGGCTCCAGCGGCGGAGTTGATCGAGTGGGCCGACATCATTGACGGCGCTCTCTACGACGATCCCCAATCTGCGGTGGAGATGAAGTCCCCGGCCATGAAACTGACCATGGTGATCGAGTCGAACCAGGATCCGTTGTTCATTCCCAGCCTCATCAAGACTTTGGCCTACAGGCCGCTGGCCGAGATCATGGCTGAACCAGCCATCGCGGAGCGAATCCCTTCGCTCATGGAACGTCACCGGCGCTCGATTGAGATCCTGCGCGAATGCGCCGTGTGTAAGGATGGGACAATCTTCTTCGATCTTACCGACTACGACCTGGAAGGCTATAACAAGTTCATCCCATACTATCTGCACCCGCATTGCGTGTACAGTGTGGGGCTCAGCAAGAGCAGTTTTCGCACGAAGGTCTCGGTCGGCTCCAATCCCTGGACCACGGTGGGCCACATGGAGAACCTGGCCAAGATTTGCGAGCGCTACGGCGGTGGAGGGCACGCGCGCGTGGGAGCCATTTCATTTGCGCCGAACAAATTTGAAGAGGCTCGCCGGGCCGCCAAGGAGATCGTCGCCGAATTGCGCGCCAGCTATCGGGCGCATGAGGGGAAATAGCAGAAAGCCGTTTCCGGTGGCTGCCTTCCAGCGTCTGCGGTCCCGCCACGACTACTTTGACGAAAACGCCACGCAAAGTTCACATCTCGGTGACAATCCAGCGAAGCGGGCGCAGTACTCTCTGAGTAATGGCACTATGTCGGCGGATGGGTAGGTCGACGCGGACCAGCGACTCCTAGGCAGTTCCCGTCCGCCGATTGGTTACGCCCGAAGTTTTCGGGCGTTATTGGAAGAGAAAAAGCTTCCCGCCAGAGTGGGTTCGAGGTGAGGGTGCGACGGCGGTCGCGGACCCGAAAACCGCGCCATCTCCGCTCCTTGTGGCGCGGTTCCACAAAAGGCACGGCCGCTCTCCGTGCCTTTGTGTTTCTGATCTAAGGCGACCGGGTTAGTAAGCCAGCAGGAGGCGCAGGTCGCGAACGTTGTTGCCGGTTGGTCCGGTCATGATTGCGTCGCCCAGCCCATCGAACAGCGGGAAGGCGTCGAAACCCTCCAGCGCCGCGGCAACGTCCAAGCCGCAATGCCGCGCACGTTCAACGGTCGACCCGTCCACCACTGCCCCGGCGGCTGGGCTGTTGCCGTCGATGCCGTCAGTACCGGCGCTTAGCACGGTGATGTTCTCTCCTGCAATCTTCTGAGCGCAGTAGAGCGCGAATTGCTGATTACGTCCACCCACGCCGGACTGCGGTCCCACCTTGACAGTGACCTCTCCGCCACAGACCAGGCAGGCGCGGGAGACGCCGTGGCGTAACTCGCGCACGCGCCGCAGCAGATGATCGGCAGCCTTCCGGTAGTCCCAGTCATCGCAACCGTTGTCTATTTCCACGGCAAACCCGTACAACGCAGCCTGCTCAACCGCGGCATTCACGGCGGTGGCGTTCGACAATACGGTGGCGTAGTGGGAGTGCGCGAAGGCTGGATCACCCGCCTTGGGCGTCTCCTGTAACTGCTCGCGGTCGAACAAGGCTCGCACCGACGGGGGAAAGTGTTCCAACAGCCGATAGCGTTTGACGATGTCATAGCAATCGGAGACGGTGGTACTGTCGGGCATGGTTGGACCGGACGCGAGCGCATCCAGCGCATTCTCCGGTACATCAGAAACCAACACCGACGCCTGTTGCGCGGATGCGGCGGCCCCGGCCAAGCGTCCGCCTTTAAGTGCGGACAAGTGCTTGCGGACGGCGTTGATCTCGGCAATGGGTGCTCCCGAGTGCACCAGCGCCTGGTAAGTTGCCACCACATCGGCCAGCGAGATACCGGCGCTGATGGGCTTCTCGGCGATCGCCGAAGCTCCGCCGCTAATGAGGTACAAGACCAGGGTTTGCGGCGAGGGCGACTCCAGCAGCTGGAGAATGGCGTCGCCGGCGCGCAGCGAATCGGCATTGGGAAGCGGATGACCTCCGATGAAATAGCGAAAACCCAAAAGCTGGGCCAGCGGTGCCGTCGGAGCAGCGACAATTCCTGCGAGGCCGGTGCCCACAATGCCGCTGAGGGCCTCCGCCATGGTGTGGCCCGCTTTGCCGATGGAAATTACCAGCGTCCGCAGAAAGTTTCTCAGATCGTAAAGCTCGTTACCGATCCGAAGATGTCGGCTATCAAATTGGAGGTTGCGGCGGAAGGCCCGCGGGATGCTGCACTCGCTGAGGGCGTGCTGGAACATGTCGCGGACGTGGTCGCGCATTTCGCGCATTGTGGCTGCGGACGCTGGATCGGCGGGAGCCGGGGATGAGTGGGGCATGGGGTGAGATTATAAGCGGTCGCCTACTGGGCGCCGTGCAACAATTCTTGTAGCCAGCTCTCTAGCGTAAGCCGCATCTCGGTGAGATGGCCTGCGAAGAAATGGTCGCCAGGTACAAACACCAGTTCCTTGGGAGCGGCGGCTTGGGCCACTATCCTCTCCAAAGCCTGATGTGGGCCGTATTGGTCGTGATCGCCGCTGACGAAGAGCTTAGGCTTTTGGCAATCGCGCAGAAAAGAGTAGGAGTACAAACGGCCTTCGGCTTCAACCGGAGTTCCGATCGAAATTAGTGCCTGGACGTCCGGATCGGGACAGGCAGCGCGCAGTCCGGTGGCCGAGCCGAAGGAAAATCCCGCGAAGATGATGGGCAGAGCGAACTCGTGCTTCAACCAGGCCAGCGCAGCTTGTACGTCGGCAATTTCGCCGCGTCCCTCGTCGTGCTCGCCGGCGCTCAATCCCGTGCCGCGGAAGTTGAAGCGCAGCACCGGAAATCCGAACGAGTTAAGAGCTTTCATGGCGTGAAAGACGACTTTGTTGTGCATGGTGCCGCCGCCGAGGGGATGAGGATGGCAGATCACGCCGGCGTGTGTGGTAACAGGAGAGCCTACGTTTAGCAGGGCTTCCAGACGACCAACAGGTCCATCCAGGAAAAATGATTTGATAGCTGGTTGTGCGATGAACAATTTACTTGCCTTGGCGCGAAGCGAAAGCCTGTCGCGGAACTGCAGGCCAGCGGAAGTGCGGGCCCGATCCGGCACACAAACTTTAGCCCCGCGGGCTCGCTATTCACCGCGGGGCGTTCAGCTCCGCGGTCTAGGACCGCAGAGCAAGAGATAATGTAACTCAATTCGGGGTTTGAGAAATTACTTTTTCGCAAATCATTTGCCTTATGGTTGCGGCCGCAACCCCGGCACGCATGTTAAGGGCCATCGCAACGCTAGCTCGGGCCCCGCGTATTTACAGGCTCATCTTAGCGGCTGAGCAAAAAGTGCTCCGTATTTTGTTTCGGGAGTCTGCAAGAGAATTCACTTCCGATTTTGCAATGACGTTGATGGGCAGGCTCTGGTCGGTAGCTCGTAAGGCCAATTCAAGCGGGAGCAGCGGACCGAGCAGGGCATACTGTACAAAGGACCATATGATTCGCTTCGGTATTGTTGGATTCGGACGGCACGCGACGAAGCGGCTGATGCCTGGCTTTCGTCAAGCGAAATGCTGTCGTGTGACCGCGCTATCGCGGCGCGGCTTGCAGTGGGCCCAGGAGTCGGCGCGGGAGTTCGGGGTTGAACATGCGTTTGCCTCCGCGAGAGAGTTGTGCGCCTCGACCGAAGTGGACGCGGTATTCGTGGCTACTCCCGATGCGCTGCATCTGGCGGATGTATTGGAAGCGGTCCGTCATGGCAAACCGGTGTTGTGTGAAAAGCCGATGGCAAGAAGTGGCGACGAGGCGCGGGCGATGGTGAGCGCTGCTCGCGAAGCGGGAGTCGCGCTCGGAGTGGCCCACGTTATGCGCTTCGAGGAAAGTGTAAAGCTCTTTCGCAGTCAGATCGCTGCCGGTGTAATTGGGCAGCCGCAGGTGGCGCGCGCCGACTTTCTGGCCCCGCTGCTCAGCAGCACACGTAAGTGGATCAACGATCCCAACCTGGCGACGGGAGGGCCGCTTGCCGATGTGGGTGTGCATTGCATTGACACATTGCGCTTCATCCTGGGCAGAGAGGTGGTTGCGGTATCGGCGCGGGCGCATCATGACCAGCACTGGGTGGTTGAGGCGTCGGGAGCAATGTTGCTGGAATTCACCGGAGGAGTGTTGGCGACGGTTTCAGTCTCGGCCCGCAGTCCTTATCGAACGTTTCTCGAAGTTGCTGGGGAGACTGGAGTGCTTTCTGCGCTGAACGGGCTAAGCATCGACCAACCTCCCGTCGTAGAACTGAGACGCGCCTTTGAGGTAATCGAGAGCAGGGAAGTTTCCAATGCGAATGCGTACGCGGCGCAAGTCGACGCCTTTGCCGCCGCCATCGAGAAAGGCCGGGACTTCGAGGTTCCTGGAGAAGAAGGTTTGCGCAACCAGTTAGTCTTGGACGCCGCTTTCCGCAGCGTAAAGACGGGCAGAGCGGAGCCCGTGTCACAGTGCTAGCCATAGAAGCGACTGATCACAGAAGCGCGGAGACGAGCGATCGATATGTGGCCGGACTCTCCGGGTTTAACAGGCCACTCATTCCGTGGGCGCAGGCGGAACCGGATGGTGTGGGAGCGCCTCCGGCATCTCCGACACGTTCCACGCCCATGCCGCCAGAAACGCCGCACCCTCGTTGATCTGATCGGGAATCACCTTGTCGAAGGTGTCGGTCTGGCTGTGATGCACTTCGCGATAGTGTGCCGGCAGCTGCACGCAGAAGTACGCAGGCACTCCTTTGTCCAGGAATGCGACATGGTCTGAGGCGCCGAAGTAACGCGTGCTGAGCGGTTGCAGATCGAAAACTTCCTGCAATGGCAGGTATATCTCGCTCATTAAGGGAGCGGTTTCCCACAAATTTTCAAGCGCAATGCTGAACACCTTTCCGGTTCCCGTGTCGTGAATCAGCACGGCATCAATCTTCGAGAGTTCGGCGGCATGGTTCTTGACGAAGGTGTCGGCGCCGATACCTCCTTGTTCTTCGCCGGTGAAGAGGATAAATGTGATGGTGCGCTTTGGTTTCCAGCCCAGCGCCTGTAACGCGCGGGCGGCTTCAAGGGTGGCCATGGCGCCAGTTCCATTGTCGAGAGCGCCCTGTCCGAGGTCCCACGAATCGAGGTGCCCGCCAATGACGACTCGCTCGTCGGGATGTTCCGTGCCCTTAATTTCAGCGACCGTGATCGAAGCTGGTACGGGCTTGTCGGTGAAGGTGTCCTGCAGGTTGAACTTCATGGCGGCAGGCCCGACCTGGAGCAGCCGATAGAGCAAGGCGTAGTCCTCGTGTGTCAGGAATGCCATGGGAACGTCAGTCGGAGAATATTTGGGAAAGCCGCCAGTCATGGTATAGAGGCTGTCGGTCTTGCCGCTGTCCACCAGGATCAGCGCAGGTTGTTCGGCGGCGACCTGCTTCATTAACCCTAAACGCGCGCGCCGTCCCATGTTCGCTTCGGGCACTCCGGTTGGCGGCGGAATGACTGCGTCATAGGCGTTCTCTGGATTGGGATCCAGCTTCGACATGTCAGCCGGTTTGCGCAGCATGACAATCATGCCTTTGAGCTTGCCTTTGTATTGGTCGAAGTCGGAAGGCTTCTGGAGGTTCAGCACCATGACGCTGCCGGTTACCTCGCCCTTGGTGGCTTTGCTCCAGCCGAAGGCATGAATGCCGATGCGCTTTTGGATGGGGCTGGTGATCTCCGCCGTCTCCAGACCGCGCGTCCAGCCGTGTGCGATTTCTGTCGTCTCCAGGTGCGCATCGATGCCATAGCCCTGGAAGCGCTTGAGAGTCCAGTCGCTGGCCGCCTGCATTTGCGGAGACCCAGTAAGGCGAGCGCCAATCTGAGTGGTCAGATATTCCAGATTCTTTACCAATTCGGAGTGCGTCTTCACTTCAGCGGCGATCTTCTGGTCGGCGTCTTCCATTGCCTTGCGATAGGCGCTGCGCTGCTCGGTAGTGCGCTGGGCGGGAGCTGATGCGGCAGGAGATTGGGGACCCGTTTGCGGCGACTGCGCCAGCAACACAGCGGAAAACAGAATTACAACAAAAAAAGCCGGCAACTGGCGACGAATTGGAAACATTGCACCTTCCTCGAAAAATCGGCGAGCGATTGATCATAGCGGCTCTGCGATGGTTTGCGCCACCGCAGAGCGCGGAAGGCGAGTCGCCGGTATTCGGGATTATTTCAGAGTTATACCGCCCAATTGCGGCGATCGATAAAGGTCTTGGGCTCGTAGGTCTTACCGCGAGCCAGTTGCCGATCCTCGCGTTTGGAACTCCACAGCAGGATGGGGCCGGTGATGGCGCGGACCAGCCGCGTAGCTGCGCCAAACTCGTGTTCGATCTCCCGCCGCAGTTCGCGAATCCTGATGGAGACGGAGGCGTTGGTTTTCTTGAGCCGCCGCTCCATCACCCAGAGCGCTGCGTCGTAGGTGGTGCGCAGCTTCACTGCCTCGCTGGCGATGCGTTGACGGACACGCAGGTCGGGATGGTCGTGATAGCGCTTCCAGCCCTGAAAAATCGTGTCGCAGATTCGGAATAGGCTTGGGCCGTTGCGCTCGAAATCGAAGCGGAAGGCCCAATCGAGCAGCCGCTTCGAGTCGTCGCGAGAAATTGCGGCGTGCTCAAAATTGAACTTGAACTGGCCATGAATGTCGGCGGGGTCGACGCCATCGAGCATCCGGCCCTCTTGCTCCATCTGCTGGAAGAGCGGCGTACCCGGGACCGGCGTGTACAACATGAACTGGTGGAAATCCGTTCCGTGAGAGACGGCAAACTCAATCTCCTGGCGAATGTTCGCCAGGGTGTGATGCTCGAGGCCGACGATGGTCGAGCCCAGCAACTTGATACCGTGGCCCCGCAGCTCCGTGGCCAGCGCTTGAGTATCGGAGTTGCGTAACTTCGCATAGGACGAGTTGGGCGATTCGAGACCGAGCCAGATCCAGGAGACGCCGAGCTGGACCAGTTCTTCGATGGTGTACTTGCGAATGGCATTAGCGGATGAGAAAACGTACAGCGACCAGCTCTTGCCGGCCTGCTTCATGCGGGCGAGCAACTGCATGGCGCGCGGCCGGTTGAGGAGAAAGTTTTCGTCCATCATGAAGAAGGAAGAGACATGCATGGATTGCTCCATGTGCTGCATCACGTCGAACAGCTCATCTCCGGATTCGTAGAAGTTGACGCTCTTGCCTTTGCCTCCGAAGAACGCCGAGGTAGTGCAGAAGTTGCAACCTAACGGGCATCCAACCGAAGGAATAATAGTGGCTGCCGTATCGCGGGTGTTGTCGGGAACCCGCATTCCCAGCACGCGCATGCCGAAGCCAGAAAGAATTTCAGGATGCAAAATGGGAGCGCTGGGATCTTCGCCGAGATAGCGGCGCATCCAGCCGATGCCTTCACCGCGCACGATGCAGTCCGCATCAATCAGTTTGTCGAGACCCGGAATGGCGGCTACGTGCCCGCCGACGATGATGGTGGACTTGGGCGAGAGTTCTCGGACGCGGCGGCACATCTCGCGGACCTTGCCGAAATTGGGGATAATGCCAGAGATACCGACAACGTCGTACTCGGTTGAAGTGAGTTCGCGTTCGAAGCGCTCGAGCGTAGGGAAGTCGAGTAAGGTGCTAGGAGCCGAGAGGTTGCGCTGGATCATCATCAGGCCCCAGGAGCGATGGAACATGCGTAGGGAAAAGCTGCCTTGGGCGCGGGTGACCTGATTGTGATACAGCTCCATGGGATTGATGGCGCGGCTGCCAAACTCGTCATCGCGCGCATAAGGTCCGAAGACCGAGCTCAAGAGCACGCGCGCCTGGGTCCCTTTGGCATGGGGGACGATTGCATCGCAGTTTGATGTCGATATCATGATTCAATGGTAAGAAGATGCTGCGCTACTTTCCGTGATATGCGGCACGCTCGAGTTGAAATGACAGAACTATTACATTGCCGCCGGATTTGGGAGAACAAGGGACCAATACAAAGTAATGCCACTGAGCGGAAACAACGAACATCGAGAAATTAATCCCTGGCTGATCGCAATTGCGGTCATGTCGAGCACCTTCATGGAGGTGCTGGACACGACCGTGGTCAATGTTTCGCTGCCCCACATTGCCGGCAGCCTGTCGGCCAGCAACGATGAAGCAACATGGACCCTGACGTCGTACCTGGTTGCCAACGCTATTATCCTGCCCATGACGGGCTGGCTGGCGGGACGCTTCGGGAGAAAGCGGTTGCTGCTGCTTTCGGTCAGCGGGTTCACGGTTGCGTCATTCTTATGTGGGTTGGCGCCGACGTTGCCTTTCTTGATCGCCTGCCGGGTGATACAAGGAGCTTGTGGGGGCGGCTTGCAGCCGCTGTCGCAAGCCATCCTGATGGAATCTTTCCCGCCGGAAAAGCGCGGGCAGGCGATGGCTTTCTGGGCGCTGGGAATTGTGGTTGCTCCCATGCTCGGCCCGGTTGCCGGCGGCTGGCTCACCGACAATTACAGTTGGCGCTGGGTGTTCTATATCAATGTGCCTATCGGGGTAATTGCTCTCATCCTGACGCAGGTTTTCATCTTCGACCCGCCGTACCTTCGGCACCGCCAAAAGACCGGGATTGATTTTTGGGGGATCGGGCTGCTGACAGTCGGCATTGGCAGTTTGCAAATCATGTTGGACAAAGGCCAGGAGGACGATTGGTTCGGCTCGCGCTTCATTGTCACCCTGTGCATCTTGGCCGTGGTGGGATTAAGCGCGCTCATCGTGCGCGAGCTGACGGCCGAACATCCGGTGCTGGATCTCAGCGTTTTTAGGTATCGATCGTTTGCTGTGGGCACGTTCTTGATGACATTCATTGGCTTTGTTCTCTATGGCAGCACGGTGCTGTTGCCGTTGCTGATGCAGGTAATTCTGGGTTACACGGCAACCCACGCCGGCATCACCAATCTGCCGCGCGGCTTGGCGTCGTTCCTTATCATGCCGATTGTGGGCCGCTTAATCGGCAAGTTCGATAGCCGCAAGTTACTGGGCATCGGACTGGTGGCGTCGGCTTACGCTATGTGGGAACTTTCCAAGTTCAGCCTTACGGTGGCGTCGGCCAACTTCTGGTGGCCGCTGATGATTCAAGGCGCGGCTCTGGGTTTCGTCTTTGTACCGCTTACCACCATCACCAACAATCCCATTCCCAATGAGCGCATGGGCAATGCCACCAGCATCTTCAACCTGATGCGGAACATCGGCGCCAGCATGGGTATATCGATGGTAGAGACCGTGCAGTTCCGCAATCAACAGAAGCATATCAACATTCTTGGGGAGCACGTTTACCCGCAGAGCGGTGCTGCCCAGCAGGCGCTGGAAGGCATGAAGGCCCACTTCATGAGTCAAGGATCGAGCGCGGCGATGGCGACGCAGCAAGCCTACGGAGCGGTATGGGGAATGGTGCAGCGGCAAGCCGCCATGCTCTCCTACAACGACACTTTCCTGTTTCTAGCGATTGTGTTCGCCAGCATGATTCCGTTTGTGTTCCTGCTGCGCAAGCCGAAGGGGAAGCCGGGCGCGGCCATGATGCATTAGCCGGGAAGAGTGGTTTGCGTGTCAGATGAGCTAGACTGCTTTCAGTTCATGGAGCGGTTACGGATGGGTAGGAAGCTCTGCTGTCTCTGGGTGCTGTTTCTGGGGCTTGGGCTCTTTCAGTCGCTGGCGGCGCAGTCCCCGGCCCCGCAGTCCGCCGCGCAATCCAACCGCGCGCAGTCTAAGGCGACGCCATCCAAGGCGAAGACCGTCAAGCCGCCGGCGTCGGACTGGTGGAAGCATGCCGTTTTCTATGAGATTTATCCGCGCAGCTTTGCCGACAGCAATGGTGATGGCATCGGCGACTTGAATGGGATCAACTCCAAACTGGATTACCTGAAAAAACTCGGCGTGGATGCCATCTGGATCACGCCATGCTTTCCATCTCCACAAGTGGATTTCGGATATGACGTTTCCGACTACGAGGACATCGATCCTACCTATGGCTCACTGTCGGACTTTGACCAGATGCAGAAGGAAGCGCGGCATGACCATATTCGCGTCATCCTCGACTTAGTGTTGAACCACACTTCCGACCAGAACAAGTGGTTCATCGATTCGCGCGCTTCCCGCACCTCCAAGCATCGCGATTGGTACATCTGGAAAGACGGCAAGGGGACAAACCAGCCTCCGAACAATTGGCTGGCGCTGTTTGGCGGTTCGGCGTGGCAGTTCGACGGCAAGACCAAGCAGTACTATTACCATTATTTCTATCCTCAGCAGCCTGACCTGAACTGGCATAATCCGGCGGTCAAAGACACAATGTTCGACGTCACGCGCTGGTGGTACAACCGCGGCGTTGCGGGATTTCGCCTGGATGCAGTGGACATTCTGTTCGAGGATCCTGAACTCCGCGACAACCCCATACTGCCGGGCAAGAACGCTTACGGCGATCCGAACATGCAGAACGAATACAACACTAAGCTGCCCGAGGTGCATGACATTCTGAAGGGACTGCGGCAAGTGGCGGACAAGTACGACGCGGTGCTGGTAGGAGAGACGGCGACCGACAATATCGAACAGCTCAAGGAGTACTACGGCAACCAGGACAACGAATTGCAGATGCCCATGGATTTAATGTTCATGAAGGTGAATGAGCTGTCGCCGCCGGAATTCCGCAAGCAGATCGCGGCGGTGGATTCTGCCGATGGCTGGCCGGTTTACGTTCTTGGCAACCATGACGTTGTGCGGTCGTACAACCGATACGGCGACGGGAAGCACAACGATGACATCGCCAAGGTAATGGCGGGACTGTATCTCACCTTGCGCGGCACTCCGATTATGTATTACGGAGAAGAGATTGGGATGCAGAACAATGATCCCAAGTTCAAGAAGGACGTGAAGGACCCGATAGGCAAATTGGGATGGCCACATGAGAAAGGGCGAGACGGTGAGCGAACTCCCATGCAGTGGGACAATACTCCCAATGCGGGTTTCACTAAAGGCATCCCGTGGCTACCGATTCCGGTGAGCTATAAGACGCACAACGTGGCCAGCGAACTGAAGGATCCGAATTCGATTCTGCTGTTCTATCAGCACCTGCTGGCCTTGCGGCACAGTAACCCGGCGCTGCTGGATGGCGATTATGTCGCGCTGAACCAGGACGATCCCAATGTGATGTCGTACCTTCGCCGCTACAGGGGTGAAGCTGTCCTGGTGGTGTTGAACATGTCGGGAGTGCCGCAGAAGGCGAGCTTCGATCTCGCTTCGCAGGGATTCGCCTCCTCGCGAGCCAAGACGTTGCTCACGACCACGCCGGCAATGCAGGGCAGTGCAGCGCTATCGGATATGGCGTTGCCGCCGTTCTCCGTGTACATCGGGGAAGTCACAAAATCTGCCGAAGGAGACTCGGGCAAGTAGCCTGACACCTCCGTTCTATTCCGCCAAAGCCGTTCATGTTACAACTGAGAGCGGACCGATCCATGAACAGCAAGCGCACTACCATTTTCTTTCTCAGCGCGCTCCTTGTGCTCGTGCTGCTTCTAGCGCTTGTCATCACGTCGCCTTTTCTTAAGCCGTTCGCATTTGCCGTGATTCTTGCGGTTGTCTTCCAGCCATTGCACGAACGGGCGCTACGCGCCACAAAACAACGTCATGCCTGGGGAGCGTTGCTCTCTACGCTGGGCGTATTGCTGCTCTTCGGCGTGCCCGCTTTCGTCATCACGACACTGGCTGCGAATGAGGCGCTGAGTGCCGCGCACTATTTGAGCCGCCGAAGCGCTGAAGAGGGCGGATTCACGATTTTCGTTACAACCTTGGCGGCCCGCCCGCTTCACTTTGTCGGGCAGTGGGTGGACGTTTCCAAATATGACTTTACGTCCCTCATCAGCTCCAGCACCCAGAAGTTGAGTGTCTGGATGTTCGGATTCGGCGCGGCGGTCCTGGGCAACCTGGCAAGATTTACGGTCGATGCGCTGATCACGTTCGTAATCCTGTTTTTCCTGTTTCGCGAGGGCAAGGATTGGGCGTATCGTGCCGGCCGGCTTATTCCGCTTTCGCCGGTGCAGGTGGCGCGGCTTTACGCGAACATTTCTGACACCATCATCGCCAACGTTTACGGCATCCTGACCGTGGGCGCCGCGCAGGGCGTACTCACCGGCATTGCCATGCGGATTGTGGGTATGCCGTCGTCATTGTTGCTGGGTCTGGCGGCGGGATTGGCGTCGATCATTCCGGTGGTTGGCTCCGCGCTGATCTGGGCGCCGGTTGCGATCTATCTTCTGGTTACAGGCGCGATCTGGCAGGGCGTGTTCCTGCTGATCTGGGGCATTGTCGTCGTCAGCAGCATCGACAATGTGCTGCGTCCGTGGGTGGTGGCAGGGCGTGTGGAATTGCACCCGATGGTGCTGCTCTTCTTTATCCTGGGAGGGGTAGAGGCGTTTGGATTTCTGGGATTATTCCTGGGCCCAGTAGTGGCTTCGGTCTTGGCGGCAGTGTTTGCCATCCTGCGCGAAGAGCTGAGTGAGCCCAAGGAGGCGCCGGCGGGGTTCGCCGATTAAAGTCTCAGTCGGCGGTGAGGGGCGAGTAGAGGTTGCCCTGGGTGCGCTCGCCAATGCTCGCCAGCGCCTTCACAGCGTACTCCTGGAAATGCGGCGAATTGCGATGTGCCTCGAGGGCAGCCTGGTCGCGATATTGTTCGTAGATGAAGAAGTGACGCGGGTCAGTCTTGTGTCGGTGAACCGTATACATCAGGCATCCTGGCTCCTGGCGGGAGGCGGTCTGCAGTTTGGTGAAGATTTCCGCGACTTCGTTTTCGTGTCCGGGATTTGCTGTCCAGGTTACTGCCAGTACAACCATCGAAAGCCTCCGAGCGAGAACCTATCTCATAAGTCGATTTGTATCAGGGCACGTCTTCAGACGTGCCGCAACGGCGCCAACCATGACTTGGGCTTCAGCCCCTGAGGGGACCTGTTCTTGCAGGGGCTAAAGCCCTAGCCTTTTGCTCCGCTTCGCCCGGCACGACTAGAAGTCGTGCCCTGATACAACCCAGAACAATTGCGAGACGAGTTCTAGGTCGATTTCACGCCAGACGTAAACGCGGCCCGGAGAAGTTTGGAGCGAGATCGATCTGCTACGTGCCCAGTGA
>Ga0182013_10000410_pt1 | contig 59666 bp, 48 predicted proteins | sample 612S2MmetaG_FD_120487 | JGI IMG/M metagenome (GOLD analysis project Ga0182013, IMG submission 120487) | Permafrost microbial communities from Stordalen Mire, Sweden - 612S2M metaG | ecosystem: Environmental > Terrestrial > Soil > Wetlands > Permafrost | place: Sweden: Stordalen | collected...
AGACGGGAGAGCGCGATGGCGAGGTTGACGGCCACGGTGGTTTTGCCGACGCCGCCCTTGCCGGAACCGATGGCTACAATTTTGGAGACGCCGGGGAGGGGGACGGGGGACGGGGCGGCGGCGTGAGAATGGGCCATTTTTTGCTGATGCTCCTTGTGGATGGCATTCGGAGACATGTGTCGCCGATCTTTCCGTATTCTTCAAGTATAAAGTGATGCCGGCGCGGTTCTGGAGTTGGATCAGGCTTGATCCAGGACGGCGATTTCGAGCTTGGCCCGCTTCCGGCGGGTAGACTCGGCTTCGCGATGCTGGCGGCGGAGCAGGGCGTCGTCGTAGCGGCGAAGCTCGTCGGGGGTCTCGGGCTGGAGCTGGGGCACCTTGGTGAGGCGGCCGTGTTCATCGATGGCGACGAAGACCAGGTAGGCGCTGGCCACGTGGACCACTTCGCCGGTACGGGTGTTTTCAGCCCAGACTTTGACGCCGGTCTCCATGGAAGTGGTGAAAGCGCGGTTAACGCTGGACTTGAGGGTAAGCAGGTCGCCGAGGTGAACTGGGCGGATGAAGTCGATGTGGTCCATGGCGGCGGTGACAACGTGGGTGCGGGAGTGGCGATAAGCGGCCATCGCGCCGGTGAGATCGATGAAGTGCATGAGTCGGCCGCCGAGCAGATGACCCAAGGTGTTGGTATCGTTGGGCAAGATGATCTCGGTCATCTCCGACTGGGTGCTCGAGACGGTGCGAACGGCGGGCTTTATTTCCTGATCGCTCATGTTTGTGTGTTGCTCCTGCAAAACTCTGGTGGGCGCTGCTGAACAATGGCGGAGGCTGCTCGCCGGTTGAGGGCCGATTTTCACAGCCGGGAAGATACAATGAAACTGACGGCGGCCCCGGGCATTCCTGATTCAGTTTCGGCAATCCACGCCAATTAAGCAAATTCGCTGTCGGACCGGGACCGACGGCCGGCCTTACATTGGCAGGCAACGGAGCTGTCCGCAGACGACAGGGACCGGCAGGAGCGAGATGGACAAAATCGCAGGACTCAGAGAAATTCTGGCGCTGGATGCGAAGAACAGTTTTGCGCGATACGGGATCGCGATGGAACTGGTGGGACGCGGGGAGACGGTTGAGGCGCTCAAAGAATTCGACGTTCTGTTGAAAGACGACCCGGATTATACGGCGGGTTATTTCATGTCGGCGCAGGCGTTGGCGGCGGCGGGTCGAAAGACCGAAGCGGCGGAGCGTCTCAAAGCGGGAATCAGCTGCGCGGCGCGAAGCGGGAATAGCCATGCTCTGAGCGAGATGCAGTCTATGCTGGATGAGCTGAACGAGTAGACAGTTCGGGTAGCGCGAACCGATTCGAGACATCGCCTCCATGCAAAAATCGACAGCGATTCCAGCAACGAGCTAAGATGAATGATGAAGCGGAGATGCCGCGAATCTTATCGAGACCCCTTAAATCGGGAGTCATCCGGCGATCTAAGACGTAAGAGCGACAATTTCCGCTATATTAACTAGATCTTCGATGGAGGTTCTGTCATCTAAGTTGCCATGGCTAAGTACTCGATTGTTGTGCCATTTCATAACGAAGAAGAGAACGTCACGGTCCTCTATGCCCGCCTGAAGCAGGTGATGGAGCAGGTGGGCGACAGCTTTGAGATGGTGCTGGTGGACGATGGATCGAATGACCGCACCTACAAGCTGCTGGAAGAGATTGTCGCGGTGGACAGTCGTGTGCTGGTCGTGAAACTGCGCAGGAACTTCGGTCAGACATCGGCCCTGGCGGCTGGCTTCGATCATGCCTCGGGCGAGTTCATACTGGCTATGGACGGAGATCTGCAGCACGACCCGAACGATATTCCCGCATTTCTCGAGAAGCTGGACGAAGGGTACGACGTGGTCTCGGGCTGGCGCAAGGAGCGCATCGATAATTTCATTCTGCGGCGGATTCCGTCGCGGTGCGCGAACTGGCTGATGGCGCGACTCTCGGGCGTCGACATTCACGACTTCGGCACAACGTTCAAGGCTTACCGGCGGGAAGTCATCCATAATGTTCCGCTGTATGGCGAAATGCACCGGTTTATTCCGGCACTGGCGAGCTGGTATGGGGCGTCAATCTGCGAGATTCCAATCCACAATGTGAACCGGGAGCGCGGCAAGAGCCATTATGGGCTGGGACGCACGTTTCGTGTGTTTTTCGACCTGATGACGATTCGATTCCTCTTGAAGTACATGAGCCGGCCACTCCACTTTTTTGGCGGGCTGGGCGCACTGGGGATCTTAGGCGGCAGCTCGATTGCGGTTCTTCTGCTGGGGCTGAAGTTATTCAATCCGCACATGCGTGTGATGGACGACCACGGGCCGATCTTCGTAGTCGGCGCGGTGCTGATCGTGGCGGGTATCCAGTTGCTGGCGATCGGTATGCTGGGCGAGTTGCAGGTGCGTCATCACTTCACCGGTCAACATCCGGCGTCGTACACAGTGGACCGCGTGGTTCGGCTGGCCTCAGCCGATGAGAGGAATCTGATGTCGGAGCCTAAGGACAATATTTAGGCGAGCAGGAGACTCAGACAGTTGTCGAGACCCGTCCGGGGATTTTCCGGACGGGTTTTTATTTTTGGTGGCGCGTCACGCGATCAAAGAATGGGGTTGCGAGGTCGGCGCCCGAGGGTGCATCCTTAGCCTGTCATGAAAGCCATACAGATTAGCGAGACGGGCGGTCCCGAGGTACTGCGGGTAACCGAGCTGCCAATTCCACAACCTGGCCCCGGCCAAGTGCTGATACGCGTCGAGGCCACGGGTGTCAACTTCATTGAAATTTATTTCCGCAAGGGCACTTACAAGGCTTCGCTGCCGCTGACTCCGGGCAGCGAAGCCGCGGGTACGATCGAAGAACTGGGGCCTGGAGTGACGGGGTTCAAGGCGGGTGACCTGGTGGCTTCGACGGGCGTACTGGGCAGCTATGCGGAGTATGCGCTGGCGCCGGCCGCGCAGTTGGTGAAGGTCCCCGAAGGGCTGACGCCGGAGCAGGCGGCCGCGGCTCTGTTGCAGGGCATGACGGCGCACTACCTGGCTTACTCGACATTTCCGCTGAAGGCTGGAGACACGGCGTTGATTCAGGCAGGCGCCGGCGGGGTGGGGCTGCTGCTGACGCAGATGGCGACCTGGATAGGCGCTCGGGTAATCACGACAGTCTCAACCAAAGAAAAGGCGGAGCTGTCGCGCGAGGCCGGGGCTGCGGAGACGATTCTTTACACAGAACAGGATTTCGAAGCGGAAGTGAAACGGCTGACCGGCGGCAAGGGCGTGGACGTGGTGTACGACTCGGTGGGCAAGACCACATTTGAGAAAAGCCTGAACTGCCTGCGACCGCGCGGGCTGCTGGCGCTTTTCGGAGCATCGAGCGGGCCGGTGCCGCCGTTCGACCTGATCCAGTTGAGCGGGAAAGGGTCGCTCTTTGTGACGCGGCCCACGCTGTGGCACTACATTGCTACACGGGCCGAGCTGGAGTGGAGGTCGGGCGATGTGCTGGGGTGGGCGGCGAAGGGGCAGTTGAAGCTGCGCACCGAGCATGTATATCCACTGGCGGACGCAGCGCAGGCGCAGATCGATATGGAGGGGAGACGAACTACGGGCAAGATCTTGCTGGTGCCTTGAAGGCAGGGACTAAGGGACTAAGGACCAGGGACTGAGGGACTGGGGACTAGAGACTAAGGGACTGAGGGACTAGATCGTCGTGAGTGGGATCATTGTCGGGGCGGATGATCGCGTTTTTGTGTTGACTGGGGCAGGGGTTAGCGCGGAGAGCGGGCTGCCTACGTTTCGAGCTTCCGATGGGCTGTGGGAAGGGTACCGCATCGAGGATGTCTGTACGCCGGAGGCCTGGGATCGGGACCCCGCGGGCGTGTGGGCATTCTATTCGGCCCGGCGCGCGGCGGCTGCGAAGGCCGAACCCAATGCGGGGCATGTTGCGCTGGCGGAGCTTGAGGCGCTGCTTCCGGGACGGTTCTTCGTCTGTACGCAGAATGTAGACGACCTGCACGAGCGGGCGGGGTCGGTAAACCTGGTGCACATGCATGGGGAACTGGCCAAATCGCGGTGCGAGCGGGAGTGCGGGGCGGCTCCGGTGGAAGACCGCCGGGTGTATGCGGACCTCAGGGAAGTGAGCCGGTGCGCGTGTGGCGGAAGGTTGCGGCCTCACATTGTTTTCTTCGGCGAGATTCCGCTGGAGATGGAGCGGATCGAGCGGGAGATTGAGAAGGCCACGCTGATGGTGGTGGTGGGAACCTCCGGATCGGTGTATCCGGCGGCCAACTTTGTGCACTGGGCTCGGAGTGCGGGAGCCCGAACGGTGTATGTGGGGCCCGAAGAGCCGCTGAATGCTTCGGCGTTTACAAACGTGGTGCTGGGGAAGGCCGGGGTTGTGCTGCCGGGGCTGTTTGTCACCGACCGGAGTTAGCCAGAGCCGGTGCGGCTTTGCCGCATGTGCTCGTGAGGTTAAGTGAACCCGTCCGCGCTGGCGTTCCTCTGGGCCCACCCTCTCCGCGATGAGGCTGCGAAGAGGATGGGCGAATGGCAGAGGTCGGCTTGGCGCGGCCGCGTCATCCTTTTGGGTTATTTCACCTTGGGTACTTGGTTGTGAAGCTGAGATGCTGCTGCTTCGGCTTCGCGGACCTGGCGGGCGCGTTTGGGAACTTCGATCAGATCCTGGTCGTGTGCGGTTTGCTGCAGTTCAAGCTGCGCCGGGCGCAGTACTACCGGTGTGCTCTGCATTTTTTCCTCTTTCTCTGTTTTGAAAAACTAATTTGGAAGTGTCAAAGGGCCCTTCAACGCGTCTTGATGAACTCGTTGCGCCGGAAGCGGAGGGCGCTCCAATCGTCATCGATGGCGATGGCGCGGACGGTATCGAAGCCCTGGGACTTGAGCTTGTCCCAGCCGGTGTCGCGGTTGAAATCACATTTGTATTTCTTTGACGTCCCCTTGGGGTAGGCGAACCAGACGATGGCGTCACCCTGGGCGCGCGCCGCGATCTGCGGCGCCAGCTTGTCGACTTCGCTCTGGCGCGTAACGAAGGCCAGCGAGAAGCTGACGGCAGGGACTGACTCGATGTGACGATGGATGGTGAGGCCAGCCAGCCGCGAGAGCTCGGGCTCGAAACTCGCGGGAGCGTTGAGGACGACGATCTCCTTTTGGTCTTTGAGATTAAGTTTTTCGAAAACGGTGGCCATGGATTTTTATGATAGATGAAACACGGAAATATTCTGCAAACAGATTTTACGAAGTTCGCATGGTAAGGCTGGTGGTGAAACAGTGGCAGTGCGGGTGCGAGCCGGGGTATCGTTATTTGCCGATGCGGCCAAACCCTCCGTCAGAGAAACGCTTCTCGGCGAGGGTTTTGCCCGGCTTGCAAATGCAGCTCTCCAATTCACTGAAATGGCATTTAGTAGTTGAACCGGTAGCGGAACTCCCCGTAAATCTGCCGCGGGTCGTTCCAGTGAAATCCGCCGAAGGTCAGGCTGTTGTCCAGCAGCACGCGGCGATTTGCAACATTCACCGAGTTGGCGGAAATAGTGAATTTCTCCGCGAAGCTCTTGCCGACGGCGAGATCGAAGGTCGTGTGGCCAGGCAGGTACGGACCGGGATACTGCGTGAGGGGTGTCCCGAACAGGCCATTGGTGAAACCCGAGCCGTAGTACACATTTGTCGACGCATAGGCCTTCCAGGGCAAGATGCCCTTGAAGCCAACGTTCAACGTGTTTCTCTGATCATGGTCGACAGGTGCAAGTCCGGGGGGAATGTTGACTGTTGAAAGCGGGCATGCCGCCGTAGCCGGCGACGGGCATATCAGGCCTCCGGTGATGGGCGAGGTTGCGCGCGCGATCTGGTTTGCGTAGGCAAGGTGAAACTGGCCGTGGTTGAAGACGCTGGGAGACCGCAGGGTGGCCGACCACCCTTGAATGAGCGCTGACGACCAGGTAATCGGCCAGAAGAGATTCGATTCCCCTATGCTGTTGTGGTCCAGCCAGTTTTCGGCCCTGGTTTGATAATTATTGGCGGTCAGGGTCCAGTTGCGGTATGGAATCGTGATGCCATACTGCCATTGGATATCCCGCTCGCCACGCAGAGGCGCGAAGGCAAAGCCCTGGTCGGTCGCCAGGCTGAGCAGAGCGCCGGTGGCCGTCGAAAGCGGCGGCGCCTGGTAGTAGTAGCCATAAAAGCCGCTCAACACCCAATTCAAGTGCGGAACCCGCAAGGCGGCGCCAAAGCGAGGGTCGCTTGCATGTTCCGATAGGTTGGCGTCGAACTGCGTTTCGCGAAGCCCGGCAATCAAAGTGAACCAGGGAGTCACCTTGAATTTGTCGTTGATGAATGCGGCGGCCACGCCACCGTTAACGCCGATCGCAGAGGGTCCATAGTTTTGCGAGACGAGCGAGGGATCGGTGAAGACATTATTGAAGTAGTTCGACTGATGCTGGAAGAACCCGTAGACTCCGGCCTGTAGATCGTTTTTCCAGAAGGTGGAGTTCACCACCGTCTGCATTCCCGCGTAGCCGGCATTTTCGTTGACCGTTGAGATCACGGGATAATCGTTTGCGCCGCCCACATAGTCGGCGCCGTTGTAATGATAAAAAGGAGAGACCGTCAGGAGCGTATTTGGATTGAAGGTGTGGATCAAGGAGAAAGTCACATAACCATCGGGCTCGCGCTCGGCGTCCCTCAGACCGTAACTCGGCGACTCGCCCGAAGACTGCAGGATGAGGTTTCCGGAGGAGTTGGGATCCGGATCGATGGGGATCTGGTAATAATCCTGCCGCAACGAGGTGACGAGCCGATATTGATTCTTCGGGTCGGGATTGAAGATAAATGAGGCGAATCCTCCGTAGCCATTCACGCCATCGTGAGCTACCTGGGGGATGGGCGTCTGTAGTCCGTAATCGCTGCGGTTTCCATTCACGCTCGCGTAGTAGGCAGATCGCTCGGTGTGCGCTCCGCAACTGAGTTGGTCATCGGTCTGATAGTAATTGCCGGCGGTGACGACGAAATCGCACTCCCTGTCGCGTTCAAAACCCGTTCGCGGCAGGACGTTGAAGATCCCGTATGTGCGGTCTCCATAGTCGGCATCGTAACTGCCGCTGTAGACCTCGAGGTAGTCAATGTCTCTGGGGGCGATCTGCGGGCCGAGGTTGGTGGCGATGTTGGTGTTGGGAATGGGTACGCCGTCGATCAGCCATTCAACCTGATGCCCACCGAACATATGCAACATATCGTGCGTGACATAGGAAGCCGGAACGTAATCCGTGATCATCTCCATGCCGTTGGTGCGGTCGGCCCCTGCCGTTTGTTCAATGTCGGTACGGCTCAGCATGGTTGTGGGCGTGGCGCTATCCGTCGTCGCCTCCACCGCAGATCCCGGCACGACGACGCTCTCGTTCGCACCGGCGACCGCTAATTGAAGGTGAAGAACCGGACTGGTGTCGGACTGAACAATCACGTCCTCGGTCGCTTGTTGGAAACCCCTCGACGAGACCGTGACGGTGTAATTGCCGATGGGCACGGAAGTGAATTGAAATTCGCCGTTTGTGCTGGAGTCCAGTGATTGCGCAAGATCCGAGTCTCTAGATTTTAGCGTAAGGTGCGCGCCCTGGATTGGACGATGCTGGGGATCATGGACTACTCCGCGAACGGAGCCGAAGATCGTGGCAAATGTGGGAAGCGAAGCAGCGAGGAACATGGCGGTGGCAACGATATTTGGGCGTCGCATAAATCGAATCCTCCTGAAACGATCTGGCTTGAGCGCAGGCATTGGCGTAGCAGCGCCTGGGCATTCGGGGAAGTGTCGAAAACGATAGGGGCAGCGAAGGCAATTTCTGGAGCGGCGCTAAATGAGAAAGCCAGCGCGGCCGCGAACGGACTGCGACCTCCGTTCCGGGGGAGTGTTCTCGACTGTACGGCCAGATTTAAGTTGACGAAGGAGGGCCGCGGCCAGCGTGGTCGCGGCTGGGGTTCGAGAGCGGCAGAGCAGAAGCCATGGGAAGCGCGACAGGGCGACCCGGCATCAATGGCGAGGCGGGTGGTGACGCCGGGAGCACGGAGTAAGCCGTGGAAAGTGCCGCTGTGGACCCGGGGTAGGACGGGCAGGTTGAGGGAGCCGAAAATGCCGGAACTTTACTGGGCGCAAACGCCGGCTGCATGCCCATCGCGCAATGGTGGGCTCCGTGGCGGCGGCAGCAGGCGGGCAGGCGCGATTCGTCGCTGGCGCTGAGAACCGCGTTGAGCGGGCCCAGGGAGAAGAACAGAATCAGCAGGAGGGAGAAGCCGCGCCGCATCTTTTTCTTATGCTACACGAGATTTTGAAGGGCGAGTTGTTGTTAGTCAAGCAGGCGCTTACAGCCAAAGCACATATGGGCCGGTCGATGCAGCTGGTCGGGTATCATCAAAGGTATCGATTTATCACAATCGGCCACTTGACGAGGCCAGGGTCATTTCAAGCGCCGGATAAGATGCAAATCAACCTACGGATCGAGGGAATTTTACGTGTCTCAAGTGCATAGTTTCGTGTCGTCGTCGGAGGATTCCGAAGGGATTGCGCAGGATGGGCACGCGCAGCGGCCGCTCAAGATTGCGTTGTTCGGTTTTGGGACGGTGGGCAGTTCAGTGGCGCGGATCCTGGTGGAGTCGAAGCCGCAGGGGCTGGAACTGACCCACGTGTTCAATCGCGGAGTGGCGCGCAAGCGGGTGGATTGGACCTCGCCCGGCGTGGTGTGGAGCGAAGACGCCGGCGAGGTGCTCTCGGCCGATATAGATGTGGTGGTTGAACTCGCCGGAGGCCTCGACCCGGCAGGAACGTGGGTGCGGCGCGCGCTTGAGGCCGGCAAGAGCGTGGTGACGGCGAATAAGAAGCTGATTGCGTTTCACGGCGTGGAGTTGGAGGCGCTAGCGGCGGCCAAGGGGGGCCATCTGAAGTATGGCGCCGCTGTGGCGGGTGGAATTCCAGTGATTCCCGGGCTCGAACAGGGGTTTGCCGGCGATCGCATCGAGCGCATCGAGGGCATTCTGAACGGCACTTGCAACTTCATCCTGAGCAGAATGGAAGGGGGCGCGGAGTTCGCGCCGGTGTTGGCCGAGGCGCAGGCTAAGGGCTATGCGGAGGCCGATCCGACAGAGGATGTGGGCGGGTTCGATGCGCGGGCGAAGCTGGCCATCCTGATGCGGCTGGCCCTGCGCGTGCAGGTGAACCCAGAGGCGATTGTGCCGCGGTCAATCACGGCGGTGACGGCGGTCGATTTCAGCTATGCGCGGGACCTTGGCTGTACCATCAGGCAGGTGGCGCGGGCTGAAAAGCTGGATGGACGCGTGGCCGCAACGGTGGGGCCGATGCTGGTGGCGGCGCGCTCTCCGCTGGCGTGGTCGCAGGGTACGGAGAACATGGTGATCGCCAGAGGGCACTACGCCGGCGACGTGGTTTTTGCCGGGCATGGCGCGGGCGGGCATCCTACGGCGGTTGCGGTGGTGAGCGATCTGCTGGCGCTGGCGCACGGGTCGCGGCGGGTTGAGATTCCTTCCCGGCCGGCGGTGCTGGATGGCGAATTCGAGGTGCCGCATTACATTCGTTTTCTGGTGAAGGACCGGCCGGGGATCGTGGCGGCGATTACAGGCGCGCTGGCCCGTGAGCAGATCAACATTCGCGCGATTGTGCAGAAGCCGGGATATCCGGCGGATGCTCTGCCGTTTGTGGTGACGGTTGAACCGTGCAGGGCCTCGGCGCTGAAGAGAGCGCTCGCCGAGGTGAAGTCGCTGGACTGCATGCTGGTAGAGCCACTGGATTTGCAGATGCTGGAATAGGGTTCAGGGATTTGGGGCCGGGGTCAGAGAACTGTGCGGAACGTTGCGTGAGACCGCCAGTGTTTTCGATCGGCGGATAGGCGTGTGCTTATCCGAATTTATGAAGAGGCGCAAAAGCATGAATGAAAGCCCGCTTCCTAAAACCGGTCTCAAGTATCGGGGTGATATCGATGGATTGAGGGCCATTGCGGTTCTCGCAGTTCTGGCCTTTCACACCGGAGTCCTGCATTTGGGCGGCGGCTTCGTCGGCGTTGATGTATTTTTTGTGATCTCGGGATACCTGATCAGCTTCATTGTTTTTTCGGAGATCGCGGGCTCGAGGTTTTCGATAGTCGGCTTCTACGAGAGGCGGATTCGCCGCATTTTTCCGGCGCTTTTTGCGATGCTCGCGGTGCTGAGCGCATTTGTGGTTTTCTATCTGCTTCCGACAGAACTGATGGACTACGGGAAGACGCTGCTGGCGACGACCTTCTCGGCGTCGAATTTTTATCTTTGGTTGCACACGGGATATTTCGATTCACAACAAACGAATCCGCTGTTGCACACATGGTCGCTTGCGGTAGAGGAGCAGTTTTACATTCTGTTCCCGCTTTTTCTGGTGCTGGTCAGGCGGTTTTTTCCGAAGCGACTCAGGATATCGGTCGTGGTGCTCTTCTTTCTATCTCTTCTGGCCAGCGCGGTGGTGGTGATCAACAGCCGGACCACCGCGTTTTACATGCCCTATACGCGGGCCTGGGAACTGCTGCTGGGAACGCTGCTTTCGCTGGGGCTGTTTCCGCGCTTGCATTCGGCGGTGATCAGGAACATGGCGGCGCTGACTGGTTTTGGGATGGTGATTGGGGCGGCGCGCTTTTACTCGGACACGACCGTTTTTCCCGGCCTGAGCGCCCTGATCCCGTGTCTGGGTTCGGCGTTGATTATAGGGGCCGGCGAATCCGGAAGTTCAGTTGTTGCAGCGGTTCTTTCGTGGCGGCCGGTGGTTTTTGTGGGGCTTATCTCTTATTCGCTGTATCTCTGGCACTGGCCGGTGATCATTATGAACCGGATGGGCGTTTTTTTCCGGCTGAGCAGGTTTGTGCAGAGCCGGCACGGAAGGCTATTGCCTCCAGACCGGTTCGAGCACCTGGTGCTTATCGTCGTTTCGTTCGGTCTGGCAACTCTCTCATGGTGGTTTGTGGAGCGGCCCTTCCGCAAAGGGCCGCTGCGGTTGAGCGGGCTGCCGCTTTTTGCGCTGGCAGGGTCGGTGATGATGGCTTGCGTGGGATTTTCGGCGCTGGTGATGTCAACGGGAGGGCTGAAGGGAAGGTTCTCACCCGAGGCTCAGCAGTTTGCATCGTACCTCGATAACAAAGAGGATCAGGCAGCGATGCGGACTGGGAACTGCTTTATTCTGGATAGCGGGCGGTTTGAGGATTTCGATCAAGGGCTCTGTTTGCACGAGGAAGCGGGAAAGAAGAACTATCTGCTCCTGGGCGACAGCCACGCGGCCATCTTGTGGTCAGCTTTATCGGCGGCGCTTCCCGGTAGGAACGTGATGCAGGCAACGGTTGCCGCCTGCGAGCCGATTGTGCGGGAGCCGAACACTCGTCCAATATGCAAGGTTCTTATAGACTACATTTTTCAAAAATACCTGCCCACCCATCCGGTTGATGCGCTTCTGCTGGAAGGAAGTTGGAGCGAACCGGATAGCGTCGATAGGATTGGAGAGACAGTCGAGTGGGCGAAGGCGCATCATGTACCGTTGATTTTGTTTGGTCCTGTTCCGGAGTACGATGAACCTCTGCCACGGCTGCTGGCTTACCAGGTGGAATGGAACCAGGCAAATCTCGCTGAGGAACATAGGAAGACAGACGGTGCGGCGCTCGATTCGCGGCTTGAGACGCTATCTCGGGATTCCTGGCATATCACGTACATTTCGCTCTATAAGCAGTTGTGCAACGGCAACGATTGCATTGAATATGTGGACTCTGCGCACACCGTTCCCCTGATGAGCGACCGGGAACACTTCACGCGGTTTGGTTCGGCGATGATCGTGCATGAACTGGTAAGCGCGGGCGAAATTGAGTGAGTGTGATGTGACAGTGGACGATTAAGAATTGCGTGGGAGGTTGAGTTTTGATTGATACGATCTATCGATGCGAAATATGCGGGGAAGAGAGCCAGAGCCCGATGAAATGGCTGGTGGTTCAGTGCAGCAGCACGCGGCTCACGGTGTTCAAGTGGACCAAGGAAGCGGCGGATGCGGTGGGTGCGCGGCATTATTGCGGGGAAGCGCACGCGCAGATTTATATCAGCCGGTGGCTGGAGTCGTATTGCAGTTGAAGTCTCGCCGCCTCCGCCGGCAGCACCGATCTCGACCCCCGGTCCAAATGATAAAAATGCCCTGCCTGGAAACCAGGACCTTCTTATCGACCGTCCCTGACTGAGGTGTTTCAAGCTACCGGCTGGGAGCTTTCCCTTTTCCATGCTGGAGTTGTCACACGTTCAGATGCGGGAGAACGGCGCGGTCAGCGAAGTTAACTCGGATGGGAACGGCTCCTACCGCGTAGGGGCGTCGATGTGGTTTTCGCCGGGCTCCAATGGCCAGGTCTTGCCGTTGAAGACGAATGTTCCCGTGAGTTTGGCGGGCAAGGTGATAGTGGCATGAAATATTGAACCGCCTTTTATATTCGGGTCTTGCTCAGCCGGAGTCCACTTGTAGTCGACCTTGATCTCGCCTTTGGGATGCGGGTAGGTCGCGGTGAGCGAGCGCAGGGCGCCGAGGTGCGGCTCGATGCGGACGGTCGAGAAACCGGCGCTTGCAGGCTCGATGCCGGCAATGAGGGTGAGCATGTCGTAAATGGGATGGGCGCTCCAGGCGTGGGAGTCGGAGCGCGTGTCGCCGGGGACCTCGGGCCAGGTGCTGAAGTGAAGCGCGAGGAGCTTGCGCCAGGGTTCGATTGAGGCCAGGTAATCGTCGCCCATGCCCGCGTGATCCAGGGCGCGGGCGAGGTAATAGCGGAAGTAGTAGGAGGCGGACAGGACGCCGTCGGGGGTGGTGCCGGGATCGATGGATAACATGCGGCGCAGAACGTACTTTTGCCGGTCTTTGGGGATCACGTCATAGAGGACGGCAAGGATGTTGGCTTGTTGGGAGAAGGAATTGCGGTCGGGAGTTTCGGCGATCAGGCCGCGCTGGGGGTTCCAGCACCGGCTTGAGATGCCGGCGCGGACGTGGGCGGCGCGCGCTGAGTCACGCTCGGCGAAGATGGGATCGCCCAAGGATTTTTCGAGGTCTGCGGCGTCGATCAGAGCTCCCAGATATTCGAGAGTCGTCATGCACGATTCGCCACTGGCGTCGTAGCTCGGAATGGTCTGCTTGTCCTGCACCCAGTCGATGAAGCTCCACCAGGGCAGTTCGCGCAGCAGGCCGTCGGGATTTTCGTAGCGCCGGTACCAGTCGAGGACGGTGCGGGCGCCGGGAAGCATCTCGCGGGCAGGCGCGGGATCGGGCCGATACATCCAGTAGTCGTGGATCATGCCGATCCAAAGCAAGGAAAAAGTGGGGATGGTCTGAGTAATGTTACTTGGGTATCGGCTGCGGGTGATGCCGTCGGGGAAGCGGGAGTCGTCGAAGGCGTGGAGAGCCTGGAGCGCCAGGCGGTCGTCACCGGCCACGGCGTAGGAGATGAGAGCCTGGATCCGGGTGTCGCCGACGTACTGGAGCTGCTCGTAGTAGGGCGTATCCATGTAGGTTTCGTGGGCGTCGTCGCGGGCGGTGCGCCAGCTGATCTCCCAGATTTTGTCGAGGTCGGGATCGGGAGAATGGAAGCTGGCCAGCTCCTTGAATGGATAGGCGGTGAACGCGGCGGTAAGGGAGTCGAGGGTGAGGGGATGATCGGCGGTCTCTATTTCGATATCGAGGTAGCGCCAGGTTCGCCACCAGAGAGGCTGGAAGACGCGATGCGGACCTCCGTCGGGGAGGAATCTGTCGCGCAGGCCGAGGGCGGCGCGGCCTTCGATGGCGTCGCGGTCGCTCTTCTTCATGTTTTTGTCGTAGAGGGCTTCGGCGTAGGTGAGTATGATCTTTGCGCCTTTGCCGCCGGAGACGGTGAGCATGGGATAGGCGGTGGTGAGGGTTTTGCGGTCGAGGAGGATATGAACATGGGTTCCGGAGGGCAACATAACCGGTTTATCAGGGAATTCGCTTGAACCCGGTTGTCCTTCATCAGGCGCGTCCATCCGGACTACGCGGCCTGCGGTGGTCGGTTCATAAACCATGTGTGGAAGCGTGTCGGGAACCAGGCCCCAGTTGTTGTCGCTCGTGGCGTCGGCGGAGTGGGCGAGGTTGGTGTCGCCGAAGATGCTGTCGCGCATGGGCGAAGAGACCGGGACCCAGGCCGGACTGGAGTCCTCGGGGGAGTTCCAGTTCCAATCATATTGGGCTGCGTCGATCTGCTCGCCGGGGCCGGAGGCCATGTACTCGCGCGCAGTAACGCTGGAGCGGTCGCGAGGGGCGTGGCCGGGCTCGATTTCAACCTGCCAGCCTTCAGGAGTGCTGGTGGAGGCAGCTCCAGCGGCTTCGCTTTCGAGGAGAAAGGCGGTGCGGTCAGTCATTTGGGCGACGGGGGCGAAGAGTCCCCAGTTCCAGACTGTGGCGGTGATGAAGTTGCTTCCCGGGTGGAGCAGCGGCGCGAGATCGAAGAGCTCGTAACGCCAGTGATCCAGGTCGCCGCGGGCCGGGCCGTCGCCGATGCGCTGGCCGTTCACGTAGAGGATAAAACGGTTGTCGGCGCTGACGCGGACCGGGTAAGAGGCCGGGACGGCGTCCAGCGCAAGGGTGCGGCGGAAATGCAGGACGAGGGGTTCGCGCAGTGGCGCGGTAGGATGAGTGACCCAGGAGGCGTGCCAATCGCGGTGGAGCGGGTCGGGCGCGGCTTGCTGGGCGGGGAGGGTGCCGGCGGGCGCGGCAAACATCAGGGCAACGATCAGTGAAGCTGGCAGCAGCGAGACAGCGCGCATGGATTCGGCCTTCCGGATTCCAGTTAACCAGCTTAACCGAAAAATGTCAGGGGAGAAACAGTTTCAAGCCGCGAGAAAAGCTTCGAGTTGAGCCAGCCCGGCGCGCAGGGGCGCCGGATCCTGTGACTTCCAAATAGACCCGAACTGACTTGCCGGCATTTTATTGGTAGGCTGGTTTCTATGTTGTTGCAGTTTTGCGGTCGTATGCGCTTGATTTCGCAGACTTGTAACCTGCCATTCATAATTGCCCAGTAGCCTGATCTCTGTGGAAGTAAAAGTGCCCGATACGCCTGTATCTCATGCTCAACGCAAGCCTGAACCGGCTTCTCCGCGCGGGAAGAGCGGAGTAAATGCGTCGAAAGAAGAACAGTCGGCGGTTCGGACGTTTCTGCTGTCGCGGGGCAACTCGGCGGGTGCGGACCGCGGGTTTCACTGGCTGATGGTGCTGTGCGCGCTGAGCATCTTCGGGATCGTGGGGCTGATCGCGTTCGAGCTGGTGCTGCGCTCGCAGTTATCGTGGCATCAGTTCGGGTTCAAGTTCTTCTACCAGGCTTTTGTTGATCCTGACACGCACCAGCCGCTCTTCTGGGACCCGGTCAATGCGCGCTTCAGCGCCCTGCCGTTTATCTACGGGACGCTGGTTTCATCGTTCCTGGCGCTGCTTATGGCAGTGCCGCTGGCGGTAGGGCTGGCGATTTTTCTTACCGAGATGTGCCCGGTATGGCTGCGCAGCCCGCTGGCATTTTTGACCGAGCTGCTGGCGGCGATTCCCAGCGTGATTTATGGATTGTGGGCGGTGTTTGTGCTGGTGCCGCTGCTCAGGACGCACGTGAATCCGCTGCTGGTCGCGGGGCTGGGCTGGACGGGGATGTTCAATGGCGACAATCCTACCGGGCTGGGCTTTCTTTCCGCCGGCGTGATCCTGGCCATCATGATTCTCCCGATTATCTCTTCGCTGACGCGGGAGGTGATGACGGCGGTACCCCACTCGCAGCGCGAGGCTGTACTGGCGCTGGGCGCCACGCGCTGGGAGATGATCAGGATGGGCGTGCTCCGCAATGCGCGTATCGGGATTGTGGGGTCGGTGATTCTGGGGCTGGGCCGGGCGCTGGGCGAAACCATGGCCGTGGCCATGGTGATTGGCGCGACTCCGGAGATTCACCGCTCGCTGCTGGCGAATGGGAGCTCGATGGCGACGGTGATTGCCAACGAGTATGCCGAGGCCGTGGGGGATATGCATTTGAGCGCGCTGACCGAGATTGGGCTGGCGCTTTTTGTGATGACGATTGTGGTGAACGCGCTGGCGCGGCTATTGATCTGGATGGTTACAAAGGGCGCTCCGGTACAGGCTGCCTGAGGAGAGTTTTTTTGAGCGGGGATGCATTTAAACTCAGATCGCGGATGCGCGGGTATACGGACCACGCGGTGACGGCGCTGTCGATCCTGGCGACGGTGTTGGTGGTTGCGCCGCTGGTGGCGATCTTTGCGTACCTGGTTTTCAAAGGGGCCAGTTCGCTGAACCTTGCGTTCTTCACGCAGATTCCGAAACCCGTGGGCGAGACGGGCGGAGGCATGGCCAATGCCATTCTGGGCTCGGCGCTGCTATTGGGCGTGGCCAGCGCGATTGGGATTCCGATCGGCATTGGAGGGGGAATATTTCTTGCCGAGTTTGGACGGGGCACCAGGCTGGCGAATGCGATCCGCTTTACGGCCGATGTGCTGAATGGCGTTCCATCGATCGTGATGGGCGTAGCGGTGTATGCCTTGATTGTGCAGCCGAAGATCAGCTGGCTGCCGTTCACGGGGCACTTCTCAGGCTTCTCGGGCGGCGTGGCTTTGGGAATCATGATGATCCCAACGGTGTGCCGCACGACCGAAGAGATGCTGCTGATGGTGCCGCATGCGGTGCGGGAGGCGGCGCTGGGACTGGGCGTGCCGAATTGGCGGTCGGTGCTTTCTATTACCGTCAAGACAGCCTCACCGGGCATTATCACGGGGTGTATGCTGGCGTTTGCGCGCGTGGCCGGTGAGACGGCTCCGCTGATTTTTACGGCGCTCGGGAATCAATTCTGGAGCGCCAATCTAAACCAGCCGATTGCGGCGTTGCCGCTGCAGATTTATGTTTACGCGCTATCGCCCTACGATGATTGGCACCGGCTGGCATGGGCAGGATCGCTGGTGTTGATTGTGCTGATTGTGCTGTCGGTTTCGCTGGTGCGGTACGTGACCAGCCGCGGGGTTTTGAAGGGGGCGAGTTAAGTGGGCGTCGGCATTGAAGTATTGAACCTGAACGCGTGGTACGGGACGAATCACACGCTGCAGGATATCAACCTGAATATCCCCGCTAACCACGCCACCGCCCTGATCGGCCCCTCGGGCTGCGGCAAGAGCACGTTTGTCCGCTGCCTGAACCGGATGCATGAAACCAATCCCATTGCGCGGGTAACGGGGGTGGTGAGGATTGGCGAACTCGACATCTACGATGACGCCAAGCCGGTGGAGATCAGGCGTCGCGTGGGCATGGTCTTCCAGCGGCCGAATCCGTTCCCGACCATGTCGATCTATGACAACGTGGCTGCGGGGTTGAAGCTGAACGGCTACTCGAACAAGCGTTCGCTGGACGAAATTGTGGAGAGGTCGCTCAAGAACTCGGCGCTTTGGGACGAAGTGAAGGACGACCTGAAGAAGAAATCGGGAGCCAGTCTTTCCGGCGGACAGCAGCAGCGGTTGTGTATTGCGCGGGCGCTGGCTGTCGATCCCGAAGTGCTGCTGATGGATGAGCCGGCCTCGGCGCTCGATCCGGTTTCGACATCGAAGATCGAAGATCTGATCTTCCAACTAAAGTCGCAGTACACGATCGTGATTGTGACGCATAATATGCAGCAGGCGGCGCGCGTGGCGGAGAAGACCGGCTTCTTCCTGAACGGGCGAATGGTCGAGTTCGACTCGACCCACAAAATCTTTACCAATCCTACGGACAAGCGGACCGAGGATTACATCACGGGCAGGTTTGGATGACGCGCATACGGTTTCAACAAAGCCTGGAAGATTTGAAAGAGAACCTGCTGGTGATGGCCGGATTGGCTGAGCAGGCTATCCAGCGCGCCATTGAGGCTTACCGGGTCCGTGACCTGTCGATCTGCGACCTGGTGAACCGCAGCGAGGTCGCCATCAACCGGATGGAACGCGACATCGACCAGTCGGCGCTGGATCTGCTGGCGATGGAGCAGCCGATGGCCATCGATCTGCGGTTTATTCTGAGCGTGATCAAGATCAACGCTGACCTTGAACGGGTGGGCGACGCGGCCAAGGCCATTAGCGACCGGGTGCGGAACATGGAGCAGCTGGGGATGGTGGATCTTCCAGTAGATATTCCGCGGATGGCATCGCTCGCAGCCGACATGGTGCGCAAAAGCCTGCAATCGTTTATCGAGGGGGACGCTGATCTGGCGCGGATGGTGCTCACCATGGATGACGCAGTGGACGCGATGAACAAGGCGGCTTATAAATCGCTGACCAAGGTGATGGAGGAGCAGAGCCACCTGGCCGCACAGGCGTTGAACGCGCTGATGATCAGCCGCAGCCTGGAGCGGGTGGCGGATCACGCGACCAACATTGCCGAGGACGTGATTTTCTGGGTGCAGGGAGCGGATGTGCGGCACCATAAGAGCGTAATGAAGGCGGCGGCGAATGCGCAGCCACTGAAGTAGGAAAGGGCAATCCGCTTCACAAGAAGCCCCGCTTTCGGCGGGGCTTTTGGCGTATGGAGTTTGCGGGGAGCGAATCGCAGCTCAGTGAGTAGGGGTGATACGGACGCCCATGCCGTTGAGCTTGGTGCGGGCGCGGGCGGCTTCCGGCGTCTGGGGATGGCGCTGAATGAGGAGGCGGAGTTCACGGACGCCGGCGTCGCGTTTGTTCTCAGCCAGCAAAGCCATGCCTTTGTGGAGTTGGGCTGCAGGGGCCTTTGCGTTGCCGCTGAAGCCTTCCAGGACGGCGTTGTAGGCATTGATGGCGGTCGGGTAATCCTGCTGCTGAAATGCGATTTCTCCCAGGTAGAACTGGGCTGTGCCGGCCAGATCGTCAAGGGGATAATAATGCACGACGTCACGGAACTCGCCGGCTGCTACCTGGTAGCGGGCGGCGTTGAAATCGCGCAGGCCCGACTGGAAGGTTTCCTGTAGCGGCGGGGCCTGGGAGACGGGTGGGGCCGCAAACTGGCTGGGTGCCTGCTGAGGCGGGAAAGTGCCAGGCTGCTGGGTGGAGGGCTGCGGGTTCTGGTCACCCTGGGGCGGCGGCACAGTGCCGGTAGACGGCGCCGAGCCGGATGGCTGGCTCTGAATGTTCTGCAGTTGCGCCTGGAGATCGGTGATGGTCTTATCGAGCTTGGCGATGCGGGATTTCAACTCATCGACCGAATCGTTGAGCGACTGGACCTGTCCGGAAACGGTGTCGACCTTGCCGCCTACGGCGTCGTTCGAGGCGTTCAGCTTCTGCTGCAGCGAGTTGACCGCGGCAGTCATCTGGTTAGCTTCGTCGGCGGTCTGTTGGGAGAGGTTCTGGAGGACGCCGAAGCGCGAGTCCATGGTGGATTGCAGGCGCTGGACCATGTCAAGCAGTTGCTGGACCTGGGTTTGCAACTCGACGATCTCTTTCGAGACAGCGTGGGCGGGCACGCCTGCGGGGGCAAGGAGCAGGACAAAGGCTGCGGCGGCGAAAAGGCGATTGCGAATTGAGCGAGGTGTAGTCATGCTTCTCTCATTTTAGCAACGATGCGGGGAGCCGATTGTGCGCGCTACCCTGAGACCCTGCCGCTGCCAGTGGTTGAGAGCTCAAACAAAGCAGCCCGCGAACTGATTGTCCGCGGGCTGCTTTGCCGGTGTTTACTGGTCGAGGGTGAAGCCGGCGCGGCGGTTCAGCTGCCAGCACTGCTCATTGGACTCCGAGCAGAAGGGCTTCTCTTTGCCGTAGCTGACGGTCCGGATGCGATTTGTAGCGACGCCGGCGGTGACCAGGGCATTTTTGGCCGCCTCGGCGCGATTCTGGCCGAGGGCCAGGTTGTACTCGCTGGAGCCGCGCTCGTCGCAATAGCCGCCAATGAGGACTTTCACGTTGGGGTGGCTGGTGAGATAGCTGGCGTCCTTGGCGAGGGTGGCCTGGGCGTCGCTGCGGATATCGTAGGTGTCGTAGTCGTAGAAGATGTCCTGGACGTTAGCCTTGAACTCCTCTTCGGCGCTCATGGTGCTGGTGGGCACAACCACCGCCGGGGGCGCATTGACGGTCACGCGGGCCGAAGCGTCAGTGGATCCGCCGTCCCCGTGGGCCACCAGGTGATAGGTGGTGGACACGGTGGGTGTGACAGTCTTGACGCCGGATGTGGGAACGTCGCCGATGCCGTCAATGGAGACCTGGTTGGCGTCTGTTGTGCTCCAGGTGAGCTGCACCTGGTCTCCAGCCGAGATGACCGTGGGGGTGGCTACAATCTTCGCGGTGGGAGCTGCGGCGGAAGTGGCCGGAGGAGCGGTCTCCGCGGGCGGCGGTGCCTGTTTCTTTTTGCAACCGGAAACGGCGAGCAAGGCGACAAGCAGGACAACTGGAACAAAAATGCGAGGGCTGAATTTCAAGGTAGAACTCCTTCCGCGGTTCAAGATATCTTCAGAGCGATGGGCCAAATGATAACCTTTTCAATCGCCGCCACGTCAAGTCTGTGTTGAGTGACACAGCGAGTCCCAGCCGGCTTGAATCGTGCGACGGTTTGAGCTTGGCGGTTCGGCCTATTCCTCGTCAGAAAAAGTTATGGTCAAAGTCCGTTCGCGCAGCCTGAAATGAAACCGGACGGGCAGACGGAGAGCCGATTGGCCGGATTTGGGCCAAGGTGCGAGCCGAAATCCGGCACCGTGAAAATGATAGTTCAAGAATCCGGGATTGTGAGTCGAAACAGAGCTTTGAAGGCGCATTTTCCTTTGCGGACTCACTTCCAGCTCCAGTTGGGCATTGAGTTGTTGCCCGTATGGGTGAGTTGGTGCTGCTGGGTCCCGTCCGCGAGCATGGACCAGATCTGGGTATGGGAGCCAACGGTGCGCTCGAAGACGATGTGGCGGCCGTCAGGCGACCACGATGGGCAGTCGTTGCTGCCGGACTCGTGGGTAATCTGGAGCCAGTTGCGGCTGGCGATGTCCATCACGTAGATGTCCTGGCCTCCGGGATCGCCGGGGCCGTATTTACGGTTCCAGCTAAAGGTGAGCAAGCCGCCGTTGGGAGACCACGAGGGCGAGACAGCGTACCCGCTATCGGTCATGCGCTGCACGTTGGAGCCGTCCTGATCCATGATGTAGATCTGAGGCTCGCCGGTGCGGCCGCCGGTAAAGGCGATCTGGGAGTTGGTGCGCGGGTTCCAACTGGGCGAGACGTTGGGGCCCTTGAGAGAAGTGATTCTGTGCGGGTTGCCACCGCTGCCGTCCGATACCCAAACTTCGGAGTCGCCCGAGCGGGAAGATGAGAAGGCGATCTTGGCTCCGTCGGAGGACCAGGCGGGGGTGAGATTGCTTCCGCCGGCTGCTCCGGCAGCAAAGCTGACCGCCCGGCCCAGGTCAAAGGAGAACATCCGGATAGCCCAACCCTCCTTGCCCAAAGTCGAAAACGCGATGCGCGAGTTATCGGGCGAGACGCGGGGCGAAAGGGTGATGCTGCCCATATGGGTGACGGCGTGCTGATTTTCGCCGTCGTAGTCCATCACCCAGATTTCTTTTGAGCCGGTGCGGGTGCTGACAAAGTAGATTTTTGTCTCGGCGATGCCGTTGATGCCGCCACCCAGCCGGGAGATGATTTCATCGGCGAAGCGATGGGCGATGGTGCGTGCCATGTCCTCGCTGGCGGCTTCGTTGTACTGCTTGCCGAGGACCTGGGGGTTGGCCGTGTTGCGGGCGTCGAAGAGCCAGCCGTAGACCACCAGGCGGCCGTTGTCCGCTGAAAGCGCGCCGAAGGCGACCATGGCGGCGTTGGCCGGGTCGGCGGACCACTGGCTGAGAACCATCTCCTGCGGCGAACCGGGCATGGCCTGGGGCGCCAGGCTCTTCGAGACCAATTGAAAGATGCCGGCGTTGTTGAGGTCGTTATAGAGGGTGCTGTCGAAGACCGATTTCAGCGCCGGGGTCTGTGGATCGGCGCCGGCGGGCTTGAAGTCGGCGACGGCGAGCCGGATGCTGGTGTTACTGAGATTGGTCCCGGTATGGACCCAATCCTGGGCTGCGGACCGGGGTGCAAAGAGGCTGACGAGGGGAATCAGAAAAAGAGGCAAGAACCGGAAAATTGCCTTCATGCGATGAGCAATCCTTCCTCGGGAGTGAAACCGTTGTGCGCACGCCCTTATTGGGGCGGCAACTGCATCAGTACTCGCAGTAGTACGAAACGTTCAACGTACTCTGATTATAAGACGACGGCAATGGACCGAATGTATCCACGCGCTGCGCGGCGCGCACGCAGGATGTATCGAGAGTGGAACTACCGCTGGAGCGGTTGATCTGCACATTCGACGGACTTCCATCGCGGTGAAGGGTGAAGACCAGGTAGACTCGCGCGCCCCGGGGCGTGCGCGGGTCCACCTCCTGCTTGAACCAGCTGGTTGCCATCTTGGCATTGATCTGGTCGACGTACCAGCCGAAACGGCTGGCAAAGTCGTTATCTCCCACAGCCGTTGGTCCGTTCGATGCCATCTGCGGCTGGGTGGCGCGGGGAATCGAAGTGCCGTTCTGCTCGCCGTAGCGGGCCAGGTTATCGCGCGTGGGCGGGGGCTGGTGCTGCGGGGTCTTGGGCGCGGTCTGCTGTTTCGGTTTCACCTGCTTGCCGGCAATGGGGATCGCCTTCTCGTCCACCTCGTGCGTCTCCTTGGGCGCGGGCGGTGCGGGCGCGGCGCTGGGTGTCTCGGTGGAGAGCACGTTCTTGTTCATCGGTTGATTATTTGGCAAAGGGATGGCGCTCGAGGTGAGGCTCACCTGCATCGCTCCGCCGAGGCCCTGGTTCCCCCACAGGTTGTGCTTGAACAGACCGCTGAGAACTCCATAGAAGATGAGCGCGGTGAAGATGACGGCGTGAAGCACGAGCGCGCCCATAGCCGGGCCCGCTACGGGCTCCGGAGATAGCTCCCGCTCGAGATGTTCGAATTCAAGAGCGCTGTTCATGCTGCCTTGCTACTTGCCATTGCCTGCCAATCCCTTGGTATCGAGAGGCTGGGTGACGATCGAGACGTTGGTGATACCGGACTGCTTGACGGCATCCATCACCGAAGCGAAGGCTCCGAAAGGCACGCGCTCATCGCTGCGAAGGTAGATGGCCTGGTGCGCGGGGTCGGCGCTCGAGTCATGCAGCTTACGGGGCAGGTCATGGATGTTGATCGGCTGATCGTTAAGGAAGACCTGCTGATCGCGATCGATGGTGACCACCATGCGCTGCTCGGTGATCTGCTTGACGGTACGTGTCTTGGGCACATTGACTTCAATACCCGACTGGAGCACCGGTTCGGTGATCATGAAGATGACCAGCAGCACCAGTACGACGTCGACCAGCGGAGTGATGTTGATCTCCGCGAGCGAAGTGCGGGTGTTGCCGAGGCTCGAAAATGCCACGCTAAACCCCCCGCTGGATTTCGTCAGGGGCACGGGGCGGCTTGACGGTGATTTCTTCGAAGGAGTTGAGCAGTTCGCGGCAGAAATCGTCGGTTGCCGAGGCGAAGACTCGGATGCGCGCGGTGAACTGGTTATAAGCCACTACGGCGGGGACGGCCACGAACAGTCCTGCGGCGGTGGTGATGAGGGCTTCGCTGATGCCGGGCGCGACGGCGCGCAAGGTTGCGGCTCCTACGGTTCCCAGGCCGTGGAAGGCATCGACGACGCCCATGACGGTGCCGAAAAGGCCGACAAAGGGACTGGTGGCGGCGATGGTGGCAAGCCAGGTCAACCGGCGCTCCAGGCTGGTGATGGCTTCACTGGCCGCGGTCTGGGCAGAGCGCTCCAGCGGGGCCAGGTTGCGCGGCGGCCCGGATCCGCCTGTCTGGCGCCTATAGGTTTCGAATACATCTTCGAAGACCTGGGAAAGCGGGCTGGCACTGCACTCGGTGGCAAGCGTGGAAATCTCGGAGAATCGCGACGCCTTGCGGAAGGCGCGGATAAACCGGCGGCTGTCCTTGGTGGCTTTGCCGAATGCGCCCATTTTAGCGAAGATGATGGTCCAGGAATAAAGGCTGGCTATGAGCAGCAGAAGAAGCACGCCGACTGCGATGGGCCCGATGTTGCCCACCATCTGAGCCAGTGCGCCGAAGCCCAAGGTGCCCGATGTGGGCTCGGGCGGGGCGGAGTTGTCAGCTTGGAAAAAGAACAGCAAAGCAACGGTAAGAATTGAATTTCACCTCAATTATTGACGGTATCAGACGCGGTTGAACTGCCCAAGTTATCGATTGGATGCCCCCAACGTCCCGCGGGTCATGCGGTACGGAGGAGAATGGGGGCAATCATGCTATGCTGCGCTCGGTTGCCAGCACGGCAGCGCTGACCTACGATTGAATCGTTCACTTGCCTTGTGGCCTGAGGATTGCCCGGGAATGCTCGTCGAGCTACGCGCCGAAAATTACGCTGTCATCGATCACGCCATCGCCTCTTTCGGGCCGGGATTGAACCTGCTGACCGGAGAAACGGGAGCGGGCAAGTCGATCCTGGTGGATGCGCTGGCGCTGCTGATGGGAGGCAAATCGTCGGCCGAGGTGGTGCGCCACGGCGCGGAGAAGGCGGTGGTTTCATGCGTGTTTGAGACCACGCCCGGAGCCGAGGCGATCCTCGAAGAAAACGGGATTGACGCCGAAGGCAACGACATTATTCTTCGTCGCGAGATTCTGGCTTCGGGAAAGGGTCGCGTGTTTGTGAACAACCAGCCGGCGACCGCGGCAGTGTTGAAACAACTGGCGCCGGAACTGGCGCTGGTGCATGCGCAGACCGAGACGCTTTCGAGCTTTGACCAGGCGCAGCAGCGGATTTTGCTGGACCGGTTTGGGTCGATTTCGACTGACGCGGTGGGCGAGGCCTATCATCGCTGGAGCGAGGCGAGCGAAAAGCTGAGGGATCTGCTGGAGGGCGAGCAGGACAGGCTGCGGATGGTCGACCTGTGGAGCTACCAGCGCAAGGAGATTGAAGCCGCACACCTCACACCGGGCGAGGACGAGGCGCTGGAGACGGAGAAGCGTGTTCTGGCCAATTCCGAGAAGCTCCATGCGGCAGCCATGGGGGCGTTCGATCAGCTCTACGAAGGCGGCGAGTCGGCGGAAGTTGCATTAAAGGCGGCGCTGCGCAACGTGGAAGAACTGGCGCGGTACGACTCCCGGTTTACCGAAGCGGTCCAGCAACTGGCCTCGGTGCGGGCCACGGTCGGCGATGTAGGGGGCATGTTACGCGACTACGCGGAGGGGATTGATGCCTCGCCGGAACGGCTGGCGGAGATTGAAGACCGGCTGGCTCTGCTCGACCGGCTTAAGCGCAAGTACGGCAAGACGGTTGCCGAAGTGATTGCGTTTGGCGAGGACGTGGCGCAGAAGCTCCTCGAAGTGGAAGACCGCGAAGGGATGCTGACGGCGCTCCGCGATGACCTCAAACAAAGTCTTGAAGCGTATCGCAAGGCTGCGGGCGCGGTGAGCGGCGAGCGCACTGCAGCGGCCGCCAGGCTCGCAAAACTGGCTGAGGCGCAGATTAATTCGCTGGCGATGAAGGTGCGATTTGAAGTGTCGGTGAGTGCCCTGGAGAACGAATCATCCTGGACGGCAAACGGATGGGATGAGGTCGAGTGCCGGATCGCGACCAATCCGGGAGAACCCCTGAAGCCGCTGACGGAGATTGCGTCAGGCGGCGAGATGAGCCGCGTGATGCTGGCGCTGAAAGTTGCCGTGGAGGAGAACTCATCCAAATCCAGGAAAAGACCAACGCCGCGGACACTGGTCTTCGATGAGATCGACATCGGCATCGGAGGGCGGGCTGCAGAAGCCGTGGGGCACAAGCTCAAGACACTGGGCCGCGTTCAGCAGGTGTTGTGCGTGACGCATCTGCCGCAAATCGCCGCGTTCGCCGACCAGCACCTGGTGGTGGAGAAGCGCGAGGCGGACGGGCGCACCAAGACGCAGATCCGCACCCTGGATGATCGGGCGCGCAACCACGAGGTGGCGCGCATGTTGAGTGGCGCGAAGGTGACCGACACCAGCCTGCAGCACGCGGCGCAGATGATCGCCGGAAGCCGGTAATTACTGCTTACGCTTCCGCGGGGTTTTCGGGTGAGGGAAGCAGGGTTGAGACGAGGTCGAGGATGAGGGCCGGGTGCAGTGGCTTGGCCAGGATCTCGAAGTTGTATTGCTTTTCCCTGGCGACCTCGAGAAGCTCGGCGGTACCGGGATGCCCGGAGACGAGAAGCACCTGGCAGTCCGGATAATTGGACTTGAGGACGGTTCCGAACTCGATTCCATTCATGTGTGGAAGCATGACATCGACAATGGCCAGATCGGGTTGCCATACGGCGATGGTGTCGATGGCCTGTTCAGCGGAAAAAGCTACGCGTGTCTCGTAGCCGCAGCCGCGGAAGATCATCTCCAGCGTTTCAGCGATGGTGACCTCATCGTCGAGAATCAGAATTCTGCGTGCTGGTGGATTGGTGGGCACGATGGGAGACACTCTTCTTCTATCTCTGAATTCTGTCACGTCGTTCTCTAAGATTTATTTCGCTGTTGGCCGCTCTTCGATAGCGGACGTTATGGTTTTGCTGAGGGTCGTTGAGGCAGATCTGACTAGCTGCCCATCATGCGAACTCTCAAGCCGGCCGACTGCGATATCTCACGTTGCACTGCTGCCGATCGCGATTGGAAACGGCAATCTCTTGCCGGGCCCGTGTACGGATGAAGTCACCCCAAGACCAAACCACAAGAAACGCACGAGTGAATCCTCTAAGGAGAAAAACGCAAAGTACGAACTCGCCAGTCTCTTAAACTTCGTCCCCCCCTTGGGCGACGACGCGCATCATATCGTTACGATGCGGCAAAGTTCCTGCTAGTATACCTGCGGTGGTCGCTAAATTATTCATTTCGTTAACGTAATTACATTGATGAAATGGGCCGATCAAAGGATGTGAACAGGCAGATGGCCGATCAAGAGCCGATTTCAGCCGAATGGGCAGAGCGAATCCGGAAGCTTCTGGGTGCCCTGAAACTTAGCCAGGCGGGACTTGCTGAACGGTTGGGGATCTCTCCGCCCACCGTATCTCGTTGGCTGCAGGGACGGCACGAGCCGACTGCAGAGAGTTATATCGCGCTGGGTAACCTTGCCCATCCACCTGACGGGATCTATTTCTGGGAACGAGCGGGTATGGATACGTCCGGGTTGTTGGATGCCAGCTTTCAGAAAGCGCTCTCGTCGCTGCGCCTGAGCGTCAGCGAATTCAAGCTGGTTTCCAGCCGGAAGGTTGGGCGGGGCTCGGTGGGCAAGGCAGACACGATTGCGGTTGCAATTCCCTTGTTGAAAGCGACTGTGTATGGCGACGGCATACCGCCTCGCGAGAGCGTCAGCCTGTCGGAAGTGGAAGTGGAAGAGATATTGCTGGCGCCGATCTCCTGGTGCCGCCACCCGGAGAACATGATCAGCCTGCACTTCGATGGGGATTCGATGCTTCCTATCATTTCGCCCGGCGCGATTTTATTTGTCGATACGGCGTCGAAGGATCGCGATGAGCTTCACCGGAAGATTACGCTGTTCACGCATCGCGACCTGGGATTCAAGGTAGCGCGGTTCCAGCGGCTTGGGGGGACTGACCTGCTGGTTTCAGCGAATCACAAATATGCGCCGGTGGATGTGAGCCATGCCTCGAAGTGGAAAGCATTCGGCGAAGTGCTCTGGTGGGTCGCGCGGGACCCGGGGAATTAGACTGCTCGAGTTGCCGGGCGGAGATTTGTTCCAACAAAACATCGCTTTGCCTGCTGATTCATTCTCAACTCCGCAGCAACGATAACCAAAGATCCAACTGCGGGCCCCACGCATCCGGCCTCCCTCTGCCATGCTGGGCAACACCGTGTGGCTCAGGGGCATCCCACCCCCATGGGATCAAAGATATGTGTGCGATATGCCCTGCTTGAGCGACATGGACGCGGCCGGGCAACCCAGAAGGAGCACTTGGAATGAGTGGCATTCGATTAAGGTATTGCTTAACGGTTCTTATATTTGCCGCCACGGGGTGGGCGGGCGCGCAGGAGTTGAACCCGACCGCGCAGCAACAACCGCAGAGCCAGCCGCCGGAGCAGGTTACGGGCGGGACACCAATTTACAAGATACAAGTTGTGGGCCGCGAGATCCCGGCAATCAACTACTTCCATCGCAGCAGTGCGACTAGGATCGGCTTCGAGGGCACCAGCCTGCTTCCGGAAGCGAAAGGTGAAGCGAAGGTGCAGGCGCGCGCCGGCCGGACGGTAATTGACGCCAGTTTCGAACACCTGGTTCCCGCGAACAGCTTCGGGCCCGAGTATCTAACCTATGTTTTGTGGGCTATTAGTCCCGAGGGACGGCCGATCAATCTTGGTGAAGTCTTGCCGAGCGGGTCAAAAGACAAAGACCAGATCACAGTTACTACCGATCTACAGGCGTTTGGACTTATCGTGACGGCGGAACCTTATTACGCCGTCACCATGCCGAGCGACGTGGTGGTCGCGCAGAACTTTGTACTGGAGGATAAGACGCAGGGAGTTATCGAGCAGGTAAATGCGCATTACACGCTGCTCCCCCGCGGAGCTTATGAAGAAACTGCGGGACGACACTCGGTTCTGCATCCGATCACGCGCGATGAGCGCTCGCCGCTGGAACTCTACGAGGCGCTGAACGCCGTTCAGATTGCCGAGGCCGGCGGGGCCGACCAGTACGCGGCCGACACCATGCAGACGGCCAAGACTGCTTTGCGAAATGCGCAGGATCTCGATTCGCACAAGGGTGACCGGAAGCAGACGATCACGTATGCGCGCGAGGCGGTGCAGGCCGCCGAGGATGCTCGCATTATCACCATTCGCAAATTGAAGGAACAGGATGATGCGGCGCAACAGCAGGCGAAGTTGCAGGCGCAACAGCAGGCCCAGGAGGCGCAGCAGGCCGCCGCGCAGGCCCAGCAGGCTGCCGTCCAGGCCAACCAGGAGGCTCAACAGCAGGCCGAGCAACGCGCCGAGGCTGATCGGCAGGCCGCCGCAGCTCGCCAGGCGCAGCAGCAAGCTGAACTGGCAGCGCAGCAGGCTCAACAGGCTCAACAGCAGGCGGCGCAGCAGGCTGAGCAGGCGCGCGAGCGGCTGCGCGAACAGCTCAACGCGGTGTTGCAGACACACGAGACGGCGCGCGGCCTCATCATGAACATGTCGGACGTGTTGTTTGATTTCAACAAGTACACGCTGAAGCCCGAGGCGCGGGAGAAGTTAGCCAAGGTGTCGGGTATCCTTTTGGCTTATCCTAACCTGAAGTTACAGGTCGAAGGTTACACCGATAACATCGGCACGGACGAATATAACCAGAAGTTATCCGAGGAACGCGCGGAAGCGGTGCGCGACTATCTCACCTCGCAAAGCGTGCAGGAAGCAAATATCTCGGCACAAGGTTACGGCAAGAGCGATCCGATAGCCGATAACTCGACCAATGCGGGACGGGCGCAAAACCGGCGTGTGCAGTTGGTGGTGTCGGGAGCGGCGATCGGCATCCAGGAGGGCCAGCCTGGAGGCCAGGCTGGAGATGCAGCGCCGGCGCCTGGTGCGCCACCCGCTGCGGCGCAACCGGATGCAAACGCTGGACGGTCGGGGACTTCAAATCCTCCGTCGCAGTGAGCCATTCGCGCGGAAGCAACCACAAACAGCCAGTCTAAGCCGGGTCCTCTCGCACAGGGTGAGAGGACCCGGTTTTTGTGTTTAGGAGCGATGCCTCGGGCGGAGCACAAATTAGCTGTAGCGCATTGTTCTTGAGGGTGATCAATAAAGATCACTTTGCATTTTTCTTGATGCGAAATCTATCGATGGGCGACAGGCGCCGCAGTGGAACCGCGCACCACGAGGCTGGTGGAGACGAGAAACTCGCGCTGGGTTTTTGTGTTGGCCCGGTTTTCGGCCTGCTGGCGGAGAGCCTCGAACGCGGCGCGCGCGAGCTCGACGCGGGAGAGGCGGATGGTGGTGAGCGGGGGTAAGGTGAACTCCGCGAAGTCGATGTCGTCGAGGCCGATGACGGAAACATCTGCGGGGACGCGCAGGCCCTCGAGGTAAGCAGCGCGAAGCACGCCGATTGCGGTCATGTCATTGGAACAGAGGACGGCTGTGGGACGGGAAGGCAATTTGAGCAACTGTTGAAAGCCGGCCACGCCGCCCTTGAGAGTGTGATTGCACTCGATGACGAATTTCTTCTGCAAGGGCAAACCGAGGGCCTGCATGGCGGCGCGGAAGTCGTTTTCCCGGGTGATGGCGGAGTGGAGGCTGTGGGGCCCGGCCAGGAAGGCGATGGCGCGATGGCCGAGGGCGGCGAGATGACTTACTGCAGAATGGATGCCGGTGGAGTAATCGAGCAGGATGGTGCTGGCTTTGGGATCGGCCAGTTTGAACTCAGCCAGGACAATGGGGACGTTGCGATCGACCAACTGGTCGAGGATGCTTTCCTCTTCGCCGAAGGTCATGACGGCGACGCCGTCGACTTTGCGCTCGATCATGCGACGGACGCAACTGGTGAGAATCGCGGGGTCGCTGTTGGAAGAGCTGACCAGGATCTCGTAGCCGTGGGAGACGGCGATCTCTTCAAAGCTTTGGATCAGTTCGGGAAAGAAAGGGTTGGTGATGTTCTCGACGATGATTCCGAACAGGCGGCTGCGGCCTGAGACCAGGGTGCGGGCGTGGGTATTGGGAAAATAGTTGAGCTGTTTGATGGCCTGCCAGACTCGCTTTGAGAGGCGCTCGCTGACGAGTGGAGAACCATTGATGGTTCTGGACACAGTGGCGATGGATACCTTTGCCATGGCGGCAACGGTGCGGATGTCTGGCATTTTGCCGTCGGACTTGCGGGTATTCTTGCGAGGCACGAACCAATCCTAGTCCAGATTTATCCCGTATGAAAGGGATGTTACCGCAGCAGGAGGAAAACAGGCAGGGTTGGGGCCGGCTTTCAAGAACGACCGTTGACGGCGCTCGATCCGGCTATCGAGGAACCAGGGCGTGTAACGCCAGCGCATCATCTCCCTACGGTGTTTCGGCGATGAGCAGACGCATATCGCGGAGGTTGTGGCCAGTGGGGCCGGTGACCACGCTGTCTCCCAGGGCGGTGAAGAGTGGACAGGCGTTGAAGGCGGCGAGAGATTTCTCGGGGTCGAATCCGAAAACGCGGGCGCGGGAAACGGTGGTTGGGTCGGCAATGGCTCCGGCTGACTGGGTATTTCCATCGATGCCATCGGAGCCGGCGCTGAGGACGGTCAGGCGGTCGGCGGGGTATTTTTGAAGATCCAGGGCGCAGGCAAGTGCGAATTGCTGGTTGCGCCCGCCGGCGCCGGGATTGGCGTTCAATGTAACTGTGACTTCGCCGACGGAGATGAGGCACAGACGCCGGTGTTTGGCCCGCAGACTATGGAAGGCTTCAAGAAGGTAGCGCGCGGCATCGGCATAGTCCCAGTCGTCGCAGCTGTTGTCCACGACGGTGAAATAGCCGGCCTTCTGAGCCAGGGAACGCGCGTTTTCCACCAGGTCGTGGCTGGAGAGCAGAATCTCGAAGACCGAGTCACGGAAGGCCTCGTCTTCATCGTGCATAGCTGTTGCGGCCGTGACGCGCCGTGCGGGCGCCGCCCCAACCCATGGAAGCTTGGGCAGGAATGGCGGACGGGGGGCCTTGTTGCCGGGCGACTCGGGAAGATCTTCGCGCTCGAAGAAGGCGCGGATCGATGCCGGAAACTTGTCAGCGAGATGATATCTAGCGATCAGTTCGCGCACTTCGGCCACGGTGGAGTGATCGGGCGAAGTGGGGCCCGAAGAGAGTGCGTCGAGAGCGCGCAGCGGGACATCGGGCAGTAGCAGGCTCACCTTTGTCGCATCGGGCGCAGCCATGGCGAGACGCCCGGCCTTGACGGCGGAGAAGTGCTTGCGCAGGGTGTTGATTTCGTTGATGGGAGCGCCGGAGGCGAGCAGCAACTGATGAAACTGGATGGTCTCTTCCAGGGTGATGTGAGCGTCGATGGGCAGGTCGAAGATGGCCGAGCCGCCGCCCGAGATGAGGAAGAAAACGAGGGTGTCTTTCTTGGCTTTGCGCAGCAGGGTCAGCGCCGCGCGTGCGGCGCTGAATGAGTCTTCATTGGGCAGGGGATGCCCGCCCTCGAAGTAGCGGAAGCGCCAGTTGCGTTTTTTGGGCAGCTGGTTGGAGCAGCAGATGCCCCGCATACCCTGGCGGCGCTTCATGCGATCGAGCAGGACATCCAGCATGGGTCCAGCCGCCTTGCCGAGGGCAATGACGAAGATGCGTTTGTAGGCGGATAGCTCAATAGTTGCCGGGCCGCTTCCGTCGGGAAGCAGGCGGTGGAGTGTGTCGCCCTCAAAGCGGACGCGGCGGTCGAAGGCCGAGGCGATGTTGCAGGCCGATAGCGCGCCAGTGAAGATTTCGATTGCGGCTGTGTGCAGCGTGTCGAGAACGGAGTCGCTGACCGGGGTCATGGCAATTGCTCTTTCAGCCAACAGGAAAGCGCTTTTTGCATGGGTTCCAGTTGACGGGTGAAGAAATGATCGGCGCCGGGTATGATCGCCAGTTTTTTGGGTTCTGAGGCAGAGCCGGCCACGGCTGTGAGTTGCGCGAGGGGCGCAAATTGGTCGTGGTCACCGCTAAGAAAGAGTTTGGGAACTGCTGCGGTCCGGAGAAAGGGGTAGGAACAGGTTCGGTCCTCGACTTGGGTAGGAAGGCCCAGGGCGGCGATGGCGCGGACGTGAGCGCGGGGTGGGACGGAACCGCAGCAGGCGTGGAGCGCCATCACTGCGCCGAAGCTGAAGCCGACCACGATAGCGGGGCGATTGTATTCGTTTTCAATCCACTCGAGGGCGGCCAGCACATCGCCTGATTCGGCCTGGCCGTCATGGCGGCCTTCACTCAAGCCGGCGCCGCGAAAGTTGAAGCGCAGCACGGGCCAGTTGAGGCCCCAGGCGGGATCGTTGAGCACCTTCATGGCGTGGTGGACCACTTTGTTGTGAAGGGTTCCGCCGCCTAATGGATGGGGATGGCACACCAGGGCGGCGAAGGGCGCGTCGGGAGCGCCCAGGTTGAGCACCGCCTCAAGCCTCCCGGCGGGCCCTGATAGATCCACGGAGCGCACCTGCCTGTCGCCCTGGCTCGCCGCCGGCATATGGCTTCGCGAGCGAGCAAGAGGCTGGGCGAGGGGGATTGTGGGGATCATTCCACTCATCATTCTACCCCTAAGTGGAAATCTACATTTCACTGGGTGGTTCGAAGAGCGTTTGAGGTGATGAAGACATTGGGGGCAAGGCTTTCTACACGTCGAAATCCATTGTGGAGTGGCCGGTGGGTTATTCTGGCAGCATCATGAACGAATCTGTTTCTGCGGAGCGAATTGAACCGGTTGAACTGACGCGCCGATTGTGCGAGATCGAGTCGACAACGTATCACGAGGGAGCAGTGGGCGATTTTCTGGCTGATTTTTTAAGCGGTCAGGGATGGGAAGTGGAGAAGACTCCGGTGGCGCAACCGGTGGAGAGCGCTCAAGGCGGGGCGCGCTGGAACGTGTACGCGGGAATTCGCGGCCAGACCCCGGAGCTGGTGTTTTCTACGCACATGGACACAGTGCCTCCCTACATACCGTTCAGCGAAGATGCGGATTTCATGTATGGCCGAGGAGCTTCGGACGCCAAGGGGATTATTGCCGCACAGGTGGCCGCGGCAACCGCGCTGCGGGCCTCCGGGCTTCCGGTCGGATTGTTGTTTGTGAGCGGGGAGGAGCGGGATTCAGCCGGCGCGAAGGCCGCCAATCTCAATCCCAAAGGCAGCCGCTACCTGATCAACGGCGAGCCGACCGATAACCGGCTGGCGCTGGCTTCGAAGGGCGCCTTGCGGGCCGTGTTCAAGGCGACGGGGAAGATGGCGCACTCGGCTTATCCTGAACTGGGCGACTCGGCGGTGCACAAGCTGGTAGAAGTGCTGGGAAGGCTGCTGGAGTTGCCGCTGCCGGAGCTTGAAGACGTGGGTCCCAGTACGCTGAACATCGGACAGATTCAGGGCGGGCACGCGCCGAATGTGATTGCCGACAAGGCAGAAGCCCAGGTGCTGGTGCGGCTGGTAGGCGATTCGGCGCCGGTGCGCGCGGCGCTGATTGCCGCGTGTGAGGGGCTGGCGGAGGTCGATTTCACGCTGGAGATTCCTTTCGTACGGCTGCGCGCGGTTGAAGGGCTGCCGACCATGATCGCGAAGTTCACCACCGACATTCCCCAGCTCTCGAACTGGGGCGAGCCGCTGCTGCTGGGACCCGGGTCGATACATGTGGCGCATACGCCGTTTGAAAAGCTGGCGAAGAAGGAACTGCTTGAGGCAGTGGAGTTGTATATTCGGGTGGCGAAGCAGTTGCTGGCCTGAACGGCAAGCGGCCAGTGAAAAGTGAATCAGTGATCACGCCATCGCACAATTGTTAAGAGCCTTCCCGAGAAACGTCATCCAATTGCAAGGAGAAAAATTATGAGCGCATCGATCTACGATATTCCGGTGAAGAAGATCAGCGGAGAAGAGACTTCGCTGGCGGAATTCAAGGGCAAGGTACTGCTGGTGGTCAACGTGGCTTCGAAGTGCGGGCTTACGCCGCAGTACGAGGCCCTGGAAAAGGTCTACGAGCAATATCGTGGGCAGGGGCTGGTGGTGGCTGGATTTCCAGCCAACGATTTCAAGGCCCAGGAGCCGGGATCGGATGAGGAGATTCAATCGTTTTGCACGTTGAACTACGGGGTGAAGTTTCCCATGTTCAGCAAGATTACCGTGGCGGGCGCGGACAAGCATCCGCTGTACAAAGCGCTGATCGAGGCGCAGCCGAAGGCGGTGAGCCTGGCCGAAGTGCCATTCCGCGAGAAGCTGAAAGGGTACGGGATCGAGTCCAATCCAGAGCCGGAGATCCTGTGGAATTTTGAGAAGTTCCTGGTGAGCCGGAAGGGCGAAGTGGTGAAGCGGTTCTCGCCGGATACGGCTCCTGACGCGCCGGAGCTGGTGGCGGCGCTGGATGCTGAACTCGAGAAGGACTAGAGCCGAACTTTGCGCGGATGAATCAGGCTGCAGGGGCCGAGGCGACGCCGGTGGCCGCGGGTTTGGAAACACTGGTATCCAGGTTCCTGTCCAGCGGAAAGAAGAGGCGGAATACGGTGCCGGAGCCAGGTTTGCTGCGCACGGCGATCTTGGCGTGATGCTTATCCAGGATGCCTTTCGAGACCCAGAGGCCCAGCCCGTTGCCTGCCTCGCCCTTTGTGGTGACAAAGGGATGGAAGAGCAGATCGAGAGTTCGGAGACTCATGCCGATGCCGGTATCGGCAATCGTGACTCCGACCCCCTGGCGTCCCGCCCGGTCGCAGGCTGGGCGCACCGCGGCTACAAAACGACCGCCCTCCGGCAGGGCGTCGAATGCGTTGGCGATCAAGTTGGTGACCACCTGCTGAATTTCGCCGGGAAGACAGAGCACGGGCGGCGTGGGACGATGACGGCGCTCGACCTTGATCCTGCGCAGCCTGATGGCGGGCTCATTGAAGAAGATCACGGAGTCGACGAGTTCTTCGAGCGAGGTGAGCGTGGGCGCGGTGCGCTGGCGGTAAAATTTGAGGCTGCGCGCGGCGATGTGAGAGAGCCGCTGGAGTTCCTTGTCCGCGAATTCGAGCAGGCCGCGGGTGTTGCCTGTAACCGATTGATCTAGCTTGGCGAGATACAGAAGATTGGTGACCGCTTCGAGAGGGTTGTTGATCTCGTGAGCGATGCTGGCGGCAAGGCGGCCGGCTGCGGCCAGCTGCTCTGACCGGCGCAATGCCTGTTCGGTCATGCGGACCTCAGTCACATCGCGCAAATACAGGATGATGCCTTCTCCTGGCTGGGGGTAAACATGGAACTGGAACCATGAGTCGCCCTTCTCGGAATGAAAACAATTCTCAAACTCGATTGAGACGCGCTCTTCCATGGCGCGGCGAAGGTTGGTCTCGACAACGGTGCCCGTGAGGCGCGGGAAGATGTCCCAGATCGATTTGCCCATAGGCTGCACGGCGGAGCGGGCGGTGATTTGAGCGGCCGCGGCGTTCATGTAGGTGGTGCGGAATTCACGATCAAGCGTGCAGAAGGCGTCGGGGATGTGATCAAGGGCTTCCGCTGCGAATTGCTTTGCCTTATTGATCTCGAGCGTGAGCTCGGCCTGTTGTTCGAAAGCTTGTTTGCGCAGGCGGGCCATCTTCAACTGCGCGTCGACGTGGGCGGTGAGTTCGCGTGCCGTGAACGGCTTGATAAGGTAGTCGTCGGCTCCGGCATCGATGCCTTCAACGCGGGCTTCTTCGCCGGCGCGCGCAGAGAGCATGATGACCGGGACGGAGTGGAATGCGGGGTTCTCGCGCAGGGCTTTGAGAAGGCCAAAGCCGTCGAGTTCCGGCATCATGATGTCGGTGAGGACAAGGTCGGGGATCTGGCGCCGGGCCTGCTCAAGGGCGCAGAGGCCATTTTCAGCGGCGATGACGCGATAGCTGCGCGCCAGCAGGTTGGCAACGTAGTCGCGCATGTCGGCGTTGTCGTCGACCAGCAGGACAAGGGGCTTGTGCTCGTCTTCGCCCCAGGCAGTTTCGATGGTCGGGGACTGGGCGAGGCTCTCGTCCGGAACAGAGACCTGGCGACCGCGGGGCAGCCAGTCAAGCGCTTCTTCTACATAGGGCACCGGAGAAGCGGGCAGCGCCACAAGATTGGCGGGATCGGTGACGACGCGCCCCTGGGCAAGATGCCGATGGCCGAATGGGAGAGAGATAGTAAAAGCGGTACCGGCGCCGAGCTTGCTTTCGACGCGAATTTCGCCGCCGTGCATGTCTACGAGTTCGCGAACCAGGGCCAGTCCGATGCCGCTGCCTTCGTGGCTGCGGCGGCGCGCGCCCTCAATGCGCTGGAAGCGCTGGAAGAGGCGGGGTAGTTCGGACGCACCGATTCCGGTGCCGGTGTCGGAGATCATCACTTCAACGTGGTCGCCGCCGGTGCGGGAGGAGACCCGGATTTCGCCTTCGAACGTGGATTTGAGAGCGTTCGAAAGCAGGTTGAGAACGATCTTCTCCCACATCTCTCGATCGACGTAGACGGGCTCTGGGATAGGGGGGCAGTCAACGATGAAGCGCAGGCCGGCCCGCTCGACGGCGGAGCGGAAGACGCTGGCAAGTTGCGCGGTAAGGGAGGAGAGATCCGTGGCCTCGAAGGTGGCATGGAGGCGGCCGGACTCGATGCGGACGAAGTCGAGCAGGCCGTTGACCAGCTTGAGGAGCCGCTGCGCGTTGCGGTAGAGCATCTCAAGCGATGGCCGCGTGGGAGTGTTTCCTGAGTTGAGCGCGTCTTCAACCGGGCCCAGGATGAGGGTGAGAGGGGTGCGCAACTCGTGGCTGACGTTGCTGAAGAAAGCGGTCTTGGCGCGATCGAGTTCGGCCAGCGACTCGGCGCGCTTGCGTTCCAGCTCGAATGCCTCGGCATTGGTGATGCTGGCCCCGATCTGGCCGGCGACGAGATCGAGAAAGCTCGCGTAGCCCGCGTCAATCTGGCGGTAGGGGTTGAGAGCGGCGATGAAAACGCCGGCGGGCGAATCCTGTCCCTGGCGGGCGATGGGAACCAGGCGGGCGTGGGTGGGTTCGGTGTCCCAGTCTCCGATGGGGAGGCCGGTGAAAAGGCCGCCCAGGTTTTCGACCGTGAGGGCGCGCCGGCCGGAAAAGAGCTGGTGAAGGGGCCAGGGCGCGGCTGTTGAATCAGGGTCGATCTCTGCAGAGGCGGCAGGGTGGTCGGCGGCGATCCCGGTGCGGGAGACCAGCTTGAGCGTATTCGTGCTTTCATCGCACAGGTAGATCAAAGCGAACGGCATGTCTTTCTGGTTGGCCAGTCCGCGCTCGATCGCCGCGTACACATCCTGCTGCTCGATCGAGTCGGTCAGGCTGGCGGCCAGAGCGCTGAGTGAGGCTACCTGGCGCTCTCCGATGACTCGCGCCGTGTCCTCCATGACCACGCACAACATGCCGGCAATTTTCCCAGCGGAATCCGCGAGCGGACTGTAGGAAAAAGTGTGGTAGGTCTCTTCGCGATAACCGCTGCGCTCGAGGATCAGCAGCAGGTTCTCCTCCCAGGAGGCTTCGCCCGTGGAGAGGACCTGGTCGATCAGCGGGCCTATGTCGTTCCAGATCTCGGACCAAACTTCGGGGGCAGCGCGTCCCAGGGCCCAGGGATGCTTCTTGCCGAGCGTCGTGCGCGCGTAGGCATCGTTATAGAGGAAGGTCAGGCTCGGGCCCCACGCCATCCACATGGGAAAGCGCGAGGTGAGAAGAATTCTAACCGTAGCCTTGAGGCTGTCGGGCCAGCCGGCGGATCGGCCGAGTGGCGTTGAGGCCCAGTCAAATGCTTCCACCAGGGCGCTCATTGTCTCATGGGCCATCGTTCCATCGAAGGCCGCGGGACGATGGCCGCGCAATTGAGCGATCTCACCTTCCATGGGTGAAACTCCCGGTCTCGCGGGCTGGATGCTCGGCGGGTCAGCCGTCGTTCGACTCGTCGCAATTCAGTTTTGACGCCTTCCTTCGGAACCGAGGCAACGTAGTTGTGATGCGACGAAGCGAGTCTCCGTTGCTCCGTCGCACGGTTGTATCAACCGAAAGCTTGGCCGAGGCAGAACTGGATTCGACTCCGCTCAAAACGGATGTAGAGGGGCTAAAAAATCTCAGGCTCTTTATGGGTATAGTCAAAAGACCGCATTGAGGGTGAATTCCTTAGGCGGAGAGCGTTTCGGCGGCGGACCGCAGCACAGCGTACTGCCGGCGCGGGCCGGCGCGACGAGTCTCGTTGGTGGCAATGAGAGGATTCCATATATGCTCATCGCATGCATGAAAGCGTGACACCCGAAACCGTGAATCAGCTTGACCATTCGGCATCGTCTTATCTGCGCTCGGCGCGGCATCAACCGGTAGCGTGGCATCCATGGGGCGAGGCGGCGTTCAAGCGAGCGCAGGCTGAAGACAAGCCGATCCTGCTGGATATCGGCGCGGTGTGGTGCCACTGGTGCCATGTCATGGACCGGGAATCGTATGAGGACCGAGAGATTGCCGCGCAGATCAATCGCGACTTTGTCGCAGTGAAGGTGGACCGGGATGAGCGGCCGGATGTGGATGCGCGCTACCAGGCCGCGGTCGCGGCCATCAGCGGGCAGGGAGGATGGCCGCTGACGGCGTTCCTGACGCCGGATGGGCGTCCATATTTCGGAGGGACCTATATGCCGCGCGAGGATCGCTACGGGCGCCCTGGGTTTGGGCGCGTGCTTGTGGCGATGGCGCAGGTTTGGAGGGAGCGGCGCGAGGAGGCGGTCGAGACCGCCGCGAGCGTGATGGCGGCCATTTCGCATAACGAAAACTTTTCAGGGCGGGGCGGAGAACTCTCGTCGGCCCTGGTGGAAAAGATTGCCGCATCGGCGTTGAAGCAGTTTGACCCTCGGAATGGAGGGTTCGGTTCGCAGCCGAAGTTTCCGCATCCGGCGGCGCTCGACCTGCTGCTCGAAATCGCGGTCAATCGCGGCAACGAGCAGGCTCGAGAGGCTTTCCTCGTCACGCTTGAAAGGATGGCGCGCGGCGGCGTCTACGACCAGCTTGCGGGCGGCTTTCATCGCTACTCCGTGGATGAGCGGTGGGTGGTGCCGCACTTTGAAAAGATGCTCTACGACAACACGGAATTGCTGCGGAATTATGTGCATGGATTCCAAGGTTTTGGGCGAGAGGATTTTCGCGAGACGGCGAATGAGATTGTCGGATGGCTTGACTCAACGATGACTGACCGCGAGAAGGGAGGGTTCTACGCATCGCAGGATGCGGACGTCGGCCTCGATGATGACGGCGATTACTTTACCTGGACGCTGGATGAGGCGCGCGCAGTTCTGGAGGGCTCAGAGCTCAACTTTGCGGCGCAGTATTGGGACATTGGCGAAGTGGGCGACATGCACCACAACCCGGCAAAAAATGTGCTGCATGTGAATCTGACGCTGGCCGGCCTGGCGGCGAAGAGCGGGCAGCCGTTGGAAGTTCTGCGAGAGTTGAGAGACACGGCGCGGCGGAAGCTGCTGGCTGCGCGGTCCGAGCGGCCGGCGCCTTTTATTGACCGCACGCTATATACAGGCTGGAATGCGATGGCGGTTACAGCCTACCTGGAGACGGCACGGGTTCTGCATTTGGATTCGGCGCGCGATTTTGCCATGCTTACGCTGGATCGGCTGCTCAGGGAAGCGTGGGATGGGGAGTCGAGTCTTCGCCATGTGATTGCTTATCCGGACGGGGCGGCGCCTGCGGAGACCGCTCCGGGGACGCTGGACGATTTTGCATTCGCCATTCACGCGTGCATCGATGCCTGGTTGGCTGGCGGCGAAATGAGCTATTTCAATGCGGCGATGAAGATGGCCGAGGCCATGATCGCCGGATTCTACGACAGGACGGCGGGGGCATTTTACGATGCGCGGGAGTTGCCGGATGGAGAGACTCTGGGCGCATTGACGGCGCGGCGGAAGCCGTTGCAGGACTCGCCCACCCCGGCCGGTAATCCCACCGCGGCGTCGGCCCTACTGCGGCTGGAGGCGCTAAACGGGCGGCAGGATTTCAGGGAGATTGCGGAAGACACGCTCGAGTGCTTCGCGGGGATTGTGGAGCACTTCGGGCTCTACGCGGGCAGCTACGGTCTTGCGCTCGAGCGGTTGCTGCTGGATCCGGTCGAGGTAGTGGTGGTCGGCTCGGGCGCTGAGGCGGTCCGGCTCGAGGCCGCGGCTCTGGCCGGTTACACGGTGAATAAGACGGTGATGCGGATTGATCCGTCGCGGCTGACAGCGAATGGAATTCCTCCGGCGCTGGCCGAGACGCTCCTGCATGTGCCGCGTCCAGAGCGAGCGGAGGGCTGGGCGCTGGTCTGCCGGGGACGGAGCTGTCTGCCGCCGGTGACGGATGAGGCGTCGTTGCTGCGGTCGCTGGGGTAAATGCAGCTATTCGCCGGTGAAGGGGTTGGTTTCCTGCGGCTTGAGGGTGGTGGGATCGCGAGCAGCCTGGGGCGGGGGTTCGGCAGCGTGTCGCGGGGCAGTTGAGCTTCCGCCTGGACCTTGGGCGGTTCCACTGGAGGGTTCGCCGAAGGCGGCAAAAACGCGGTTGGGATCGCCGGGGAGCATGTGATTCTGCTCCAGGGCGAGCCGCACCCGGCGCTGGAACTCGCGCACGGGTCCATATTGCTGCTGGGCCCTGGTCTTGAAGATGACGGGGAAGATGACCTGAGAGCCTTTTACGGAATCGACGCCAAGGACTTGTGGATCCGCGATAAAGAGATCCTTGAATGAGTCGCTGGTTCGGATCTCCATGGCGACTTGCTGGAGCAGGGCCGTGACCTTGTCGGGGTTGGCAGAGAAATCCACGCTCACGTTGATGGTGGCTACGGAGAAACCTACGCTGAGGTTAGCCACGGTCGTGATCTGCGAGTTTGGGATGACGTAGAGGGTGCCGTCGCCATCGCGCACCGTGGTACGGCGCAGGGTCATGGCTTCGACTGTGCCGGAGAGGCCGGCCAGGCGGACGGTGTCGCCGATATTGAACTGGCCCTCGACGAGTATCAGAACGCCATTGAACATGTCTTTAACGATGGTCTGTGCGGCCAGGCCGATGGCAACTCCCGCGATTCCTGCAGAGGCGAGCAGCGGAGCGAGGTTGACGCCCATAGCATCAAGAATCTGCATGCCTGCAATGGCGCCGATAACGGTCAGGCCGGTAGCGCGAATGACGCCGGACAGGGTCTTGACTTCGCCCATCCTGCCGGGTCCCGCCCCATGATGCTCGGCGACGTGGATCATCCGGCCGGTGACCATCCGGAGCAGCCTGTTTAGTACAAAAGCGATGACTAGAATGACAACGAGATGGGGCAGCTTGGTGCGGACAAACTCCTGGCCGTCGACTGCCCACTCGTCGACTACCTTTCCCATGAAGCGGCCCTCGGAAAAGATTCCGAACCGGGCGGCGATTAAAAATTGTGCCAGCGACACAAAAGCAGACATGCCAAAGCTCCTGAATCTAGACTAGACTGGGCGCAGGCAAGGCGGAGAATTCGAGTCTGCCGACGCACTCCAAATCAGATGCTGAGGTCGTCCATGACGGCGAAAGACATTGGCGCGAAAGGGCTGGCGGCCCAGTTGCGGACCATGATGGGATGGCTGTGCATCGTTGCAGCCGTAGCTGTGATTGTCTCGGCCGGCACGGGACTGAGGAGGGTTTACGGACAAGCTGCCCAGCCCTCGTCGAGTACACCACCCGCGCCGCAGGCTTCATCTTCTGCCGCTTCCCCTGCCGGAGGCGAGGGTGCGGCTTCCAAGGGCACGGGTGAAGATGACCGCAAGAAGCAACTGGCGGACGAGTGCGCGGACCTGTTGAAGATGGCCACTGCACTGAAGGCCGAGGTGGATAAGTCGACCAAGGATGAGCTGAGCGTGAGCGTGGTGCGCAAGGCGGGGGAGATCGAGCAGATGGTTCGAAAGGTGCGAGGCGAGACGAAACTTACCGCAAGCAGGAACTGAGGCGAGGACGCGATGAGGCGACGGGGCATTTTCGTCGGGATGGATGAAACAGCCAGGTGGACCGAGCCGTCGTGCGCCAACCCTGGGAGGCTGCTGAACGTGGTGTTGGTATTGCTCTTTGCAGGGCTGTGCCTGGGCGCGGGATTTTCCCAACTGCCGGTGAGCGGCGGTCCAGCCGGTCCAGCCAGTCCAGCCGGGCCCCAGGGGGTGAGCCAGTTTCCCGGCGATGCGACGGATGGTCCGCCGTTGGACCAGGTCAATTACCAGATGGCCGAGAAGCGGCGGAAGATCATGAATATCCAGCGACAGACGGCGATTGTCAACGACTCAAATAAACTGCTCAAACTTGCCACGGAATTAAACAATGAGATCGCCAGGGAAAATCGGGGAGCGCTGAGCTCGGAGCAAATGAAAAAACTGGCGGAGATTGAGAAGCTGGCGCACAGCGTGAAAGAGAAAATGACGACTCCCTCGCCGGAACTGCCGGTCAATCAGAACTTTCCACCCTCATTCCCGGCGCGCCCGTAGCGGCAAATGCCGGCTGGAGGGGGCAGAGGCGAGCTCCGGACGAAACAGCAGATACGCGATGGCGAGGGGTTGTTACAATCTGTCTAGGTCGGTGTAAAGCATCGGTGCTACATCGGTTTGTGGGGGTCGACGGGAATGGAAGTGGCACTTTCCAGCGTTCGGGAGGGGGAGTCGGACACCGTCCCGGGCGGCCTTAGCGCACAGGAACTCATCAACATCTACCGGCTCATGGTTTTATCACGCTGCGTGGATGACCGCGAGATTCTTCTCAAGCGGCAGCAGAAGGTATTTTTTCAGATTTCAGCGGCCGGGCATGAGGCGCTGCAAGTTGGCGCGGGGCTTGCGCTCAAGGCCGGGTACGACTGGTTTTTCCCCTACTATCGCGATCGGGCACTTTGCCTGACGCTGGGCGTGACCCCTTACGAGATGCTGCTGCAGGCGGTGGGAGCGGCGACCGACCCGGCCAGCGGCGGCAGGCAGATGCCGACCCACTGGAGCAGCCCGGAGCTGCATATTGTAAGCACATCCTCATCGACCTCCACGCAACTGCTTCATGCGGTGGGGTGCGCCGAGGCCGGCCGCTACTTCAGCCGCCATCCGGAAGCGGCAATCCGGCCGGAGGGCAAAGGGTCCGATGTGGACTACCGGGCCTTCCGCGACGTTGACTTTCATGGCGACGAGGTGGTGCTGGCTTGTGTCGGCGAGGGATCCACATCCCAGGGCGAGTTCTGGGAGGCGATGAATACTGCTTCGAATCAGAAGCTGCCGGTGATCTTCTGCGTGGAAGACAACGGTTACGCGATCAGCGTTCCGGTCGAGGTGAACACTCCGGGCGGAAACATATCGCGGATCGTGGCGAACTTTCCCAACTTTCACTTCGAAGAGATTGACGGCACCGATCCGGTGGCGAGCCTGGCGGCGTTCAAAGCCGCGGCCGCGCACTGCCGCGCGGGACTGGGGCCGGCTTTTGTTCACGCTCACTGCGTGCGCCACTATTCGCACTCGTTTTCAGACGACGACAAGCACTACCGCTGCTCCGCTGAGATTGAGCGGGATACACTGCGCGATCCGATTGTGCGGATGCGCGAGCAAATGCAGCGGGACGGAATTCTCTCCCTGGCGCAACTGGAGGAGCTGGAGCAGTCGCTGGACCGCGAGGCTGCCGAGGCTGCCATGCGCGCGCTGGAAGCGCCGCTGCCTGAGATTGAGAGCATTCCCCGGCACGTGTATTCAGATGATCTGGACCCCACTCGGGCGGCGTTTGCCAGCGAGCAAACACAGGTTGCGAAAAAGGCAGACGGCGAAAAGAGTGGCGCCCGCACCATGGCTGACCTGATCAATGCCTGCCTGCGCGACGAGATGCGGCGCGATCCGCGCATTGTGGTTTACGGCGAAGACGTGGCCGACGCCAGCCGGGAACAGGCGCTGGCCGAGGTCAAGGGCAAAGGCGGCGTGTTCAAACTGACGGCCGGGTTACAGTCCGAGTTTGGTTCCGAGCGGGTGTTCAATTCGGTGCTGGCCGAGGCGAACATTGTGGGCCGCGCGGTGGGCTACGCGACGCGGGGCATGAAGCCCGTCGTGGAGATACAGTTCTTCGACTACATCTGGCCTGCGTATCACCAGATTCACAACGAAGTTTCATTAATGCGCTGGAGGTCGAACGGGGGATGGGCTTCGCCGATGGTGATGAGGGTGCCGATCGGCGGCTATCTGACCGGAGGCGCGATTTATCACTCGCAGTCGGGCGAGAGCTTGTTCACTCACATTCCCGGTTTGCGCGTTGTGATGCCTTCCTGCGCTCTGGATGCGAATGGGCTGCTGAGGACGGCGATCCGCTGCGACGATCCGGTTTTGTTCCTGGAGCACAAGAGGCTCTATCGTGAGCCCTATGGACGAGCGGCGTATCCGGGTCCGGATTTTGCGATTCCGTTCGGCAAAGCCAAGGTGGTGCGGCCGGGATCGGACATGACGCTGGTGACCTATGGAGCGCTGGTGCCGCGCGCCTTGCAGGCCGCGCAACACGCCGAGCGGCAACACGGCATCGACGTGGAAGTGATCGACCTGCGCACCCTGAGCCCGTACGACTGGGAGGCGATTGCGACTTCAGTGCGCAAGACCAGCCGGGTGATCGTGGCCCATGAAGACATGCTGAGCTGGGGCTACGGGGCGGAGATCGCCGCCCGCATCGCCGATGAGCTGTTCGGCGATCTGGATGCGCCGGTGCGGCGCGTCGGCGCGATGGACACCTTTGTGGCCTACCAGCCGCTGCTTGAAGACGCCATATTACCGCAGCCTAAAACCATCCTGGACGCGATTGTGAACTTGAAAGCTTACTGAGGCCCGATGCTGGATCACGAGATATCCGCACTGGAAGCGCAAGCGCTGCTGAACGGGAAGCAGGCACGGCTGATCGACGTGCGCGAACCGTGGGAGCTTGCCACCGCGCATGTCGAAGGCAGCGTGGACATACCCATGGGCGATGTTCCGGCGCGTGCCCACCAGGAGCTCGATCCCGAGGAGCGGCTGGTGGTGATGTGCCACCACGGAGTGCGCTCGATGAACGTGACCGTGTGGCTGCGCCAGCAGGGATTTGAGCAGGTGCAATCGCTGCGCGGAGGGATCGACGCCTGGTCGGTCGAAGTGGACCCGGCGGTTGCGCGGTATTGACGACGGGAGTATGCACTCAGAACGGGATCGCAGTGAGCTGCAACTGACTCGGTCAAGCGAAGAATCCGGGAGGTGTGAGCGACTGGCTCTTGTGGATTACCAGGAAAGAACCGGCGGGAGAAGCTCGGCAAAAAGCTCGTCGTAGTAGGGCTTGAGCTCCTTCAGGTTCGGTTTGGCGTGACCTTTGGAGTAAAGATCGTACTGATTGAATTTCAGTACCCACTCCAGCATCGACCGGTCCTTGTCATTGCAGAGATGGTCGTAAGCGCCATGGCGATGCCATGGATAGAATGAATGGAAACGCAGCATATAGAGCGCTTCATCGCGAAGATAAGGCTTCATCACTTGGGCAATGTAGCCATCGTGCCCGAACGACATATGCACGTTCTCTAATCCGCAATTCGGTTCGTAGATGCCGTATTTCGTCTGGTATTCCGGCACATCGCGGTCCGGGTTGTTGGCGAAGTACTCGGGAAACACGATATCTGAAGACCAGGCGCAACCTACCGGGAAAGTGTCTCCGACCACACCCCATTGCGGCTCGCCATAAAGGCAAAGGCACTTGCCCAAATCATGAATGAATCCTGTCAGCACCATCCAGCGCGGATGCCCGTCGCGGCGAACGGCCTCCGAGGTCTGGAGCAAATGTTCGATCTGAGTTAGATCGGTGTCCGGATCGCTGTCATCGACGAGCGTATTCAAAAACTCCGCGGCTTCCCAAACCGTCTTCTGGCCCTTGTTGAGGCCGAAGTAGGCCTGCTCCTTGGCCAGCACGTAATCCACGGTCTGATGCTCATGGTTGAGGCGATAGAACTTCGCAACGCCGGGATTTGCCGTTTCGTCGTATTGCCTGAATTCAGTCGAGGACTTGCCTTCCTTGTAGCGACCTTCGAGAAAATCGTCCCATTGTTCGAGGCTTTGCAAAGGCTGATCGGCTGCTGTAAATGGTGTACTCATCGGTTTTTCCTCGATACCACGAAGGCGCGATTAGGGAGCAGAACGACCGAATTTACTGATTACTCTAGCACGGAGGTGATGCAGGTTAGAACCAATTCACATCGAACAGCGCTTTTCAACGGCGAGGCTGCCTTTCTTCGCAGTAGCCGATCTTGCGGTCACTCGACCGTTAACTTCGCGTATGTGGAGTTAGACGAAGGCCAATCGACCGAATACACGGCGAAAATGCGAAGGGCGCCCGGTTCGCAACCACTAAATTTGCCGGTGCTCAATGCGCTGTACGCTTCATCAAACGTGTCGAACAGGCAGTGAATATTTGTCTTTAGTTCCTTTGCCAGCGCTTGGCAAGAGAGAGGTGAATGGTCTGGACAGGGCGAGTTCTCAGCCCAGATGACGACGACATCGAAACCCTCCAGTTGCTTCTTTGTCGGCACAAGCACATGTGGCTGAAGTTGCCATGCAGGATCAGGCGCAAAGGGCCTCCAAACATCGGCGAATTCCAATTCGTGCGCTTCGTAATAAAACAACTTAATTCCCTGAAGGTCGATGGAGTTCTCTCGCGCTACGCTTTGAATCAATTCAGGCGAATCGAAGAACCACCAACCATTGTGTTTCCAGTAGTCAACGTAATCTGCGAAGTCATCATTAACGCAGGCGCTCACGGAGTAGACGTCGAGAATCTCAGGCCGCATATGCATCCCCTCATGCCAGCCGGGACTAGCCTCCACACGCTTTGCCATGTAGCCCAAGGGAATCATGTGTCACCAGTCTACCGCTCACAATGGCGATCATCACTGGTTGCGGGTGAGTCGTGGGCAATTCGGAAGCGATGCCGGTTTTTTAGATCCGAAGAAGAGCCGCGGATCCTTCGTCGCTGTGCTCCTCTGGATGACAGCGCATCCGGGGGGAGTTGCAGTAAAAGGTTCGCCGCCGTCAATCTTTGCCGTCCTTCAGCTTGTCCTTGACCAAATCCATGAATGCGGACATTGCCGGGGAGATCCATTTGTCCTTGTGCCAGAGGATATAAGTGTCAATGTCAAGGGATGGACCGGCCCAGGACAAGGCTTTGAGGCGATTCTGGCGCAGTTCGCGGGCGACGGCTATGGCCGTCAGCAGCCCAATCCCCATGCCGAGGGTCACGCATTGCTTGAGCGCTTCAACGCTGGAAAACTCCGTGACGTTGGCGGGACGAATGTTGCTGAGCGCGAGCGCCCGGTCGAGTTTTCCCCGGTAACTGCATCCGGTTTCGGTGAGCAGCAGACTCTGTCCGGCCAGATCGGCAGGCTTTACCACAGACTGACTGGCAAGCGGGTGGGTGGGTTCGGCCAGCAGAAGAACTCGCTCCGTGCGCAGTCGGATGGACTTGATGTTGGAGTAGGATTGCGAATCGTCGCCGTAAATCGCCATGTCTAACTTCCCCGCCTCGAGCTCAAGAGCGAGGGTCGCATTCACGTAAGGCCGGAAGATCAGCTCGACGTGCGGGAACTGTCGGCGGAAAGTTCGCAACACCTCGGGCAAGCGGTAGGTGAGCAGACTCTCTGCAGCGCCGATTCGCAGCGGTCCGCTGGGCTCGGAACCGGTTTCGACAGCTCGTTGCCCTTGCTCCATGGCCTCGAGAGCCTTCAAAGCGAAGGGCAGGAAGTTGCGGCCCGCGTCTGTGAGTGTCACGCGACGGCCGAGGCGGTCAAACAGCGGGATACCAAGTTCTTCTTCGAGCGCCTTGATCTGCGCCGTCACATTCGACTGCACGGTGTGCACCGTTTCGGCGGTGCGCGTGAAGCTCAACTCTTCAGCGAGGGTGCGAAAGATATGAAGCTGCCGGACTTCCATACATGAATCTCCAATACAGATGCAATATATCACGTCAATCTATTGGACAGATATAAGAACCTCGGCCAAACTCTCTACATGACGCGATCGAGTTGGACGCCGGGACACGGCTGGAAAGAACGGAGGACGCACTGCGAAGCAGCGCTGCCGCCGAAGATCGGGCAGGTATCCATCGATTGTGTTTCAGCGAGCTCTTGAAGAGAAGCTCCGGAGCTTGGTCAACCGAAACGAAACGATCCCCAAAGGAGGTTCCTATGAACCGCATCGCCGCAATTGCGCTCTTCTCCGTTGTCGTGTTGATGACAGCCGGCAGGGCTACGGCACAGAGCCATTCCATCGAAGTAAAAGTGCCATTCACTTTCATCGTCAACAACACTTCTCTACCACCCGGGAGCTACTTTATAGACTTCGATCGGATGCATCCGGAGGTGCTGATGCTTCGAGACCGGACTCACAGCGTAAAGGCACAAGACCTTGGCCTGCGCGGTTCAATCGGCACAGGGAGACCCAACACGCTGATGTTCCATCGTTATGGCAGTCAATATTTCCTCAGCGAGGTCCGCTTGGGGTCTGCCTCGGATGGGATTTACTTTCCCCGCACAAAACTTGAAAGACAGGCGGGGAAAGTGGGCGCAAGAGAAGAGGTGGCCTTGGTAGCGCCTCATTGATCGCAATTGGCCAAGTTGTTCAATGGGGTGTGGCCCGGTGCCCGAATATTGAAAGGCCGGGCCGCACTCCGGCAACCTGCCGAACCAGATGCTTTGAAGTTTCCTAATTCGCAGCATGAGACTTTTTCGTTCGAAGACTCAAATATCCCGATGAAATCCAACGCGCATGGTGGCCGAGACACTCATCGAGGCGAGTGTACTCTGGAACGCGCTTCCGATGGGAAAGAATCGTTTTTGAAAGAGTCAGGTCAGGCAGAGGACCTATACTTTGAGGTTGGATTTGAAAACCCATTGTAAGGACTGAAACCATGTCTTCTGCTGCCGTTGACTTTGCCACTGAGAACTATTCCCGCTACCTGGATGAGCTGAAGAGTCTGCTGCGCATTCCTTCCATCTCTACGCTGTCGGAGAATGCCGGCGATTGCCGCAAGGCAGCTGAATTTCTTGCATCGGAACTGAAGCGCATCGGGATGGAGCATGTGCGGCTGCTCGAGACCGAGGGCCACCCGCTGGTTTACGCGGACTGGCTTCATGCCGAGGGTAAGTCGACCGTGCTGGTGTATGGGCACTATGATGTGCAGCCTCCCGATCCGCTGGACGAATGGCTGTCGCCTCCGTTTGAGCCGACCGAGCGCAACGGCAATCTGTACGCGCGGGGCGCGGTCGACGATAAAGGCCAGGTGTGGGCGCAGGTAAAGGCGCTGGAGTCGTTGCTGGCGACCGGCGGACGCCTTCCCTTGAATGTGCGCGTGCTGTTCGAGGGCGAGGAAGAAGTCGGCGGCGAGGGGATCGCGAACTTTGTGGCCTCGAAGCCCGCGGAGCTGAAGGCGGATTTCGCGCTGGTTTCCGACACCGAATTGTTTGCGCCGGGGCTACCGACGCTGTGCGTCGGCTTGCGCGGCATGATCTACACGGAGCTTGAGGTGCGCGGAGCCAAGACCGACCTGCACTCGGGAATGTATGGCGGGGCGGCGCCCAACGCATTTGTGTCGCTGGCGCAGATCCTGGCCAAGCTCAAGGATGAGGACGGGCACATCCTGATTCCGGGCGTGTATGACGACATTATTCCGCCCAGCGACGAGGAACTGAAGGCATGGCGCAGCCTCCCTTTCGACGAAGAACAGTATCGGATTTCGGAGGTGGGTTCGCGGCAACTGGTGGGCGAGACCGGCTACAGCGTGCTGGAGCGCACCTGGGCGCGGCCGACGCTCGACGTGCATGGAATTCCAGGCGGGTTTACGGGCGCGGGCGCGAAGACGGTGATTCCGGCCAAGGCGGTTGCGAAGGTATCGATGCGGCTGGTTCCAGGGATGACGCCGGCGAAGACTTTCGATCTCTACAAGAGCTACGTGGAGAAGATTGCGCCGGCGGGCGTGGATGTGGAGGTGAGGCTGATTCACTCCGGCGAAGCGTGCCTGATTCCGGTGGACAACCCTTACATTCAGGCGGCAGTGAAGGCTCTGCATGAGGTGTGGGGAAAGGACACGGTGTTTATCCGCTCGGGTGGCTCGATTCCGATTGTTGGCGATTTTGCGCGCCACCTGGGCCTGCCCAGCGTGATGATGGGATTCGGCCTTCCCGACGACAATCTCCACGCGCCCAACGAGAAGTTCCACTTGAAAAACTTCGAGTTGGGGATTGCTTCGCTGATCCGGTTTCTGGAGGAGGCCGGGCGTTGAGCGGAGGCGCTGAGGCGCGGCGTAGAGCCGAGCCGGATGCGGCTGGATTTGTATTGGCGGGCGGGGAGTCGCGGCGCATGGGCCGCGACAAGGCGCTGGTGGAGTTTGCCGGGCGGCCGCTAATCGCTCATGCCTTATCTATTCTCAAAGGGGCCGGGCTTCCACCGATGATCGCTGGTGCGCGCTCGGCGCTTGGAGACTTTGCGCCGGTGGTTGAGGACAGGGATCCGGGGCTGGGTCCGCTGAGCGGAATTTGCGCGGCGCTCGAGCGAACGCAAGCCGGGCACGCGGTTTTTATCTCGGTCGATATGCCGCTGCTGCCGTCTTCTCTGCTCCAGTACCTTTTGCATCATGCGCGGATTACGGGCCGCGCGGTTACCCTGGCCTCGGTGACAGGGTTTGCCCAGACATTTCCGGCGGTTCTGGACCACGCGGTGCTCCCGGTGCTGAGGTCGGAGCTAGCCGGCCGCCGGCTGGGGTGTTTCAGGTCCTTCAAGGCCGTTGCGGCCAAGCTGGAGCAGCCGGTGAGCATTGTGTCCGTGGAACTGGTTGCGCAGGCGGGTCAAGCAGAGCATCCGCATGGGATCAATGCGGGGCGCTGGCTCTTGAACGTCAATGCCCCCGGCGATCTTGGCCGCGCGGCCGGGCAAAGCGCATCTGATATCGCGTAAGCTTAAGATGCGTATGTCCGATTCCTCCGAGCCCAACGATATCCAGCCCGCTCAGTCCCAGCCGGTTCATCCCGAGCCGGTTATGTCCGAAATTCGGGACGCTTCAGACATCAATCTGCCCGAGCTGGCGGAGGCGATGGCGGAGATTGCCACGGCCGAACCCCAGGAGCCGCTCGAACAGCCGCGGGCCGGGCCGGCCGCGCCGTTAATTTCATTCAAGGATGTTTCGATTTCTTTCAATGATCGATCCGTTCTCGAAAACATAACCTTCCAGGTGGAGCGCGGCCAGACGTTGTGCATTCTGGGACGAAGCGGCGTCGGCAAGTCAGTGTCGTTGCGGCTGCTGATGGGCTTCCTGCAGCCTGATTCGGGGTCGATTCGCGTCGAGGGCCGCGAGATTGTCGGAGCCAGCGAAGAGGAGATGATGGCCATTCGCAAGCGGGTGACCATGGTCTTCCAGAACGGCGCCTTGTTCGATTCATTGAGCGTGCGGGAGAACGTGTCGTTTCCTCTGCGCGAACGCGGCGGCCTCGACGAAGATCAGCTTCGACAGATTGTGGACCGGCTGATTGCGCTGGTGGGTGCTGAAGACGTAGTCGATGCGCTGCCTGCAAGTCTTTCCACCGGACGCAAGCGGGCGGTCGCGATGGCGCGAGCGCTGGCTGCGCAGCCCGAGGTGGTGTTGTACGACGAGCCCACCACGATGGTGGATCCAATCATTGCGCAACGGCTGGGCACCCTGATTCAGCGGCTGAAACAGCAACTGGGATTCACCAGCATCGTTGTGACACATGACATGCGATTCGCCGAGCGGCTGGCGGACTCTGTGCTTTTTCTGGACCAGGGGCAGGCGCGTTTCTTTGGCCCGCTGGAGCAATTTATGGTTTCAAGCGATGAGCGTGTACGGCAGTTCTTAATGCTTGACGCCTATGTATTACCTTTAGCATGAACACATTGGTATTCAGTAACATGAATCTACGAAGAATTTACTTGCCTTGTGGAAGAGTTAGGCGCAATCCTTGAATGGTGAGTGGTCTTGTGAGGCCCCGCCGATCGAATGGGTAACTTGCACCCAGACGCCGAAAATGCGACGCTTGTTTAGATTTGATATAATCGCTTTGGTCTCAGTAGTTTCCATTGTTCACGGAGTGGCCGTTCCCTTTCAGGTAAAGTTGCCGCTTCGGTTTGTCTTCGCCCGTACCGTGCAGAATCGTACGCAAGAGCAGCCAAATGCGACAGACCGGGTTGTTCTGCCTGTCAGTCGGCTCTTGATTGGCCAACGAAATGACGACCACAACGGAAGTGAACCAGGAATGTCCCGATTCAGCCCCAGGCCAGTTAGGTCCGCGCCGAGAAGATTGAGATCGCGCTCGAGCAGAGGCATTGATCCCATGAGGTCTGTCGCAGGCAACCCCGGGCCCAAGCAAAATCGTCTAAACAGTGAGTAAAGCCATTCAGGATTTTCATAACTGAAGGATTGTTATTCAGACAGGAGACTGTCCCGCCTGTTCTTGGTTATTTGATTCTGTGAGGTAACGTGTCCCGCATGGCGACTTCGGATTTTTGGCAAAGATTATCGGCGTCGATGGCCTCCTCAGCGGAGTGGGAGGTAGGCGTGGCGGCGAGTTCCACGCGAGGTTCACGGGGCAAGGCGAAGCTATGGATGATATCGGACATCATTACTGTTCTTGGGTCCGCAACCTTGGCCACGCTCTATGAATTTCACACTGGGCCGGTCGCGGGCGCGCGAGGTTTCTGGCACGGAACGCTCATCCATGGGGAATCGATGTGGATTCTGCTGGGACTATTGTGCGGGTTCACCTGTGTGTTGATTCTCACCAGTCGCCGGCTGAATCTTTACGCACCCACTCGAATGTCGAGCTTCCTGCATGAGCAAAGGCTCAGCGCCCAGGCATGTTTCACTTCCGGCCTCCTGCTGACGGGCGCGCTCTACCTGCTGCATGCCAACATGGTTCCGCGCACGGTTGTGCTGATGACGCTGTGCCTGGTGACGATTCTGCTGGGCATACGCCGAATCGGTTACAGGATTCTGCTCTTCCGGCGCTTCGATCGCGGAGTAGGGACCAGGAATGTGCTCATCGTCGGAACCGGGCCCGAGGCGCACGCGCTGCGTCACCATATCGAAAGCATTCGGCATCTGGGCTATTCGTTCAAGGGCTTCATCGATTTTCCGGGCGCGCCATCGCGGATTTCAACTGCTTCCGGAGATGTGGTGGGCACGCTCGATACATTGTTCCAGAACGCGCGGAAGCAATTTGTGGACGAGATCTTTTTTACCACCCATTGCGAACGGGGGATTGTCCAGAACGTGCTCGAGCAGGCGCGCATCCACGGAGTGGATCTGCGCGTGGTTCCCGATATGTATGACGGCCTGGCCTGGAACAGCCCCATCGAATATATCGGCCAGTTCCCGACCATTCCGCTGCACTGCGGGAATGTGCCGGAGATCGGATTGGTGTTCAAGCGCTTCTTCGACATTCTCTTTTCGCTTGGAGTGCTGTTGATTCTTTCTCCCATTCTGCTGGCGATCGCGATCGCCATCAAGCTGGATTCTCCGGGCCCGGTATTCTACTCGTCAGAGCGGATCGGCAAAAAGGGCGTGGTCTTCCGCTGTACCAAATTCCGCACCATGGTGCGCGACGCGGAGAATCGCCGCACTGAGATCCTGCACATGAACGAGCGCGATGGCGTGCTGTTCAAGGTTTCCAACGATCCCCGAATTACCAAACTGGGCCGCTTTTTGCGCAAGTATTCCCTGGACGAATTGCCCCAGTTCTTCAACGTGCTGCGCGGCGAGATGAGCGTGGTCGGGCCGCGTCCTCCAATTGCAAGCGAAGTGAAGGAGTATAAGCTCAGCCATCTGCGCCGGCTGGATGTTACGCCCGGAATCACCGGATTGTGGCAGGTCCAGGGAAGGCAGGATCCCTCTTTCGCCAGCTATGTTTCGCTGGATGTGACCTACATTGATAACTGGAGCGTGTGGCTGGATTTCAAGATCATTATGCGCACCATTGGCGTTGTTTTTGCAGGGACCGGCACTTAGGGCCTTTCCAGTTCCACAGGCGGCCGCCTCGCGTTGAGGCGGCTTTTTCGTGCCGGGGTGCGGTTTAGAATGGAAGGGTGAAGATCGCACTGGCCCAGATTGACCCCACGGTCGGAGATTTCACGGGGAACCTGGAAAAAATACTTGTCGCGAGCCGCCGAGCTTCCGCGCTGGGCGCCCGCCTTGCCGTGTTTTCAGAGCTCGCCGTCTGCGGATATCCTCCTGCGGATTTTCTTGAGAAGCCGAGCTTTCTGGAGCGCTGCACCAGCGCGGTCAGCGAACTGGCTGAGGCTACAAGGGAACTGACCACGGCTGTGCTGGCTGGAGTGGCTTTGCCGTCCGGGTCCGGAAGCGGGAAGCCGGCAGTGAACGCCGCTGTACTGCTGGACAAAGGAAAGGTACTGCTTGAGCAGCATAAGCGACTGCTGCCGTTTTATGACGTCTTTGACGAGCAGCGCTACTTTGCGCCATCGAAGGGACAGCGGGTGGTGGCGCTGGACGGCATCCGGCTGGCGATCACCATCTGCGAGGACGCCTGGAATGATAAGAACTTCTGGCCGCGCCGGCTCTACAGTGTCGACCCGATGGAAGAACTGATGGGCCAGAATCCGGCCCTGCACATCAACCTGTCATCGTCCCCTTTCTGGCACTCCAAGCGGGCCATACGGCGCGAGATGCTGGCGGCCATCGCGCGGCGCGATCGCATCCCGGTGCTGATGTGCAACCAGGTTGGCGGCAACGATAGCCTGATCTTCGACGGCTCATCGTTGGCTTTGGACGGACGCGGCGATTTGATCGCCCAGGCAGCTTCGTTCAATGAGGATCTGGTGATTGTCGATCCGTTTGCAGACCCTCCGCGGGACGCGGTGGAGGATGACGATACCGAGGCTGCTTACCATGCACTGGTGCTCGGAACCCGCGACTATGTGCGCAAGTGCGGATTCAAGAAGGTGTTGGTAGGGCTGAGCGGGGGGATTGATTCGGCGCTCGTGGCGGCGGTGGCCGCCGAGGCACTGGGCGCGGAAAACGTGACCGGGATCGGAATGCCGAGTCCCTATTCCTCGCGCGGCTCGATCGACGACAGCAGAAAGCTGGCGGCTAACCTCGGAATTCGATTCGAGCTGATCGAAATCAGCGCGCTGTTCCAGCAGTTTACGCACGCCCTCGATCCGCTTTTCAAGGGACTTGCGGCAGACATCACCGAAGAAAATATCCAATCGCGCATTCGCGGCGACCTGCTGATGGCGCTCTCCAACAAATTCGGCGCCCTGGTGCTCACCACCGGAAACAAGTCGGAGATGGCAGTGGGATATTGCACGCTTTATGGGGACATGGTGGGTGCGCTGGCGGTGATTGGCGACCTGGTGAAGACGCGCGTCTATGCGGTGTGCCGCTGGCTGAACCGGGACTCGGAAGTGATTCCGATTGCAATCCTCGAGAAGCCGCCCTCCGCGGAGTTGCGGCCTGACCAGAAAGATACGGATTCGCTGCCGCCCTACGAGATCCTGGATCCGATTGTGGAAGCCTACGTGGAGCGCTATGAGACTCCTGAGCGCATTGCGGAAGCAAACGGAATTCCTCTGGGGGTGGTCAAACAGGTGGTGCGGTTGGTCGAGCGATCCGAGTACAAGCGACAGCAAGCCGCGCCGGTTCTGAAAGTTACGTCAAAGTCCTTCGGCACGGGGCGCAGGTTCCCCATTGCCGTCAAGGTCGAGGTATAAGCTAGAGTCTGGGAAATTTCCCGTCACATGCAGCGTTTCTGGTTTCGCCGGAAGCGCATTTTAAGGAGAACCGCTTGATTCGTCAGTCCGTCCGTTTGCTTAGCGCAGCCGCGCTGTTGGCTTTTTCCTTACCCGTGTTTCGAGCTTTCGCACAAACGCAGGTGCCACCTGCGCCGGCCGAGACTCCGTCCACACCCACCCAGGCGCCGGCGGCTCCGGCGCCCGCGGGGCCGCCGGTATTTCCCAAACCTGATCCGGCAAACTTTACGGCCAGCTCGCCCAGCAAGGATGTGGTGGCTGCCTTTCTCCAGGCCAATTGGGGTTATGACGATTCCAGGATGTGGCAGGTTCAGGAAATTTTGAAAACCCCGGTGGATGGGTTGAGCAAGGTTGTGGTGTTCGTCGGCGACAAGACCGGAAAGGAGAAGCCGGGTGCGCTGCAGTTCTTCGTGCTGCCCGACGGCAAGCACATTATCTCCGGCGACGAGGTGCTTCCTTTCGGCGAGCATCCTTTTGCGGAGGATCGTGCAACGTTGAAGCAGCGGGCCGACGGACCTTACCGCGGCAATGCTTCAAAGGATCTGGAGATGGTCGAGTTTGCCGATTTTCAGTGCCCGCACTGCAAAGACGCGCAGCCCAACCTGGACAAGCTGGCGGTGGATTACCCCAATGCCCGGATCGTATTTCAGACCGATCCTATCGCGGCCATTCATCCTGAGTCGGTTATTGCCGCCTCCTACGGCGTTTGCGTCGCAAAGATGGGCTCGAGCACGGCATTCTTTACATTCGCAGCCGCGGTCTTTGACGGACAGGGCGGCCTGGGCACCGCGGATGGCGCGACGCTGACACTCAACAGCGCCGTAACCAAGGCGGGGCTTGATCCGGAAAAGGTCGCAGCCTGTGCGGCCGCTCCGCAAACCAAGGCGACGGTGGATGCATCCGTCAAGCTGGCCAACGATGTTGGGATCACGGCGGTGCCGACGCTGGTGATCAATGGCCGCAAAGTCCCGGCCAACGCGCCTTACGATGTGCTGAAGAAGATCATCGATTATCAGGTGAAGCTGGACGCGTCTGCACAGTGAGGGCGCAATCGGCCAGGACCCTGCCCTTTTTCGCATGAGATTGGGGGGCCGATACATGATGGCGCTGCGTCCCGCATGGAAACACGCGGAGCGCAGCGCCATCGCTCATTCAACAAGCCGTTTCTATGCCATCTCGGAATGCGCCCTCAACGAGTCTGCGTTTTCTGCACCATCATCATCGGGGTGTGGCCTGCGGATTGGGTGCCGCGCACCAGGTGGGGCGTGATGACGATGATCAATGTGGCGTAATTTGACTGGATGTCTTTGTCGGTGATGTTGTTCAAGCCAGGGATTTCGCTGATTCCGGGCGTGCCGCTGATGGAGCGGCTCTGTGTCTTGCTCAACTCCGCCGCAATCACGGAGGCTTCTCCTTCTTTGAGCGTGGCCACGCCGGAATAAGCCTGGCTGTTGAGCACCGGGTTGCCGTTGATGGACTGTCCGGACAGGGAATCGATCTTCATATCGATGGTGAGAGCCACGGTTGAGCCGCGCATCACCTTGGGTGTGGCCTTGAGGGTGAGGCCCAGATCCTGATATTGCACCATGGGAATGTTGGGCACCGAACTGGTGAGCGACGAGAGCAGCGAAGACAGGTTGCCGGAGGTTCCGGCTCCTGACAGCCCAGCAATGTTGGAAGAGCTTGACGAAAGGCTGGAGTAAGACGCTGTCTGGATGGGATAGCGCTCGCCTTCCTTGATCGTTCCGGCCTCGCCATCGCCGAGACGCAGTTGAATCTGGTCCAGCTCGCGCGAGTCTGAGGTATTGAGTGTCAGGTTGAGGGTGGTCGGGCCAGGCGAGAGCGCCGAGGCGGTCAGTCCGCCGCCAAACAGAGCAACGCCGTTTGAAAACAGCGAGCTCGAAACCTGGCCGGAAGCGAGCAGGATGCCCAGGATGGCGAGCGTGTCGCCGGGGCTGGCCAGGCCGGAAGAGATGATTTGCTGCACCAGGCTCTGATTTGAATTGAGGATAGACTGCTCTTCGGCGTACACGTTGAAGGCATTGACGCTCTGCATGGGCGTTACGCCGGTATTGCGGGTCACGCTATGTGCCACCTGGATCATGCGAATGTCGAGCAGGACCTGGTTGCGGCCATCGAGAAGCGTTCGAACGGTGCTGTTGAAGGCGTTGACGGTGCTTGGCGAAGCGCGAAGGGTAATGGTGCCCGCGGCGGGGTCGGTGGATGCCTGTTGCGCGTCAAAGACGTTTTTGGCGAGATTGCTGACCTCGGTCAAATCAGCCTCGGTGAGGCCGGGAACATAGACTGTTTCGAGCAACTGGCGGGTGTATTGCAGACGGTTTTCGCGGGTGTCGCGGGCCACCAGCACGCGGTGCGGGTCGAGCGGCACGTAGAAAGTATGGGTGACCAGGCCAAGGACCCGGGCGGTCTCAGCAAACGAGGCGTCATCGAGATCGAGGCGGACGGGCAGAGTCTTGACGCTCTCATCGAACATCGCCGTAATGCCGTAGGCGGCGAAGACCTGGCGCATGATCTGAATCTGGTCATTGCGTGTGTGAAAGCTGTGCACGCCGGCCGAAGGCGACAGCTCAACAGGTCCTTCGAGCTGGCCTGATGTGTCCTGATAGAGGGGCTTTGCCTGGCCGAGCAGCGCATCATCGCCCAGTTCAAACAAGTGCTGAGTGGCTTCGACGTTTTTCGGATCGAGTTCGAGAGCATGAGCCAGGTCGGCGCGGGCGGAGCCTTCATCGCCAATCAGGCGGGCCTTGGCGGCGGACTGGATCATGGCCGTTACGGCGTGGCTGCGGGCGACCTCGATTGCCAGCCGGTAGTCCGCGTTACTGGCATCGAGCTCGGCGGCGCGTTCATATCCCGCCAGGGCGGCTTCGAATTGTCCGTTGACGAAGAGTTTGCTGGCGGCCAGGTAGGCCTTGGCCGCGCGTCGCTTCTGGCTTGCGGTGGGCTCTTTTTTGTCGTCGGCCTGAGCGGACGGCGACCGACCAGGCTGGCCTGCTGGCGTGCCTTGGTGTTGCGATTCGGCCGGCTGGGGTTCATTCACGGCTGGCGGAGCGGCGGCCTGAGCGGCGACCAACCCCGGGAACAAGGCGATCAGTAAGGCTGCGGTTCCAGCTTTCACGCGTCCATTGGAACTAGCCGGCGCGGTCCGGGTTTTCGATTCTTGCGATCTC
>Ga0182013_10000411_pt1 | contig 59630 bp, 53 predicted proteins | sample 612S2MmetaG_FD_120487 | JGI IMG/M metagenome (GOLD analysis project Ga0182013, IMG submission 120487) | Permafrost microbial communities from Stordalen Mire, Sweden - 612S2M metaG | ecosystem: Environmental > Terrestrial > Soil > Wetlands > Permafrost | place: Sweden: Stordalen | collected...
CCGACTGGCCCGGCCAACCCGACTGGCCCGGCCAACCCGACTGGCCCGGCCAACCCGACTGGCCCGGCCAACCCGACTGGCCCGGCCAACCCGACTGGCCCGGCCAACCCGACTGGCCCGGCCGGGCTTGCCCCGGACCGGATACGCGCCAGGCCCCTGCGCAGGCGCGCCACCCGGTCGGCGGCCTCTTCCAGCCGTTCGCCCGCGAGCGTCCCGTCGCGGACCGCACCGGCCAGCGCCGCGCGAACGGCCAGGTACTGGTCCTCGTCGCCGTCTCGCCCCAGGCAGAGCAGGTCGGTCCCGGCCGCCACGGCCAGCACCGCCGCCCCGGGGATGCCGAACGCGTCCCTGGTCGCCCGCATCTCCAGCGCGTCGCAGATGACCACGCCGGTGAATCCGAGTTCGCCGCGCAGCAAGCCGGTGAGCGCGGCGCCGGAGACCGTGGCGGGCAGGTCGCCGGTGAGCTCGTGCAGCCGCAGGTGGCTGGGCATGACGGCGATAGTGCCGGCCTTGATCGCGGCCGCGAAGGGCGGCAGGTCGCGCCGCCGCAGTTCGTCCAGGCCGCCCTCGATGGTCGCGATGGCCTGGTGGGTGTCGGTCCCGGTCCGGCCGTGGCCGGGAAAGTGCTTGGTGCACGCCGCCACCCCCGCGCTCTGCAGGCCGGCCACCGCGGCCGCGGTGTGCCGTGACACCAGGTCGGTGTCCGCGCCGAAGGAGCGGGTACCGACGGCCGGGCTGTCCGCCGTGCCGAGCACGTCGGCGCAGGGCGCGAGGTCGACGTTGATCCCGAGGGCGGCCAGGTCGGCGCCGATCGCCCGGTACACCGCCTCGGTCAGCGCGGTGTCGTCCACCACGCCGAGCGCCGCGTTGCCCGGGTACGGGCTGCCGGCCGAGTACGCCACCCGGGTAACGTCGCCGCCTTCCTCGTCGATCGCGATCACCGGATCGTCTCCGGCCGCGGCCGCGCGCAGGCTCGCGGTCAGCGCGCTCACCCGGTCCGGCGCCGAGATGTTCTGGCCGAACAAGGTGACCCCGGCCAGCCCGCGGTCAATCGCCGCCAGAATCCAGCGCGGAGCCGTGGGTCCGGGGAACGGGGGGATGAGGATGGCGTCGGTCAGTCGGCCCAGCGCGGAGTCCAAAGAACTCACCCCTTCACCGCCCCGGCTACCAGGCCGCCCGTCATCCGCCGCTGGACGATCAGGAAGAAGATCATGACCGGCACGGTGAACAGGGTGGACGCGGCCATGATGCCGCCCCAGTCCACCGAGCCGCGTCCGTAGAAGTACTGCACGTAGATGGGCAGCGTGTACTTCGCCGCCTTGAACTCATTCGTGCGGTACCAGATGCCGCGCACGCCGCCGAGCTGGGCCGGAGCGGCGGCGCTGGCCGCGTTCGTCCCGGCCGATGACGAGCCACTTGAGCCGCAGCCCGCGATCGCGAGTGCCGCCGCCGCGCCGAGGGCGGCGAGTGCCGCTGGTGTTTTCCTGAGTCCCACTGTGCTGGCACTCCTTCCGGGATGCTGAAATGTTGGCTAGCCGTATGACCAGGCTGGAGGAGCGCGGCCTGGTTGTAATCGCGGGCGAGCAGGCCGGAAACCGGGGCCCGAACGCCGCGCTGTATTCGGTCGTCCCTTCCAGCGCCTACGTCGCCGGGCTCTACATCGAGTCCGACTTGGTCAGCGCGGCGGTAGCCGACGTCACGGGCCGCCGGGTGGCCGACGTGAGCGTCAATCCGAACGGCGCGGACGATCCGGTTGAAATCGTCCGGAGCGCCGTCGAGCGGGCCTGCGCCCGCGGGGGGGTCGAGGTCGGCCGGCTGAGCGCGCTGGTGATCGGCAGCCCGGGCGTGGTCGACCTGCGGACCGGTGACCCCAGGCTGGCGGTCAACTTGCCGGCGTGGCACGAAGGAGCGCTCGACGCGCTGCGGGGCGCCTGGCACAAGCCGGTGGTGATCGAGAACGACGTGAACCTGGCCGCGATGGCCGAACGCGCCGCAGGTGCTGCGGTGGGCGCCGATGATTTCGTCCTGGTCTGGCTCGGCGGCGGGCTTGGCCTGGCCACCATCTTGGGCGGCCAGCTGCACCGGGGGACCGCCGGAGCCGCGGGCGAGATCGGCTACCTGCCGGTGCACGGGGCCCCGCTGCACACCGATATCAGGCACCCGGCCAGCGGCAGCTTCCAGTCCCTGGCCGGGGCCAGCGCGGTGCGCACGCTGGCCGCCCAACACGGGTTCGCCGCGCCCACGGCGGCCGAGGCGGTCCAGGCCGCCCTGTTGTCCGGGTCCGCCGGCGCACGCTTCCTCGACGAGCTCGCGCACCGGGTCGCGGTCGGAGTCGCCTCCGTCTGTGTTGTGCTCGATCCTGGCCTGGTCGTGCTCGGCGGCGACGTGGGCAAGGCTGGCGGCATCGCCCTGGCCGACCGGGTGGCCGCCGGAGTGGCCAGCATCTTTCCCGCTCACCCGCGGGTGGTGCCGACCGGGGTGCCCGACGAGCCCGTGCTGCGCGGTGCGATGCTGGCCGCCCTCGCCCAGGCCCGCGCGGCCCTGCTCGCCTCGGTGGCCGATCCAGCCTCAGGGCCCGCACCCTGACGGCCCGTACCCTGCCGGCCCGTACCCCGGCGGCCCGCACCCTTCCGGCCCGCACCCGGGGAGCCCCATTTGCCGCTGCAGTAACTTGATGCTCATCTGCCACATGCGGCACTTGGGTCAGCTTAGTATCAGGAAATCTCCGGCCAGTCGGCACCAGGCGAAACCTTCCCGTAACGTCCGCTTCCTACCCTCAGTAGCGCGCCTATTCAACCGAGTAGCACGTGCCGCGGACCTCAGTTAGACCTGTATCGAAACCCTCGTGCACGTGCATAATGGGGTGTTAGTGAAGATCCCGATATGGATAAAGCTCCCCGTGCCTGAACCTCCGCATGTTAATGGTTGAGGATTCCGAGGAGATTTTCGACACGGATGAATAGATGGGGTAGCGGGCTGTGGTGCCCTCAGGAGGAACGCCGGTGGAGCCTGGGACGAGACGGTTCCGGATCGGCGAGGTGCCTCCGCTGGCCGAGGGATTTACTGAAAGGCCCGATACTGCCCGTGGCATCGTGGACGCGCTCGTACCCGGTGCGTCCGTGGCTCTCGTGCCCGGCTCGGCCTTCGCCGAGGGCCCGCAGAACTGGCTGGGGGCCTGCGGCAAGACTCAGATCGCCGTGATCATCGCGGAGTCGCTCTGGCGAGCGGCCGCCATCGACATCTTGATCTGGATCAACGCCACCAGCCGGGCGTCCGTGCTGTCCGGGTTCGTCGAGGCGTCGGTCGCCTCCAGCGGCATCGAGCCGACCGGGACCGCGGAGTCGATCGTGGCGCGCTTCGCCAGCTGGCTGAGCACTACCAGCCAGCAGTGGCTGGTGGTGTTCGACGACCTGCCCGATGCGGTCAACCTGGAGGGACTCTGGCCCGAAGGCCCGGCCGGCCGGGTCCTGGCCACCAGCCCCCACTCCGCGATCACCGGGCGGCGCGGCACGCAGGTCATGCCGGTCGGGTTCTTCAGCGTCCGCGAGGCGCTGAACTGCCTGACCGAGCGGCTGAGCGTGAACCCGGCGCAGCGGCACGGCGCCATTGACCTCATCGAGGCCCTCGGCCGTGAGCCGCTGGCGCTTGCCCAGGCATCCGCGGTGGTGGCAAATTCCACCCTGGCCTGCCGGGACTACCGGGACTACTTCGCCCGCAGGCGGCAGCAGATCGGGGTCGCGGCCGGGGAAGTGCCGTCCGCGGCCGCGGTGACCTGGACCCTGTCCCTGGGGCAGGCAGAGTCGCTGCTGCCGGGAGAATCGGTCCGGGCCATGCTGGTCTTCGTCGCCCTCCTCGATGGTCACGGGATCCCGGGAACGATCTTCAGTACGCCGGCCGTGGTGGCCTACCTGGGCGGAGCCGTGGCCCCGTTCTCGGCGGCGGTCGACCCCAAGCCGGCCTGGGACGCGCTGCTCGCGATCGAGCGGGCCGGCCTGAGCACCATCAACCGGGCCGAATCACCGCCGACGGTCTTGATGAGCTCGGTGCTTCAGGGGGCGATCAGGCTGGCGGCGCCTGCCCAGGTCCAGGACCCCGCGGCCCGGGCGGCCGCGAGCGCGCTCCTGGAAGCGTGGCCGGTCGAGGAACCGCAGCCATGGACGGCGGAAAGGCTCAGGTCTAACGCGGCGAGCTTGCAGGGCGCGGCCACCGACGTGCTGTGGGCCGACGGCTGCCACCCGCTGATGCTGCGATCCGGCCGGAGCCTGGACAACGCCCGCATGGTCGGGCCCGCCGTCGAGCACTGGCGGGATCTCGCTGCCCGCTGCGACAGCAAGCTGATTCCCGGCCATCCTGACACCCTGGTGGTAGCCGCCCAGCTCGCCGCCGCGTACCTGGCTGCCGGATACGCGGCTGACGCCGTGACCTGGTATCAGCGGGTACTGGCCGAACGGGGCCGTGAACTCGCCCCCGGGCACCCGGCCATCGTCGCGGCCCGCGTCAACCTGGCCAGGTCCCTGATCATGGCGGGGGAGCTCGCCGACGCGGTGGCCGTCTTGCATCGTGCGGTCACTGAATGCGAGCAGTTCCGCGGGCCTGGCCACCCGGACACCCTCAACGTCAGCGACGAGCTGGCCGCCGCATACCTGGCCGCGGCCGATACCACCGCGGCGATCCGGCTGCTGAGCCGGACGCTGGCCGAGCGCGAGCGGGCTCAGGGCGCCCGTGATCCCGAGACCATAGCCACCCGGAACCGGCTGGCCGCAGCGCAGCTGGCCGCGGGCAAGGCCAAGGATGCCGTCGCGCTCTACAAACGGGTACTGTCCGACCGGGAGAAGGTCCTCGGGCGCGGCCATCCGGACACGATTTCGGCCAGCGCGGACCTTTCCGCCGCCTACCAGGCCGCCGGCAAGATGCCGGCCGCGATGCAACTGTCCGAGCAGTGCTGCGCGGACTCCGAGCGGGTCCTCGGCCCCGACCACGTGGACACCTTGGCCCGGCTGGCCAACCTGGGGAATCTGTACTACGCGGTCGGCCGGCTGGGCGACGCAGCGACCCTGCTCCACGATGTCGCCGGACGCTGTGAGCGGGTCCTGCCCTACGGAGACCCGCTGACCCAGGCGGTCCACCAGAGCCTGGCCAACATTGGCGAGGGCTGATCCTCTCCGTCCAGGGCTGCGGATGATATGCCGATTTTTCCCCCTAAAAGAGGAATCGACGTGCGACAGCTGCTTACCCATTAGAGTTAAATCCGGTCATGTAACGCTGTATGCAGGAGAGGCTGCCGGGAAGGGGTGCCATGTCGGTTCCGCCGCTAGGTCGGCTACCGGTCGTCATTGAGGCCGAGCGCGCCGCTCCCGAAGTGACCACGCAGTATCGGTATTGCGTCGTGCGCCGCATAGGGCGCATGATCCCGGCTACCGACCGGATGTGAGTGGCATGCTGGGCGAGATACTTGTGGGTGCCCTGGCCGTCGTGGTCGCGGTCCTGGTGGCCGTGGACTTTACCAGGACCAAGAGCGAGGCTCCGCACGGGTACGCCGATGGCTCGGTGGCCGAGGCCAGGCCGAGAAACACCGCGGACACCCGCGGGGGCCCGCCCGAAGCGTTCCTCCCAGCCGACCCCGTCCGACGTCCCGATAGCGACCCGCTCGCCGCGGGACGCCAGCAGCCACGGGCCGGCCGGCCCGCCGAGCATGGATCACGGAAGCTGAAGGACTGGCCGGTACGGTCGCGCTTGCTGCTCCTGGTCGCCATTCCCGTCGTCGCCGTCGCTGTCGCTGCGTTCTGCGTTGTCCGCCTGGTTGATGTCCTGCAGGGTACGCCGATTCACTCGGCCACCAGCTCGGTCCGTGATCGGGCCATCGTATCGGCGGTTCTTGTCGCCGTGGTGATGGTCATCGTCTTGGCGCTGGCGTTGTGGCTGGCGGTGGTCGCTGCCCGGTCCATCCTGAGCCCGCTGTACAAACTGCGGGCCGGTGCGCTGGACGTGGCTAATGTCCGGCTGCCTGATGAGATCCGCCGCATGAGCGAGAACAATGGCGAGGGCGTGCCGCCCGGCATCGGACCCATCAACGTGGATTCCGCCGACGAGATAGGCGACATTGCGCGCGCCGTTAACGATATGCGCACCGAGGTGCTGCGGCTGACCGGCCACGAGGGCGCCCTTCAGGGCAAGCTCGATGCCATGTTCGTGAACCTGTCACACCGCAGCCAGTCCCTGGTGGAACGTCAGATCCGCCTGATAGAGGACCTTGAGCAGGGCGAGCAGGACAGGGAGCGCCGGGTCCACCTGTTCAGGATGAACCGCATCGCCAGCCGGATGCATCGCAGCTCCCAGAACCTGCTCATCCTGGCCGGCCACGTGCCCTCAAGTAGCTGGAGCCAGCAGCCGATCGCGCTGGTGAACGTGGTCCGGGCCGCGATGTCCGAGATTGAGGAATACGAACGTATCTCGCTAGCTGCCCAGCCGGACGTCGCCGTGCGCGGACCGGCGGTCAACGACGTGGTGCACCTGCTCGCCGAGCTGGCCGAAAACGCCACCTCGTTTTCCGCGGCGGACATGCTAGTCGATGTCTCCGGTCACCCGGTGAATAGCGGTGGTGTCTTGATCGACATTACCGATCGTGGCGTCGGAATGGCCGAGAAAGAGCTAGCGTACGCGAATTGGCGACTGGAAAACCCGCCGGCGGCGGATATCAATGTGCCCAAGTGGATGGGGCTGTTCGTAGTCGCCAGGCTGGCGGCAAGGCACGGAATCCGGATCCGATTGCGGCAGGCAGAATTCGGCGGTCTCACCGCGCTTGTCTGGCTTCCCGATGATATTCTCACGCGCCAGGGCGCGGCCACGCCGAGGCGTGGCAGCCATGGCAGTGCTACCCCTGCCATGGCTAACCCTGCCATGGCTAACCCTGCCAGCGTTAATGCTGCCAGTGTTAACCCTGCCAGCGCCGCATTGAGTCGGGATGAGGCACCCGTGGGTGCTGGCCACGCTCTCGCGGGGACCCGGCCGACCGCGGTCAGATCGGCGGAGTTCGCGTCATCGCGCGAAGATATCCGCGACGCATCTCTGGGTCGGCGGTTCATAGCCGACACGGGTCGGCGGCTTGGTCCCTCGGCTACCCGCCCGCAGCCAGTGGCCCGGGCCGAAGTTCCTGCAGGCGTCAGGTTGTCCGGCCCCGTGCGAGGCCAGGAGGCCCAGCCCGTGGCCGGTGGGGCTCCCGGCGGGGCGTTCGGTACCGGTCCGTCGCCGAGCTTGCCCGCGTCAGGCGGGAATGCCACGTCACCGTTCGCTAGCAGCCCGCTGGACACGACCGCGTCCGTGAGCCATACGGCGAATCCCGCCGACGGCGCCGTGATCGTACCGCCCGTCGAAGATCACCCGGATTCTCCCAAGCTGCACATTTACGATTCGGTCGAGTCGCACTGGTTTAGCGGTGCTCGCGAAACGCTCAGTTCGTCTGGTCGTCCCGCCCCGGCTGCCGCCGGCTGGTCCTCCCCGGCAGATGAAGGCTGGCATGCGGCGGAGGCAGCCGATTCGCCGTCCTCGGGCGGTTCGACGGGAGCGGGGCTCCCTAGGCGGATGCCGAATACTAACTTGATCCCCGGTGCCATCCCGAGCACGGAAACCGTCGCGCCTATCAGGTCAGCTACCGCGGCTCGGGACCGGCTCGCCGGACTCCAGCGCGGGGTCAGCGAAGCCCGGGCCGCGGCTAGCGAAGCGGGAAATCCTGGTCACGAAGACGAGTCCTGACCTACGGGATAAGCCCGAACACCGTGGCCGGGGAGCCTGATCCGGCGCGAATCCGGACTCCTCCGGTGATGATCCAGCCGCCGGTCGAGGGCATCTCGCCGAGTCCGGTGAGGTTTTCCAGATGGATGCGATGGCTCCGCAGCAGCAGCTGGTTAGCGCGGAAGGTGACGTCGGCCCCTGGGTCGATTCCCATCGTGTCGATCCCGAGAGCGCCGACGGCGCGGTGCTCTATCAGCCAGCTGGTGGCCGTGGCTCCGAAGCCCGGATAATGCAGTACGCCAGCGGAGTCACTGTTGAGGTACTCCGCCGGATCGTCCCATCGGTCTTCGAAGCCCGTCCACATGATGACGGCACTGTCGGCCGGGATCGCCCCGAATGCCGCTTCCCATCGTCTGATCTCGGCGACGCCGAGGGTGAAATCCGGGTCCGCCGCGGCCTGCGCTCGTACGTCAAGCACGACCGCAGGGTGGAAGAAGTCACCGGGGTCAAGCTCGTCCGCGGCCGCGTAGCCGGAATTGAAATGCGCTGGCGCGGCCCAGTGGGTCCCGCTTTGCTCGCCGGTCACGAGCGATTGCAGGTAGTAGCCGTTCTGCTCGATGGAGGCGACCGGGTGAATCTCGACAGCCGAGTCACCGGGGAAGACCGGCGCTCTTTCGTCGATGACGTGGCTGAGGAACACCACCTTGGTGAAGCCGAACGGCGCAGCCCGCGGCACGGTGCCTAGCCAGCGTCGCCGACCGGGGCCGTCGAGGTCGCGTCGCCGGGCAGGGCATCGAACCCCGTGATCGGCTCGGTGACCACTTCCTGGCGCGCCTTGCGGCCCAGCAGGTAGAAGACAGCGCCGACCACGACGATGACCACGAGCGGAAGGAACTGGCTGAGCTCGTACTGCAGCCGCTCATGGGAAAAGCTGAGGTTGGCCAGGCTGTCGTTCGGGTTTCCTCCGGCGCCGAACCAGTTGACGCCGAGGCCCGGCCAGAGCAGGAAGATCGTCGCGACCAGCGCCCAGAACGTCGGAACGAGCGAGCAGATCCACGCTCCCGCCATGCCACCCGGCACCCGGTAGGGGCGGTGGACATCAGGGCGCGAGTACCGGAGCTTGATCAGCGCCGGGAAGATGAACAGATACGAGATCGTGGTGGTGGAGATCGTCAGCCCGAGGACCGCTTCGAAGTACCTGCTCGAGTTGCCCCCGGTGATCTGGAAGGCGGCGATCATGAGCACCGTCGCCACGATCCCGGAGAGCAGGTTCATCCCGACCGGGGTGCCGAATCGCGCCGAGAATTTGCCGAGGATACGGGGACCGCCGCCGTCGAAGGATGCCACCGCCTCGGCCCTGTCTGCTCCCATGATCCAGGTCGCTCCGGCGCTGGCCAGGGCGAAGACGAACACCACGGCCCCGACCCGGCCAAGCAGCAGTCCGGCTCCGGTGAGCGTCGCGGTCCCGTCAGCGGCGACATGACCGCCGTAGACGGTGAAGACGGCCTTGATAGCGTCCAGGAACCCGGTCAGCCCGGATAGCTGGCTCGCCGGGAGCACGATCACGATGGCCAGGATCGGGATCCCGTACGCGAGCATCGTGGCGATACCCGACCTCAGGATCGAGGACGGCACGTCACGCTGAGGATTGGTCATCTCCTCGGATGCGGCAGAAGGCACTTCCAGGCCGGCGTAATTGAAAATAAGCACCGGCACCACGGCGATAAATATCGCGTAGGTGGGCGAGAAGGCGTGACCACCCAGGCCGTGGACCCCGTGCTTCGCTGCGTACACGATGACCGAGACCACGAAAAATGTCAGCACAAGCCCGCGGGCCCAGGCACCAAGCGTCGGCACCCACTTGCCGTACTGCAGGGAAACGATGGCGGTCGCGATAGTGAACCAGATGAAGACCAGCGCGTACACGTATTTCCAGTTGCCGCCGTCGAACCCGAAGAAGTCCTGAAGTGCGGCAAAGGAGACGATCGTGAGCGATCCGCCGACCCAGATCGGGTTAGAGATCCAGTAGATGACCGCGTTGACGGCCGCCAGCGGGCGTCCGAAGGCCAGCCGGGTCCAGACGTAGGGGCCGCCTTCCTGCGGGAACGCCGAGCCAAGCTCGGCGATCGACAGCCCGTAAGGCAGGAAGAAGAAGACCCCGAGAAACACCAGCCAGGTGAAACCCTGCGCTCCGTTGGCCGAGACCGCACCGATGGTGTCGATCGTTACCACCGTGCAGATCAAGTAGAAGATCATGTCGGGGCGCCGGAAATGACGCTGCAGCTTTTTCTTCTCCTGCAAAGCGCTAGCCGTCGTCTCGTAACCTGGTTGAGACGTTTCGATCTGGGTCATATCGCACCTCCAGTGATTCCTGTGACATCCAATCAGAGGGGAAGATCCGTGGCAACCCGGAATGATCGTTGAATTTAACCGCAAATCGGACAGGCGTCGACTCCGCCACTGGAGCCCTATCGGTCCGGCGCGCGAGCCGGCCCCCAGCTAGATTCCCCTGGGCGCGCTCTCTCGCCGGATGTGGAAGAACGGCGACCGCAGGACGAAACGTGCGACGAGCATCAGGACCACCCCGGCCGCGACGATGCCGATCAGCGACCACCGCTGCGACGCCGCCGCGTTCTGGTACGACTTGGCCACGATCCAGACCAGGAACCCGGCGGAGGCCAGCGGCAGGATGCCCACCAGCAGCGCGTCCCAGACATTGCTGAGGATACGGCGCCGGTAGTACGCGACGGCGGCCAGCGCGGTGAGGAGGTAGAAGCTGGAGTACAAGACGCCGCTCACGTCGATCAAGTTGGTGAAGGCGTTCGCGAGCGTGCTGGACAGCAAGTACGCCCAGGTGACCGCGATGAGGATCACGCCGATGACGACGCTGGCGATGGAAGGGGTGGCGAAACGGGGACTCACATTGCCAAGCACCGCAGGCAGCACCCGGTGACTGGCCATCCCGTAGATCATCCGGGCCAGGATCACGATGCTCACGCCCGTGGACGCGATCACCGACAAGGCGAGAGCGAGCGCCATCACATCGGCCCATCCGCTGCCGCCAAGCGCCTGCGCGATGCCGGTAAGCGGCGCGGCCGATTTGGCCAGCTTGGACGGCGATATCACGCCCTGCAGGCCGATCTGGCAGAAGGAGTAGATGACGATGAGCAAGGCAACCGAGATAACGGCGGCCCGGCCCGGGTTCTGCCGCCTGTGCTTTACTTCCTCGTTGACGTAGACGGTAGCGTCCCAGCCGGCGATCATGAAGACCGCCACGAGCAGGCCTCCCGCCAGGCTGCCCTTCCCGCCGATTCCGCTGAGGTGGAACCACCCGCTGGTAATCGGCAGGGTTCCGTGGTGATGGTGGAGCACTTCCACCAGTCCCCAGACGGAAAAGCCGATGAGGATCGCGTACTCGACCAGGCCCATGGCGACCTGGGTGCGCGCGGTCAGGCGAATGCCGGCCACCGAGATGACCAGCAAGATCACGATGACGGCCGTGCTTATGAGAATGTTCGGCCAGGTGCTCACGGCGTTCACGCCCGCGATGGCCAGCAGGGACGGGGCGAGGATCACGACGCCGGCCACGGCCGCGATGAGGCTGGCGGCGATCATCAGCCAGCCGGTCAGGAACCCGAGGTACGGGTTGATCGCGCGGCCGACCCACTCGAAGGAGGCACCGCAGTTAGCGTTCCACAGGTTCAGTCGGCGGTACGCGTTGGCGATGATCAGCATCGGGACACCGCACAAGATGATGACCGGAGCGCTGCCGTAGGCTGCCGCCGAGGCGAGCAGGGCTATCGACAGGCCGAGCGCCACCGTCGGTGCGGAGTTGCCCATGCCGATGATGGTGTCCTGGGCGGCACTGATCGCGTCGGGCTCTAGCCGGGCCGCCGGGAGCTGGGTGGCTCCCGGGGCCACAGTTATGGTCCGATCTGTCATCTGTTCTCCTGTTATGTCGACCTGTCCGCGTTCGACATTCGCCAGCAGCAAAGATCAGCGCTTCACGTGTTTCGGGCCTTCGGCCCTTTCACAGTCATCGGCCGACCGCGTCCGCTGCACGTTTCCTCCGGCGGACCGGACCCCGCGCACAGCCCTCAGCTGGTTCACCGTCAAACCATACGGTCAAACCAGGCAACAGGTGATATAGACGTTGAATTACTGCCATCCTGGCTCCCGGATCACGCTGATCCTGGCCAGTCCTCAGGAGCTCAGATGCTCATGCTGCATCTTCCACTCCCCGTCACGCTTCACTAGCACGTTCGTGCCGCGACCCCGGCCCGAGCGAGGTTGGCCATCGATCACGCCCGTCCAGGAGAAGCGGTATCGGCACGCAGCGTATTCGGGGGTCAGTACGACCCACTCAAGCTGCCCGATCTTGTACACCTCGTCATGGATCGTCAGAAAAGTCCGCTTGATCGCAGCCGTGATCTCCCCAAGACTCCGGTAGGAACCGTCCGAGAACCAGTAAGTGGCATCCTTGGCAATCATCTGCCCGAGACGACCGATGTCGCGGCTGTTGTTGGCCTCCTCATACGCCGTCATGAACGCGCTGAGTTCGGCTGGGAGATCAGACATGAGAACATCCTCCCCGGCAACTCTTCGGCCTCAGAAATTTATCGAAATAGCGATCGATGATTTTAGTGTTACTCGCGATCGCGATGATAATGATGAGACCAGCGCGGCGGGGTAGAACAACGCTCCGCCTGAGGCTCAGCAGCTCTTTCCTGCCGAACGGCCCGGCCCGCGCCCCGTCCTCGTCCAGACTGCCGCCGCCACGTCCCGGATCTGGGAGACACGCTCTAGAAAGAGCCGCGGTCGTCGCTGCGGTCGTCGGTGACCAGGTGGGCGTCGTAGACTCCCGCGCGAGCCAGGCGCCGCCACGGGCGAGCCTTGGCCACCGCGATGTCGATGGACTCCGGCCGGTTGTCGAGGTCAGCGATGGCCACGGCGGGGTGCCCGTCGCCCGGGCACTGCGCGGCCCAGCTGCCGTCCGGGGCGATGGTCCCTGCGGGTGCGGCGGCGCTGTGCTGCGCGGCCATGGCGAAGCTGACCCACAGGCTGTTGGTGGCGGCGTGGGCCTGCGCCTCGGTGGCGAAGGCGGCCGTCCCGCCGGGGGTCTGGCCGGGGCCGGTGGAGATGAGGACCCCGTCGACGTCGAGGCGCTCGTACTCGGCGAACACTTCAGGGAAGTGGACCTCTATGCCCATCGCGCACCCGAACCGCAAGCCGTCGACCTCGAAGGTGACCGGGCCGGAGCCGGGGGTGTACATGAACGACAGCTTGGTCCTGGATAGCAGCCGCTCGTCGTAGCGATTGACCAGCTGACCGCGGTCCGAGATCACGTACATGCTGTTGTGCGGCCGGTGCGGCGCCGTCAACGGGTGCACCGATCCCAGCACCGTCCACAGCCGGAGCTCACCGGCGAGGCGGGCGATCGCCGCGAGCTCAGCCCGGAGGACCGGCCAGTCGGCTCGGCCCCAGTCCGCCGGGCCGACTTCGGCCGGCCCGGTGACGGACATGATCCGCTTGTGCGGGGAGCAGGTCGCTCCCTCGGGGAAATGGATGATCCGCGCGCCGGCCCGGCGGGCGTGCCGCATGAGCTCGCGCACGTCGCGACCGCTGCTGCGCAGCTGGCCGCGGTCGCCGGGGTCTTCGCGCACGAGAACCTGCGCCGTGGCCAGCCGCACCGGGTGGCCGGGACGGACGTGCCGCAGGGCCGCAGCGTACGATTCGCCGGTCTTCATCGCACGTGCCCGCGCGCGGCGCTTGAGATTCGGGTTACGTGTCATCTGGCCTTCGTCCACGCCTCGGCCACAGCTTCCCCAGCAAGCCTGTCCGAGACGGACGGACCAGGACAGTGACCCGAGATCAGGAGTCCCTTTGCCTTACGTAGCAGACCGGGCTGGGGCCGGGCGGCGAAGGTTCGGCGTGGGTCGCGCCGACATTTATTTCGGGCAGGCCGCATAAGCATGTCAACCGGGGGACCATAAGCTCTTTTCATGCCGAACGGCCCGGCCTTCTCCTCCCACGCCAGCAGCTCCGCCGAGGCGAGCTGGCGCGGCCTGCGGCCTGACCTGCACGCCGAACCGTACGTGTTCTCGCCGGGCTGGCCCACGATCACTTGTTCGTGCCCTGGGACCAGGGTGCCCAGGCCTTGACCCTGTTGCGCGCGTTGTGACGGCGTGGGCTGTCCTGGCCACGATGTGCTGGGACAATAGCCGCAGACCATGACCACCGCGGCCTGGCCGCACAACGGGAGGCGAAGCGGAGTTGATCTGGACGGGTGAGCGCAACAAGCAGCAGGGACGGCTGGTCGCCGAGCTATACGAGGGCGCGGCCGCGGTGCCGGCCGAACGCCTCGCAGTCATCGCGGGCGGCCTGCCCGGCGCGGACAAGGCCGCCGCGCTGGCCGAGGCCGGCCTGGACCGGTCCAGGTACCTGACCGTCAGCATCGACGAGATCCTGGTCCGGATGGCGGCCCGGCAGCTCATCCCCCCGGCGGAGGAGGGGGAAGACGGGCAGTCCCCGCTGGCCCGCGCCGACCGGGTGCACCGGGAGGCGCAGTTCGTGGCCAAGCGCGTCGGGCTGCTGGCCCTGACCGACGGCCGGAACGTGATCCTTGACATCTCGCTGGCGTCCTGGCGTGCCTCTGAGTCCTGGACATACGCGCTGCGGTTCGCGGATTACGCGGTGAACGCGGTGTTCGCCGACATCGGCATCGAGGAAGCGGTGCGCCGCTCCGACGAAGCCCACCGGGCCGGAGAAGAGGAGTTCCGCCGCGGGCACGGCTACGGCGGCCGGTACCCGCGGGCGCAGGCCATCCGGGCGCTGGCGATCCCCGCCGCCGCCGAGCCGAGGAACCGGATCAGGTGGGCGGTCGGCGCGCGGTCCGCCGGGGCGATCGGCGGGACCGTCGGGACCGGGGCGTTCCCCGGCGGCGCCGTGACCTCGATGCTCACGTCCTTCCGGGACGGCAAGCTCACCTTGGACGACCTGTCGCTTGAGTTCCGGGCCCGCCGCTGGCCTCAGGTTCCCGACGTCTGCCCGCCCGAACTTGAGCAGGCTCGAACGGCCATCGATGACCCCGAGCCGTACGTGCCCGGTTCCTTCGACGACGTGGTGCTCGCCTATGACCGTGGCTGGCTGTCCGACCCCGACTACGAGGTCCTGGCCGGGGCCGCCGCCGCCGACCTACCGGGGGCCTGACCGGGAATCAGCCCCGCCAGAACGGCCTGACCTCGATCCGGCCGAACGCAGCCACCGGATGCGCCGCGGCCACCTTGACCGCCTCGTCGATGTTCGCGCAGTCCAGCACGTCGTAGCCGCAGATGACTTCCTTGGTCTCGGCGAACGGCCCGTCGCTGACCAGCATCTCCCCGTCGCGCACCGCGACCGTCCTCGCCTCGCGCGTGGGCGCGAGCCGGTCGCCGTCCAGCCGGATGCCGCGGGCGATCACGTCGTCGAGCCAGGGAAAGCTCTCGTTCTCCTCGATGCTGTCAGCGGCCTCGGCCGCCTCGTCGGCCACGTCACGCGTTTCCTCGATACAGACCAGCATCATGAACTTCATCGTCTTCTCCGATCGTTCGGCATCTACAACACCACGACGTACGGAGATCGCGCAAAAGGACAGCCGTTAGGAGCAGACCCGCGCGGGGGCGGCCGCGGCCGGCAGCGTGGTCACCCCGGCCGGCGGCCTGCCGTGGGTAGCGTAGTAGGCCAGGCCAGCCGCCAGCTTGGGTGTCTGCGAGGCAGTGGCCGCGGCCGCGTCCTCGTAGGAGTCCACCCCCGGCAGCCGGTTCAACGGCGCGCTTGACAGGACGAACGGTGTCCCCCCCGCGCCTTCGCCGGACGGGTCGGCCCAGCCGCACGTGTTGAAGTACAGCGCGTTGTCCGCGGCGGCCCCGACCGCGATGACCAGGTAGTTACCGCTCAACGTGGCCGCCCATGCGGTGCCGAAGGACCCGGTCACGCCGCTGGCGGGTACGCCCGCGGCCGAGGCCGCGCGGCGCGCGCTGGCGAGATCGGCCGGCCTGGCCGCGTACAGCAGCACGCGGTCCGCGAACGTGGCCACGGAGCCGGGCAGCGTCGTGGTCGTCCAGGCTGACTTGGGTCCGTCGTTCGCGTCAAGCCGCAGCGCAGCGCCGTCGGCGAGGAAAAGCTCGGTCGGCTGGCCGGGGTAGACGCTAACCCCGGAAATGCCGGTAGCCGTGCCAGGCAGCGTGGTGGTTTGCCACCGCTGGCCTGTCCAGGCGGTCAGCGTCGGCTGGCCGCCGTGGGCAAGCCAGAAGACCTCCGGGCCAAGCAAGCCGGAGCTGATCGGGTGGCTCGCAGCCGCCAGGGCGGTGCTGCCGGTGGTCCCGGGCAGCTCGTGCACGCTCCAGCCCTGGCCAGACTGGTTCGCCTCGGCGAGCTTGCCCTGCCCATCGACGAAGAACACGCCGGCCTGGGTGGCCGAGGTGCTGATGGCGGACAGCGGGCTGTTCGCGGCGACACCGTACGGCGATGAGATCGAGGTGGACTGCCAGCCGTGACCCTCATCTGAGGTCACGGTGAGCGTGCCGGGCGCGCCGAGGGAGAAGACGACCGTCCCGCCCGCCGAGTTGGCCAGCGCCAGCGATGCCGCGTCAGCCGTGCGCAGCGCGGGCAGCGTGGTTGTGGCCCAGCTCGTGCCTTGCTCGACGGTCTCGCTGAGCTGACCCGCGGCATTGAAGTAGAACACGGCCGGGACGGCCCCTGGGCTGGCCCCCGGGTTACCCGCTGTGGTCGCGACCAGCGCGGTGCCCGCCACTGGCTCGCCGGGCCCGGTCTGCCCGGGCAGGGTCACGGTGGCTCCGCCCGGGGAGGTCTCCGCGAGCGTCCCGCTGGCGGAACGGTAGTACACGTGCGGGGTGATGGCGTCGCCGGCCGCCGGGTCGGGATAGGCCAGCGCGGTCAGCCCGCCGCCGGCGCCGGGCAGTCCGGGCAATCCCTGCCGCAACCAGCCCTGTCCTCCCGCCCCGTCCGAGCTTTCCGCGGCCAGCCCGCCCGCGGGAGTGGGCAGGAAAAGATCCTGGCCGATCGGCGTGGTCGAATACCAGACGACGTCGTTGGGTATCGAGGTCACGGCCGAGGACGCGGCGACGACGTCGACGTCCAAGACGCGGGTGACGCTGGTGCCTGTGCTCGAGGTGGCGGTCAGCGTCACCGGGTAGATCCCCGCGCTGGGGAAGACGGTACTCACGTCCGCGCCGCCCTGGTTGGCGGTCCGGCCGTCCCCGAACGTCCATTGGTACTGGCTGACCGTGCCGCCAGGAACGGTCCCGCGGGCGCTGAAGCTGGTGAGCGTGTCGGCCACGGCGACCTGGGGGGCGGAGATCGTGACGGCCGGGGCGGGCCGCTGCGCGGCGACCGGCGGGGCGACCAGCGCCCATTGTTCGCCCGGGCCCCAAATCTGGGCCGCCCAGCTGGTCAGGCTGACCTTGGGGTCGTACTGCACGCTGATGTCCGAGGTGCCGAGGAAATCGCCGTTGACCAGGTTGACCGTCCCACCGGGGTTCACCGCGGTCACGATGGCGACGTGGTCCCCGTAGGCGGGGTGGCCAATGCGGCCAGGCGGGAAGAACACCACCGCGTCGCCGGCCTCCGGCGTGCCCCTGTCGACGGGCATGCTTTCGCCCTGGGCCAGCCCCCAGTCGTAGAAGGAGCCGGAGGACGCGTTGAGTGCGCTCAAGCCGGTGGCGCCGGCCTGCTGCCACACCCACTTGGCGAAGTCCGAGCACCATGCTTCGTTCTCCTCCTCGACCTTGAAGGTGGGGCTGAGGCCGCAGCCGTTGGCGTTCGGCGACAGGGCGCCGACCAGCGTGCTGTAGGGGTCGCAGTCCAGGCCCGCGAAACTCGTCACGGTCGGCGTGGCGCTGACCCCGACCTGCCCGAGCGCGATGTTCGCGATCGACTGGCCGATGGTGCGGGCCGTGCCGGCCCGCGCGCGGGCCGCCGACGCCGCGCTGCGCTGGGTGGTGATGGCGGCCTGGCAGATCAACGCCGCGGGCAGTCCCCAGGCCTGACGCAGCCCGGCAGGCAGCCCGCGGCCGCAGCCGTACGGTCCGGTCTGGGTCAGCCGCCAGGGCTGGCCCGGCGCTCGGCGGAAGATGCCGGTGCCCGCGCCGTCCTGGAATTCAGCCTGCACGCCCGGGGGCGCCGAGGCCGCGGGGGTGAAATCGGCGATGGCCCAGGTCGCCCCGGCGACCGACGCCGTATGCAGCGAGCCCGCCCGGATCCCGGCCACCGCCCCAGCCGGAAGACGCCGCCCGGACACGTACGCCTGCACCAGAGCCCCCGTACTCACCACGGGCACCGTTCTTACTGCGAGCACCGTTCTCACTGCGGGTGGGCGGGCCGAGGCGGTCGGCGCCGCGGCGAGGAGTCCCCCCAGAAACCCCGCCGACAGCGCCCCCGCGCCTACCGCAGCCAGCGGCCGAAGCATGCGCTGGCCGAGCCGCCTGCCCCCGAACCGCTTACCCCCGAGCCGCTTACCCCCGAATGCTGTCACGATGTCGCCCCCCTCGGCGTCCCGCGGCGCACTGCGGGACACCACGTGCGTACGAACTTCTGTCGTGCAGTCGGGGGGTTACCGCTAGCCGATTCTCGCAGCTAAGCAAGCTCTAAATCAGCGCGACAGGCCGGGGTGAAAGAGAAATACGAACCTAGCGTCGGGTACAAATACCGGTTTGTGGCGGTTTCGTCCTAGCGGCGGATAGAGCTGAGAACGGCGTGCACCTTCTCCAGCAGGGCTTGCGATGTGAACGGTTTCGTGATGATGGCCACTTCTTCCGTGCTGTGTTCCGCGGTCAGCTGCGCGGTGCCGTCGCCGGTCATGCGCAGGATGCGCAGTCCTGGTTTCAGCTCGGCGAAGCGTTCGGCGAACCCGGCATCGTGCGGCAGCAGGGAGTCTGTCAGCAGCAGGTCGACGGCGAAATCGGGTGAGGACGCCATCGACATGGCTTCCTTGCCGCTGTGCGCCTCGAGCACCGAATAGCCGTCCTTGGCCAGGATCCGCGACACCATGCTCAGTATGGTGGGCTCGTCGTCGACGACCAGGATCCGCTTTCCGCCCGCCGTGTCGGCGCTGGCCGGTGCGGCGGGTGTGGCCGGGGTCGGCCTGGCGGCGGCCGGGAGGTAAACGCGGAAGGTGGTACCCGCGTCCCTTTCTGACTGCACGCTTATGCTGCCGCCGCACCGGGTCACGATGCCGTACACGGTGGACAGGCCTAGCCCGGTGCCCCGGCCCGCGTCCTTGGTGGTGAAGAACGGCTCGAAGATGCGCGCCGCGACCTCCGGGCTCATGCCGGTTCCGGTATCGGAGACGGTCAGCGTGACGTAATGCCCGGGCGTGGCATGTTGACGCGCGGCGCAGTATGCCTCGTCCAGCTCCGCCGCGCCGGTCGCGATCGTCAGCGTGCCGCCCTGGGGCATGGCATCGCGCGCGTTGGTCGCCAGGTTCAGCAGCACCTGTTCCAGGTGACTGCGATCAGCCTTGACCACCGGCGGCGTTATCGCCTGGTCGAAACGCAGCTCGATACTCCCGCCGACACTGGCCGCCAGCAGCTCGGTCATCTCACCGATGACGTTGTCCAGGTCCGTATCTTGCGGCTGGGCCGAGTCCCGCTTGGCGAAGATCAGCAGTTGCCTGGTCAGCCTGGCGGCACGCTGCGCGGCCAGTTCGATGGGCCGGATGTCAGCCAGCATCTCGGGCTGGCCGTCTGCCTCCTCCGCGAGCAGTGAAGCGTGGCTCATGATCACGCCGAGCAGGTTGTTGAAGTCATGCGCGATCCCGCTGGCCAGCTGGCCCAGAGTCTCCAGCCGTTCGGACTGTGCCAGCCGCGCGTGCAGGGCCCGCTTGTCCTCCTCCGCACGGATGCGCGCCGAGACATCCCGGACTACCGACGCCGCCCCCAGCACCGTGCCGTGCTCGTCCAGGACCGGGGATACCGATACTGACACGTCGATGACGGTCCCGTCCTTGCGGACGCGCTTGGTCTCGAAATGGCTGACCCGCTGCCCCCGCGCCAGCCGGCTGAGGATGGGCACCAGCTCGTGCACCCGGTCCTCGGGCATGAGCGCGGCGATGTCGCGCCCGATCATCTCCTCCGGCGGGTAGCCGTAGATGGCGGTCGCCCCGGCGTTCCAGGACGTGATGGTTCCGTCCAGCGTCTTGCCGATGATGGCGTCATCCGATGAGTCCACGATGGCCGCCAGGCGAAACATCAGCTCGCGCTCACCCCGAGCGGCAAAGCCGCCATCCTCAGCGCCCATGGTCACCCTCCCCCACCAGCAGAAACGAACTTGTCATCACAGTACTCCGGACTGTTATTCCGGTGCTACTGACGGTGACGCCGAGGGGTGGGGCAGCGCCCCGGTGATCGTGTTGAGCAGGTCGGCCTTGGTAAAAGGCTTGGTCAGGACGAGCATGCCGGGATCTAGGAGTTCACCGTCGCCGATGACCGCTTCCGCGTAACCGGAAATGAAGATGACGGGTGCGTCCGGGTACCGGGCGGAGAATTGCTCGGCGAGTTCGCGGCCGTTCATGACCGGCATCATGACGTCGGTGATAAGGCAGTCGATGGAGGCGCCGTGCTCGCAAGCGGCGGTCATGGCCTGCGCACCGTCCGGCGCGGTGATGACCAGGTAGCCGGCCCCACGCAGGATGCGCTCGGTGGCGTTGAGCATCAGCGCGTTGTCGTCGGCGAGCAGGATCGTGATGCGATCGCGGCTGCCTTCGCGGCGTGCGGCCGGGGGCAGGGGGGCCCGCGCTTGAGCCGGTTTGGTGGCGGCCGGGAGCAAGATGCGGACCGCTGTCCCGCGGCCAGGGACGGAATCGATGGACAGGTGCCCGCCGCCCTGGGTGATGATGCCGTACGCGGTGGTGAGCCCGAGACCGACGCCGCGACCTGGCTTGGTAGAGAAAAACGGCTCGATGGCATGCCTGGCTACCTGCGGTTCCATGCCGGACCCGGTGTCGGTGACGAGGACGGATGCGGCGGCGCGGGGTGAGTTCTCCAGGTCCTCTGGCCGGGGAACGGTCGTGGTGATGGTGCAGGTACCCCCGGCGGGCATGGCGTCGCCCGCGTTGGTGACGATCAGTTTGAGGGCCTGGACGAGCTGGGCGGGGTCGGCCCGGATCGGCAGGGGTGACGGCGCCAGCGTCAGGCACAGCTCGGCACCGGCCGTCAGCGTGCTGCTCAGCGCCGTCGACGTCTCGCGGAGCAGCTTGTTCAGGTCAAGCTCCGCGAGGCGAGCTGGCTCGCGGCCGCTGAACATCAACAGCCGGCGGCTGAGCTCGGCCGCGCGGATACCGCTGTCCTGGCTGCTGACAAGGTCGCCGCGGATGAGGTGGCCGGTGTCAGCGTCGAGGGTCCCGGCCGCGATCGCGGCGTCCACGGCGTCCAGGGCGAAGGACAGGTGGGCCTGTTCCACGGCGAAAATATTGTTGAACTCGTGAGCTACCTTCCCGGCCATCCGGGACAGGCTGTCGAGCCGCTCGGTGAGCTGCTGACGCGCCTCACGCTCGCGGCGATCTGCCTCGGCTCGCCGGTGTCCCTCCGCCTGGCTGGTGACATCGACCAGCAGCACCAGTCCTCCGGTGAGCTGATCCCCGGCATCATGAAGAGGGCGGACGTGTGCGTCGATCCAGCGGTTGCGGCCCGCGCCGGTGGCGAGCGAGGTCCGCAGCGGCACCGGCTCGCGGCGCCGGTCCCGGAGCTGGGCGAGCAGGTCAGCCTGGAGCCCGGCGTCAAGGAAGGACAGCCACCGGCGTCCGGCGAGCTTGGCGGCAGGCTGATCCAGGAGCCTGGCGCACTCCGGGCTGACGTAGACCGCGGCGGCGTCCTGGTCAGTCAGGATGATGCCGACCGGGGAGGCTTCAGCGATGAGACGGAAACGCTCCTCGCTGACCTGCAGGTCCCGGACCTTTGCGATCAGGGCGCTGTTGATCACCTGGGCGTGATGGCGGTCGAAGTCCCGGGAAAGCGGCGGTACGGCTTTAGCGGGCTTGCTTTCCAGGGCCGCGCCGACCGCCTCGATCAGAGCACCTGGATCCTCAGAACGCAGCACGATCTGGCTCACGCCGCACGCTTCGGCCAGCGGCCGGGCCTGCGATTCCAGGTAGTTCGAGGTGTAGAAGACCACGGGCGTATGCGCGAGTTCCGGGCAGGCCCGCAGCTCGCGGACAAGCTGGTAGCCATCCATATCCGGCATGAGCACGTCGCTGACGACGAGGTCCGGACGGGCGCGGAGCGCGGTGCGGAGCCCGTCAGCGCCACCGTTCGCCTCCAAGATGGTGTATCCGTTCCGGCTCAGCAGCGTGCGGGCGATGTCTCGGTTCACGGGCTCGTCATCGACCACGAGGATGGTGGTCACGGCCGTCTCCCCTCGGCCTGATCCGGCGTGCCGAGGAGCTGGCTGGCCACCGCGAGGACGTCCCGTCCGGCGGCCTCGATGCGGGTCAGCGTCAGGGCGGCTTCCCCGTCCCGGCCACCCCGGACGTGACCGGGCAGCTGGTCGCACAGTTCCGCGAGGTCCGCGGCCCCGATGTTCTGGCCCAGTCCTTTCACGGTGTGGGCCGTGCTGGCCAGCCGGAGGATATCCCATTGGTGCAGGCTCTGCGCCAGGTCAGCGAGCTTGTCCGGGAGGCTGTCCAGGACGCTGCGCAGGATCCGGGCGGCCAGCACCTGGTCAGGGAGGTCATCCTCGCCGAGGAACTGGCCGAGCCGGCTGCTCATCGCGTCACGCAAGCGCTGAGTGGGGGCCGGGCCGTCCTCGCGCCCGGTGACGGCACCCCGGCCGTTGCGGATCCAGCGGCGAAGGTGCGCGTCTACCTTGCCCGTGGTGATCGGCTTGGTGAGGTAGTCATCCATGGTGGCGGCGGCGCAGCGGGCGCGGTCTTCGGGCAGGGCGGCGGCGGTCAGGGCGATGATCGGCGTGTGCCGGTCGCGGCCCTCGGCGGAGTGGATCGTGCGGGCCGCGGTGTAACCGTCCATGACCGGCATGTGGCAGTCCATGATGATCGCGTCGTACCGGCGGGCCGCGGCCATGGCCACGGCTTGCTGACCGTCGGAAGCGACCTCGACCTGATAGCCGAGCCGGGCGAGGATGCCCTCGCCCGCGAGCTGGCTCAGCTCATCGTCCTCGACGAGAAGCACGCGACCGCTGGCCGGGCCGGCCGGGGCCGTTCGGGCGGTGGGGGCGGCCGGACCGGTCAAGCCAAGCACGTCGCTGATCGTGGCGAAGAGGTCGGCGCCGCGGACCGGCTTGACCAGGACCGCCTTGATTCCCGCCCGGTCGGCCGCCTGCTGGTCGAAGTCGACTTCCGAGCTGAGCATGATCACGGGATGGTCAGGGACACTGTCCGCGTGCATTGCGCCGGCCAGCGTCAGCCCGTCCATGCCGGGCATCCGAAGGTCCAGGATGCTGAGGTCGTAGGGCTCCCCGCGCAGCGCGGCCCCGCGGAGCAGCGGCAGCGCCGCCTCGGCCTCGTCGCACAGGGTTGTCTCGGCCCGCCACGCGCGCAGCTGCTGGTCGAGAATGAGCCGGTTGGTGGCATTGTCATCGACGACGAGGACTCGGCGCCCGGCCAGGACGTTCAGCGAGACCGAGTGATCGGCTTGCGAGGCCGGATCGAAGGGAATGACGCACCAGAACGTGCTGCCCTGGCCGGGCTGGCTCGACACGCCGAGGGTTCCTCCCATCAGGGTGACGAGCTCCCGGCAGATGGCCAGGCCGAGGCCGCTGCCACCGGCGCGCCGCGTGGTCGAGGAGTCGGCCTGCACGAACGGCTCGAAAAGCCGCTGCTGATTGTCCGGGCTGATCCCGACCCCGGTGTCGGTGACCTCGAACCGGATGGCGGCCGCCTCGGCCTGGGCCGCCTCGGCCTGGGCCGGGCCGGTCTCGTCCGGCACCGCGCGGACCGTGATCTCACCGTGCTCGGTGAATTTCACCGCGTTCCCGGCGAGATTCAGCAGCACCTGGCGGAGCCGGTCCGGGTCACCGGACCGGCTGGCCGGCAGCGACGGCGCATAGGAGCCGGTGACCTCCAGCTGCTTGGACCGGGCTGATTCGGCGACCATCTCGACCACATCCTCGACGATGGCCGCCGGGGAGAAGTCGATGGTGCTGAGAACGAGCTTTCCCGCCTCGATCTTCGAGAAGTCAAGCACGTCGTTGATCAGAGACAGCAGGGTATGGCTGGCCGTCCTGATCCCGTCGACGTAGCGGCGCTGGGGCGCGCTGAGCGTCGTGCTGCCAAGCAGCTCGGCCAGGCCGATCACCGCGTTCATGGGGGTACGGAGCTCATGGCTCATCGAGGCGAGGAACTGCTTCCTGTTCGCGTTGGCTTGGCGCAGCGCCTGGTTCGCCCCGGCCAGCTCGCCGGAGCGGCGCAGGATCTCGGCGCGCATCCGGGCGGTATCTTCGCGAAGCTCTCCCGCCAGCCGCTCGTGGGCATCTTGCCGCTGGGCGAACTCGGTGACATCTACCACCTCGTGCAGGATGTGCGCGAGCTTCCCGCGCGGGTCGAGCAGCGGGCTGTTACGCGGGCTCCAGTACCGCACCTCGAACCCGCCGCCTTCGGCGGCGGAGCGGCGCACGTCGTAATGCTGCACCGCCATCGTGTCCGGCCGGAGCTCACTCCGGACGCGATCAAAGGAGGCGGTCAGGTTGGCTACCCCCGTGGCGCCCAGGTCATCCGGGTTGTCAGGGAAGACATCAAATATGTGGCGGCCCAGAATGTCCTCCCTGGTCGTCATCGTGGCCGCCAGGTACGCGTCACTGACCGCAACGATGGTCAGCCGCGGGTCGAGCACCAGGTACAGCCCTGGTACCCCTTCGAACAGCCGTCGGAAATCCAGCCCGGAAGGCGCTTCCGCGCCCGCGGTCCCGCTGTCTCGTCCCATCTCTATCACAATTTGTAATTCTACAGATACTAAAAGTAGCCACAACATGCTCGGCGTCGACATCCGGGATGTGATCACCTGCGAGGCCGGGTCGTCGTAGCGGGCGCGCGAGACCGGCTCGTTTTGTATCAATCGTGATATCATTTGTGCGTTCCTTGATATCTAACGGGTCGGTGCTTATTCTGAGGGGTCCGCGCGTGAGCAGAACCGTCATTGACCTCGACGATGACGTGCTCGCCGACGTCGCCAGGGCGCTCGGCACCCGCACCAAAAGGGATACGGTCAACGCGGCGCTGCGGGAGGTACTGGAAAATCGGCGCCGGGCGCTGGCCTTGACCAGGCTGCGCGAGGCGACCGCAGACGGCGCCTTCGACCTAGCCCTGCTGGCGGACAAGGGAAGCTACCGCCGGTGACCCCCGCGCAGTTCCTCATCGACACGAGTGCTCTGGCCAGGCTCATGCGCCCCGGCGCCGAATCCTTCGGATGGGATCAAGCCGTCATGGCGGGCTTGATCGCGGTGTGCCCGATCACCGAGCTTGAGTTCTTTTACGGCGCGCGTTCGCTGGCCGATCGTGAGCAGGGGATCGGTACCGTGCGGTCCCTGTTCGGCTGGGTACCGGTGCACGACCGCGCCTTCACCCGGGCGTGGGACGTCCAAGGCGAGCTGACCGCCAAGGGGCAGCACCGCGGTGCAGGCCCGGTTGACCTGGCCGTCGCCGCGACCGCGGAGTTGCACGGCCTGACTCTGCTCCACCACGACCGCGATTTCGACGTCATAGCGCAGGTTACGGGGCAGCCCACCCGATGGTACGGATCGGACTGACGGCGCCACGACACCCGGTGATCTAGGATGCCGCGTATGCCGCCGGAGCGAGGTCCCCAGGGGCCGGTCACGGCCCGTAACTGGCAGGATCCGCCCTATAACCGCTGGGCGTACTGGCACGCCGCCGAGCTCCTGCCCGCCTACCGCGTCGCCCGTGGTACCGGCCCCGCCCGCGCCCTACCCGAGCTAGCAGCGCCCGAGCCAGCCGCGCCCAAGCCAGCCGCGCCCGGCCTCCTCGAAACCGCCGTCACCCGGCTCGACGGGTCCGCGGACACCGTGGCCGATGTACTGGCCGGGACCTTCACCGACGCGTACCTGGTGCTGCAGGACGGCCAGCTGGTCACCGAGTGGTACCACCCCCAGGGGGCGGCGGACCGGAACCACGCGCTGATGTCGGTGTCGAAGTCGCTGGTGGGCTGCGTGGCCGCGGTGCTCATCGATCGCGGCCAGCTCGACCCCGACGGCGAGATCACCAGCTACGTTCCCGAACTGGCCGTCAGCGGCTACGCCGCCGCCCGGGTGCGGCACGTCCTGGATATGCGCAGCGGGATCAGCTTCACCGAGGAGTACGACAACCCGCGGGCCGACATCCGGCGGCTAGATGAGTGGATCGGCTGGCCCCCCAGCGAAACGCCCAGCGAAACGCCCAGCCAACCGGCCGGCGAACCCCCCGGCGAACCGGCCGGCGAACCAGGGAGCGGACCCGGAGGCGAGCCCCGCGGGCTGTACCGGTTCCTGGCCACGCTGTCGGCCGAGGTCCCGCACGGCGCGCGTTTCCTGTACCGTTCCGCCGAGTCGGACGTGCTCGGCTGGGTGTGCGAGCGCGCCTCCGGGCAGCCCATGGCCGGGCTGTTGTCGGAGCTGGTCTGGGCGCCGATGGGCGCCGAACACGACGCCGACCTGCTGCACGACGGGCTGGGCACCGCGGTGCACGACGGCGGGTTGTGCGCCACCGCCCGCGACGTGGCCCGGTTCGGTCAGCTGCTGCTTGACGGGGGAGTGGTGCGGGACCAGGCCGGGGGCACCCGCCGGGTCGTCCCGCCGCTCTGGCTGCGCCAGGCCTGGGCCGTCGACGCCGATGCACGAGCCGTGTTCGCCGCCTCCCCGGCCGAGTCGGCGTTTCCCGGCGGCTGGTACAGGAACCAGTTCTGGTTCCGCCCGGGTGATTACGGCGACGTGCTGCTCTGCCTGGGCATTCACGGTCAGATGGTGCACGTAAGCCGCCGCACGAGGACGGTCTGCGTGAAGTTTTCCAGCTGGCCGCAGGCCCAGAACCCGTTCTACCTCGAGGATACGCTGCGTGCGTTCGACGCCCTGGGCGGTGCGCTCAGCGGCCGCCAGCCCGCCCCGGGCCGGGCCCCCCTAGCCGGGACCGCCGGGACCGCCGGCGTCCCCGGCCTGGTGGCCGGCCTGAACCGCCACGGCGCGACCCACCCCAGCGCGGCCCACCCCAGCGCGACCCACCTGTCCCGCTAGTTCGCTCTCGACGCCTGCCGAACGAGGGCTTAACCTGGGCTTGTCCGGACAGGGAGGCCCCGTGACCGCTGTTCGTCGGCACCTTAACGGCATCGCCGAGATCCGCACGTTCTTCCGGACCAATTCCCAGCCGATCTATTTCGTCGGCCCGACGGCCTTCAATCTGCTCGGCATCGACCGCTGGGTCCGCAATTTCGGCTACATCGCCTACTACGATTCCTGGGACGGCCAACACCCCAGGGTGTTCAGTCCGGAGAACCGCCCCTACGTCGAGTTCGAATCCAGCGAGCAGATCAACAACTATCTGCTCCGCGATCCCGAGGTCCGCGAGCACCTGCGCCGCCGCGGCGGGGTGCCGATGGTCGCGATGGTGTTCTTCGACGAAGAGACCGAGCAGATCTGCCGGGACCAGGGCTACACGCTGATCCTGCCGCCGGACGCGCTGCGGCGCCGGCTGGACTCCAAGATCGTCACCACCCAGCTCGGCAACGAGGCCGGCGCCCCGTCGGTGCCGAACGTCCTGGCCAAGGCGGCCAGCTACACCGAGCTCACCGCGCTGGCCGCGGCGGCAGGCCTGGGCACCGACCTGGTCGTGCAGATGCCCTACGGCGACTCGGGCAAGACCACCTTCTTCATCTCTTCCGAACAGGACTGGGACACCTGCGCCGGTCACCTGGACGGCGAGCAGCTCAAGGTGATGAAACGCATCAACAACCAGGCCGCGGCGGTCGAAGCGTGCATCACCAGGCACGGCACGATCGTCGGGCCGTTCATGACCGACCTGACCGGCTACCCGGAACTCACCCCGTACCAGGGCGGCTGGTGCGGCAACGACGTGTTCCCCGAGGCTCTGACCGAACACGACCGCGCCATCGCCATCGGCCACGTCCGCAAGCTGGGGGACCGGCTCGCCAGCGAGGGCTACAAGGGCTTCCTCGAGGTCGACGTGCTCGTCGACACCGACACCGGCGGGGTGTACCTGGGCGAGCTCAACCCCCGGATCTCGGGGGTCTCCTCGATGACCAACGTGACCGCGGGCGCCTACGCTGACGTGCCGCTTTTCCTGTTCCACCTGCTCGAGTTCATGGACGTGGACTACACGATCGACGTCGAGGAGATCAACGAGCGCTGGCTCGCGCTGGCGGCCATGGACGTCTGGTCACAGCTGATCATGAAGGAGCCCGGCGAGGAGGTCGAGCGCATCCTGGCCGCCCCGCGTACCGGCGCCTGGCGGCTGGCCGACAGCGGCGAGCTCGCCTTCGAGCACGTCGCCAGCGACTGGCACGACATCACGACCGAGGACGAGGCCTTCTTCATGCGGGTCTACGGCCCGGGCGACTTCAAGTTCCACGGCGCCGACCTCGGCATCCTGGTCACCAAGGGCCGCATGCAGACCGCCGAGGGCCTGACCGACCGCTGCCGCCGCTACATCGACGGCATCCGCGCCCACTACAAGTCCGAGTCCCTCCCGCAGGCCCCGCCCGTCATACCCATCGCCTACGTCAAGTAGTTTCCCCTGCTCCCTTGCTCACCCGGGCGCGCGGGGTGGATGGTGGGCTTGGGCGGCCCGGGCCATGGCCGCCGACAGGGAGGTGGGGGCGGTGCCGGACGAGGTGAAGCCGCTGGCGTACAACAGCCTGTGGCAGCTCAGGAACGACGGCTGGTCAAGCCTGGAGGAAATCGCCGCTCAGCTGGTGCTGGCCGGCGCCCAGCAACGTCCCGCCGACCGGCTCGTGCACGCCGCTACCGAGCTTCTGAACGTGCTCGGACCTATCGAACGATTCTGGGCTTTTCCCGGCACGCAAACCTTCCAGCGGCTGCGGCGGCTGTTCGCGTCCGGCCGCTACGACCGGTTCGCCGCGCTGGCCAGCCAGGCCAACCGGGCGCTGGCCACAGAGTCCTACCGGCGCAGCGAGGCCGGAGACCTGACCGCCGATGACGACCGCCGCGAGGGTGGCGACGTGCACCGGGGCGAGCCGTCGCGCACCGACCGGCCCTACTTCGAGGTCCTGGTCGTGGAGGACCTGAGCGAGGCGCAGGAACTCGGGCTGCGCGAGGAGCTGCGCCGCTGGCGCCGCCCGGACGACCCGTTCGTCTACGAGGTCGTCGTGGTGCCGAGCGTGGACGACGCGGTCATGGCCGCGCGGCTCAACTTCAGGCTCCAGGCGTGCGTGGTGCGCCGCCGGTTCACCCACCGGACCAGGCACGAAGCCTCCTTCCTCGCGCAGTTCGTGGTCGATTCTGGTCCCGATGACCTGATGGACCGCTCGCCCGATGACCGCGCCCAGGAGCTGGCCAGGGCGCTGGCCAAGATCCGGCCTGAGCTCGACCTGTACCTGATGACCGAGATCTCGGTCGAGGACCTGGCGGGCCGGCTCAGCCATCATTTCCGCCGCATCTTCCACACCAGGGAAGGGTCCCTGGAGCTGCACCTGTCCATCCTGGACGGGATCGGGGCCAGGTACCGCTCTCCTTTTTTCAGCGCACTGCGCAGCTACAGCCACCGGCCGACCGGGGTGTTCCACGCGCTGCCGATCTCGCACGGCAAGTCGATCGTCAACTCGCACTGGATCAAGGACATGCTCGACTTCTACGGCCTGGACATCTTCCTGGCCGAGACGTCGGCGACCTGCGGCGGGCTGGATTCGCTGCTCGAACCCACCGGGCCGTTGCGCGAGGCCCAGCAGCTGGCGGCCAGGACGTTCGGGTCGCGGCAGACCTTTTTCGTCACCAACGGGACCTCGACCGCGAACAAGATCGTGGTGCAGGCCCTCGTCCAGCCGGGCGACATCGTCCTGGTCGACCGGAACTGCCACCAGTCGCATCACTATGGGCTGATGCTGGCCGGCGCGATGGTGACCTACCTGGACGCCTACCGCCTCAACGAGTACTCGATGTACGGCGCGGTGCCGCTGCGGGAGATCAAGCGCCAGCTGCTTGCGCTGCGCCAGGCCGGCAAGCTGGACCGGGTCAGGATGCTGCTGCTGACCAACTGCACGTTCGACGGCGTCGTCTACGACGTCCAGCGGGTCATGCAGGAGTGCCTGGCGATCAAGCCCGACCTGGTCTTCTTGTGGGACGAGGCCTGGTTCGCCTTCGCCAGGTTCCACCCGATCTACCGGCCGCGCACGGCCATGCGCGCCGCCCGCACGCTGGCCGAACGGCTGCGCCTGCCGGACTACCGCGCGGATTACGACGCCTTCGCGGCCGAGGTCGGCCCGATCGATGCCGCGGCGGCCGAGGACCTGCTTGACCGGCGGCTGCTCCCCGATCCGGCCCGGGCCCGGGTCCGGGTCTACGCCACCCAGTCCACTCACAAGACGCTGACCTCGCTGCGGCAGGGGTCCATGATCCACGTCTTCGACCAGGACTTCAGCCAGAAGGTGGAGGAGACCTTCCACGAGGCCTACATGACGCACACCTCCACCTCCCCGAACTACCAGATCCTGGCCTCGCTCGACCTGGGTCGCAGGCAAGCCGCCCTGGAGGGTTTCGAGCTGGTCCAGAAGCAGATCGAGAACGCGATGCGGCTCCGCGACGCGGTGGACAAGCACCCGCTACTGAGCAGGTACATGCGCTGCCTGACCACCGCCGACCTGATCCCGGCGCAGTACCGGTCCTCCGGCATCGACCAGCCGCTGCGCTCCGGCCTGCCGAACATGATCAAGGCCTGGGACAACGACGAGTTCGTCCTTGACCCGTCCCGGATCACCATCTACATCGGCGCCACCGGCATCGACGGCGAGGCGTTCAAGCGGGGCCAGCTGATGGACCGCTACGGCGTCCAGATCAACAAGACGTCACGGAACACCGTGCTGTTCATGACGACCATCGGCACCACCCGCAGCTCGGTCGCCTACCTGATCGAGGTCCTGGTCGCCATCGCCAGGGAGCTTGACGCCCGGGTGGCGGACATGAGCCCGGCCGAACGCGCCGCGCACGAGCGCGCGGTGCTCCGGCTGACCGCGCCGTCGGCCCCGCTGCCCGACTTCAGCGGCTTCCACCCCAGCTTCACCGACGGCCAGGGCCCCAACCCAGGCACCTCGGAGGGAGACGTCCGCCGGGCCTTTTACCTGGCCTACAACGACAGCTACTGCGAGTACCTCACGCCCGAGGAGGTGGAGCAGCGGATGGAGAACGGGGAGCAGGTCGTGTCCACCACCTACGTCACCCCCTACCCACCCGGCTTTCCCGTGCTCGTGCCCGGGCAGGTGTTCAGCCCGCAGATCCTGGCCTTCATGCGGAGCCTGGACACCCCCGAGGTGCACGGCTACCGGCCCGGTCTCGGCTACCGCGTCTACGTCGACAAGGCCCTGGAGATCGCCGCGCCTACCGGTACCTGAATCCCGTTAGCGGGCTCACGACAGCCCGTGCTCGCGGCACCAATCCTCGCCGCTGCCGTCCGCTAGGCCGGAGTCCCAGTGCTGGTCCGCGGTGATCGCCTCCAGCACACTGGGGTAAACCGTGAACGCGCGGCTGAGCCCGGTCATCTCGAACAGCTGAGGTATCGCGCCGCCGCCGGTCACGATCGTGAGTGATCCTTCGTGCAGGCGCAGCCGCTTGAGTCCGCCGACCAGGACGCCCAGGCCGCTGGAATCCAGGAAATCGACGCCGCTCAGGTCGGCCACGACGTACCGGGCGCCGTTCTCGACGAGCTTGATCAGCTGCTCGCGCAGCGCGGGTGCGCCGTAGACGTCGACCTCGCCCGCTACCCGCAGCACGGCGCAATCGCCCGCGGTGATCGCTTCTAGCTGAAACGGCGGCACGTCAGCCTCCATAGTTGTCCCTGCCCTTATCACAGCGCCCTTATCACAGCGCCCTTATCACAGCGCCTCATGACAGCGGTCTACGTCACGAACGGCGTGGCGTAACCCGCTGGAAACATCCGGCGTAGATCATGAATCATGGAAACACGTCGGCTCCTGATCGGGTGCGACTTTACCTATCTCGCGGCCATCAGCACCCCGGTGATTTTCCAAGTTCAGCCGATCGAAACCCCGCCCATAGCCATCACCGGGGGGCAGTGGGCGGCCGAGCCGCCGATTGCGATCCGCGGTTACACCGACCTGTACGGCAACCCTTGTGTCCGCGCGGTGCTGCCGGCCGGCCGGTCGAGCTTCCGCTACCAGGCGCAGGCCGTGGTCCCCGACGCCACCGAGGACGCCGACCCGGACGCCAAGGAGTGCCCGCCCGACGACCTGCCCGACGAGACGCTGATCTATACCCTGCCGAGCCGGTACTGCCTGCCCGATGTGCTCGGCGACGAAGCCTGGTCCCGGTTCGGCGGGCTGGAGCCGGGGTACCGCCGGGTGCAGGCCATCTGCGACTACGTCCACAATCACCTGACCTTCAGTTACGGCAGCACGACGGCCCTGTCAAGCGCCGCGGACGTCAACCGGACCCGGATCGGGGTCTGCCGTGACTTCACGCACCTGGCCGTCTCGTTCTGCCGGGCGCTGAACATCCCAGCCCGCTACGTGTTCGGCTACCTGCCCGACCTCGACGTCCCGCCTGATCCGGCGCCGATGGACTTCGCGGCCTGGATGGAAGTGTGGCTGGGGGACCGGTGGTGGACTTTCGATCCGCGCAACAACATCAGGCGCAAGGGACGTATCGTGATCGGCCGGGGGCGTGACGCCTCGGATGTGGCCATGGCCACGACGTTCGGCGGCCCCCTGCTCGAGTCCATGGTGGTCCAGGCGGAGGAGGCAACGCGATGATGCTCGATCCCTCGGTGCTGCAGGCGCCGCTGCTCGATCACCGCGGCCTCGACCTGGGTGCCGTCCGCACCGTCAACTATGTCCTGCAGCAGAGCTTCCGCTACACCTACGACGCGCCGGTGGAGTCGCTGCGCCAGCGGCTGGTCATCGTGCCGCCCGCCCGGCATGGCAACCAGTACCGGCGGGCGCACCGGCTCGAGGTGAACGGCGCTCCGGTCCGGCGCCGGGTCAGCCGCGACGCGCACGGCAACGTCATCGCCTGGCTGCACGCCGACCGGGTGGCGGAGGTGATCGAGTTCCGCCTCGCCGCCGTGATCGAGCGGGTCCGTGACGACGGGCCCACCCTGCTGCCCGCGCAGCTGCTGCACCACCCGCGCCTGCTGCGGCCCACCCGGCTCACCGCCGCCGACGAACGGCTGCGCGACCTGGCCGCGGACATCGCGGCGCGGGCCGCCGCGCCGCAGGACACCGCCCAGCGGATCTGCGACGTCGTCGCCCAGGCGATCAGCTACTCCTACGGCGTCACCTCGGTGACCACCACGGCGCCCGAAGCCCTAGCCGCCGGGCGCGGTGTCTGCCAGGACTTCGCGCACGTGATGCTGGCGCTGTGCCACCTGCTCAAGCTGCCCGCCAGGTACGTGTCGGGGCATCTGCTCGGCCAAGGCGGCACCCACGCCTGGGTCGAGGTGATCGTGCCGCACGGCCACCAGGCCGAGGCCGTCGCCTTCGACCCGTGCAACGGCCGCCGCACCGACAGCGGCTACGTCACCGTCGCGACCGGCCGCGACTACTCCGACGTCGCCCCGACCTCCGGTTCCTACGTCGGCACATCCGGCGGCCGCCTGACCGCCGACCGACGCGTCGGCATCCTCGCCGCCGCCTGACCACCGCACGCAAAAGTAGGCGTCCCCATCGCCGCAACACGACCCCAAACGCCCGGGTGGCATCCGCATCTGGCTGCCCCCGCAGGCACGAGCCCTGGCCGAGAGCCTGGCGCGCCAGGAAGCGGACTGCTGCGGCTTCCTGGACCTGGAGCTGGCCGCAGACGGCGGCCGCCTTCGGCTCGACATCACATCACCGGCCGCCGAAGCCGCCCCGGTGATCGCCTGGCTGGTTGGCGAGCCGCGACGGGCGCGGCCTCGGGCGCTCGGCCACCTGGCCGTCCACCGACATCACGACCGGGAGCGACGCCAGGTCGTCAAGCGGCAGTGGCGGCCCCACCGCCACCCAGGCCGCGGACGAACCGTCCGCGGTGTTGTCCTCGAGGGCGAAACGGTACCCGGACCAGACCGAGTCCACGATCTCCAGGCACGCCAGCGCGGCGTCGCACGCGTCAAGTGCCTGGTAAACCGAGCAGGGCGCCGTCAGCCTGCGCCCGAGCCGCAGCCCGATCTCCGGCTCGACCCGCGGCTGCAGCGCGCCGCCTGGCAGAACCGCGGGAGAGTCAAGCAGCATGACGTCGGTCAGCGGACCGAAGTTGGGTGCGTCGATACCCATCTGCGCCCGCATGACCGCCGAGGTGTACCCCAGCTTCCACCCGGCCCGCCGTTCCCCTGCGGCGAGCCGCGACGCCGTCGCCTGGTCCTGAATGCGGTACGCGTCCTTCAGCGACAACCCGAGCTCGCCGGAAAGCAGCACGTCCAGGGTCCGGCCCTGCTGCCGGGCCTGGCGCAGTACGCGCGCCGCCGCCCCCGGGTCGAGCACCCCGCGGTCATCCGCGCACGACCGTCAGCTCACGCCACGGGCCCGGCAGGGCCGTCCGGGCGGGCGTGCGCGCGCAGGATCTCCGACCAGCTCCGGGCCGGCCTGGCGGCCGGAAGCGACACATGCGGCCGGCCGCCGACCAGCACGACCGGGTACCGCCGCAGCTCATACCCCACCGCGGTCCGGCACCGGCCGGTGGCAAGCTCGTAGCTGTACCAGTGCCAGGGGCAGGTGACGAAGCCGTCGCGGACAAGCCCCTCGGCCAGCGGCCCGCCGTTGTGCGGGCACCCGCCGTCGGTGACGGTCAACTCGCCGTCGACCATGAACACCGCATAAGAACACCCGTCGTGCTCGAACGACCATTGCGTCCGCCCCTCGGGCTGCTCAAGCGGGACCAGCGCGGCACCAAGGCTCACGTACACCCGAGTTCGATGCTGCCGAGCCGGTCCGCGGTCGCGGTCACCACGTCGCCGGCCCGCACGGGAACGGCTGCGGTCAGGCCGCCCGACAGCACGATGTCGCCCGCCCGCAGCCCCTCGTTCTCGGCGGCCAGCGAGCGCACCAGCCAGGCCACCGCCGCCGCCGGATGACCGAGCGCCGCCGCGCCCGCGGCGGTCGCCACCACCTCGCCGTTGTGCTCGAGCACCACGCCGATCAGCCGCAGGTCCAGGCCGGCCGCGGGTACGGCCGAGCCGACCAGGTAGCGGCCCGCCGAGGTGTTGTCCGCCACCACGTCCGGCATGGTGAACTTGTAGTCGGTGTACCGGGAGTCGAGCACCTCGATGCCGACCGCCACCGACGCGGTGGCCGCCAGCACCGCCGAGGAGACGACAGAAGGCCCGGACAGGTCCGCGCCCATGATGAAGACGATCTCCGGCTCGCACCGGGGCTGGATGTGCTGGGCGACGACGAGCGGCTCGCCGAGGTCGAGCGCGTCCGCGGCGGCCAGGTGCCCGCGGACCGGGTCGTGCACCCCGACCTGCGCCTGCTTCGCCCGGGAGGTCACGCCCAGCTTCCAGCCCGCCAGCGGGCCTGCCTCGTGCCGCAGCAGCCGCTGCACCTCATAAGCCGAGGCCAGGTCGAAGGAGTCAAGCTCGGCGGACAGCGAGCTGATCGGGGTGCGATCGGCGCGGGCCTTGGTCAGCCGGGCCGCGATCTCGTCAGCAGAGGTCATAAGTACGTCCCTTACTCGGAAACACGGACGGTGACGGGGCCGAGGCGGTCGAAATCGGCGCGGAACACGTCGCCGGCCCGCATCGGCACGGCGGCGTGCAACGCCCCGGTCATGATCAGGTGCCCGGCCTCCAGCTTGGCCCCCATCTCGCCCAGGGTGTTCGCCAGCCAGGCCACCACCCGGACCGGGTCGCCGAGCGCGGCCGCGCCCGCGCCGGTGTCGACAAGCTCGCCCTGCCGGGTGAGCGCCATCCCGATCAGCCGCGGATCCAAGGGGGCCACGCCGTCAAGCGGCACCAGCCGGCTCGAGACCGCGACCGCGCCGTTGGACGCCAGGTCGGCGACGGTGTCGGCCAGCTTGATCCGCCAGTCGGCGAACCTGGAGTCGACGATCTCTACCGCGGCGGTCATCCCGGCGATCGCGGCCCGGGCGTCCAGCACGCTCACCCCCGGGCCGGCCAGCGGCGCCCCGAGCACGAACGCGATCTCGGCTTCGAGCTTGGGCTGGATGAAGGCACCAAGGGAGACCAAGTCGCCGTCGGCGTAGACCGTCGAGGCCAGCACTGGCCCGTAGTCGGGCTGGTCGACCCCGATCATCTGCTGCATCGGCTTGGAGGTCAGCCCGACCTTGTACCCGACGATGCGGTCGCCGTCGGCCAGCAGCAGCTTCACCAAATCCTGCTGCACGGCATAGCCGTCGGCCATGCCGAGGTCGGGATCGGCGTCGGTGAACGGCTCGATCGGCTGCCGGGTGCGGCGGGCCTCGTACAGCGCCCTGGCCTTGCCGGGCACGTCGGTCAGCGGCATCTCAGCCTTCCTTCTGGAGGAGCTCCGGGGACCAGCCGAGGCGACGGGACGCCGCCTCGGCCGCTTCCATGATCGTGGGTGCCAGCCGTCGCAATGCCATGACCGTGCACCGGGCCAGCGGAACGCCGATGCTGATCGCAGCGATCACTTCGCCGTTGATATCACGGACCGGGGCCGCGATGGAGGCCAGGCCGATCTCGCGCTCGTTGACCGCCTCGGCCCAGCCGCGGCGGCGGACCCGGTCCAGCTCGGCCGCCAGCTGCTCCGGATCGGTGATGGTGTGCGGGGTCAGCGCGGTCAGCGGGGCCGCGCGCAGCACCGCGTGCCGCCGGGCTTCTGGCAGGTAGGCGAGCAGCACCTTGCCCGAACTTGTGCAGTGCACGGGCACCCGGCGCCCGGTTTCTGTGAACAGCCGTACCGAGTGCGCGCTCTCCAGCCGGTCCACGTACACCACCTCGTGCCCGTCGAGCACGCCGACCTGGGACGACTCCCCGGTCTGGGCGCGCAGCTCACCGAGCACCTGGCCGACCGCCGCGTGCAGGTCCAGGTGCACCCGCACCGCCTCGCCCAGTTCGAACATGACGATGCCGAGCCGGTAGCCGCCGGTGCGCGGGTTCTGCTCGACCAGCCCCTCGGCCACCAGCGTGGTGAGCATCCGGTGCACGGTGCTCTTGCCCAGTCCCAGCCGCCGCGCCAGCTCGGAGACGCCGAGGTCGGCCTCGCGGGACCGGAACACCTTGAGCAGCCGGGCCGCGTTCCGTACGGTGGACAGCCCGCCCTCCGGGGCCGCGGTCACGAGCTAGAAACCGTAGGAGGCTGCCACTGCGTCCGGCCGCCGACCGCGGCCAGCAGCTCGCGCCGCACCTCGTCAGGGTCCGGCCGCGGCTGCGACGCCAGCGCGCCGAGCGCCGCGTTGCGCGGGGCGAGCGTCGCGGCCAGCAGGGCGTGCGCCCGGACCAGGCCGGCCGCCGCCGCCCCGGCCATCTCGTCGACCAGGTCCTCCCGGCCGCGCACCCGGCTGCGGATCGTCTCGAAGTCGCGGGCCACCGCCGAATGTCCCCCCGCCAGCCCGGTGCCGACGTGCGCCGCCTGGTGCCCGGACAGCCCCGCCCCGGGCGAGGCCACGAAGTGATAGACCACGGTGCCGAGGCCAAGCGCGTGCCGCACCTCGGTAAAGGCCGGCCCGTCCGACTCGTCGATCAGCGCAAGCTCGGGCAGCACCACGGGGTCGAAGAACCGCAGCGTCCAGGAAAGCCCCTCTACCGACCCAGTCAGCTCCACCTCGGGCGCGCGGACCGGGCCGAGCGAGTCCCTGGTGGCCAGCACGTGCAGGTTGCGCGCGCCCACCGCGGCCACGGTCAGCGGCCCGGGGGCCAGCAGCGGCAGCTGGCCGCGGACGGCAGCCGGGAACGTCATGGCCTGCGCGACGTAGGCGCGGTGGATCTCCTCGACGTAATGCGCGACCGCCGCGCGCATCTGTTCAGGCGTCGACATAGAATCCCTCCGCCCATATCTGAGCGTTCCTCTATACGGAACGGTAGAGCTTTATCTGGAACAGTAAGCGAGGTATGTTCGAGCCGTCAAGCACGAAGGAGGAACCGTGGGAATCTTGCGCCTGGCCCACGTCGACGTCCGCACCCCTGACCTCGAGCTGTCCACCGCGTACTACACCGAGGTGCTCGGGCTGCAGCTGGCCGGGCGCGGCGACGACACCGTCTACCTGAAGTGCTGGGACGAGGAGGACCACCACTCCATCCGGCTCCGTTACGACCCGCGCACCGGGCTCGACCTGTTCAGCTTCCGGGTCGAGCGCGAGGACGACCTGGCCGAGCTGGAGATAGCGGTCCAGAAGTACGGCTGCCAGGTGCAGCGGGTCAGCCGCGGCGAGGCGGTGGGCCAGGGCGAGTCGCTCCGCTTCACGATCCCGTCCGGGCAGACCATGGAGCTGGTCTACGACCTGGAAAAGACCGGCAACATCTTGGGCAAGCTGAACCCGAGCCCGGTGCCGCCGCCCGACCTGCCAGGGATCGCGCCGCCGCGGCTTGACCACATGCTGATCAACGCCGAGGAAGTCGGCGAGGCCGGAGCGTTCTTCCAAAAGGTCCTCGGCTTCCGGATGACCGAGCAGGTGCTTGACGCCAACGGCCACCAGCTCGGCGTCTGGCTGGAACGAAGCCACTCCCCGCACGACATCGCCATCGTCAACGGGCCGAACGGGGCGCTGCACCACTTCGCGTTCTGGCTCGACGACTGGGACCAGGTCCGCAAGGCCGCCGACATCCTGGCCTACAACGGGGTGCAGATCGACCAGGGCCCGACCAGGCACGGGGTGACCCGCGGCAACACCATCTACTTCTTCGACCCGCTCGGCATCAGGAACGAGGTCTTTACCGGCGGGTACCGCGCGGATCCTGACTTCCCGAGCATCACCTGGACCGAGGACCAGTTCGGCCGCGGGCTGTTCTACTACGAGAACGTCCTGAGTCAGCGCTTCCTCCGCATGCACACCTGAGGAGCAACCTTGAGCGACCGCATCCTGCGCCTGCAGCACGTCGAGATCCGGGTCCCCGACCTCGAGCTGTGCACGGCCTACTACACCGAGGTGGTCGGCCTCATCGAGGTCGCCCACGAAGAGGGCCGGGTGTTCCTGAAGTGCTGGGACGAGCACGAGCACCATTCGGTGGTGCTGCGCCAGGCGCCCACCTACGGGCTTGACCACATGTCGTTCAAGGTCGCAGAACACGATGACCTGGATCACTACGCCGACCGGGTAGAAAAAGCCGGCCTGGCCGTCAAGCGCTTCGCCCAGGCCGAGCTCGGCCCGGGCTGGGGCGAGGCGATCCGGTTCGAGGCCCCCTCTGGCCACCTGATCGAGCTGGTCTACGGGATGGAAAAGGTCGGCAACATGCTGCCGCTGACCAACCCGCCGCCTCGCCCGGCCAACCTGGTCGGCATCGCGCCGCCCCGGCTCGACCACATCTTCATCATGGCCGAGGACGTCGACGCGACCACCGCGTTCTTCCGCGACGTGCTGGACTTCCGGCTCACCGAGCAGATCATCGCCAACGACGGCCACCAGCTCGCCACCTGGCTTGAGCGCTCGCACACCCCACACGACCTGGCCATCGTGACCGGCCCGAACGGTGCCCTGCACCACTTCGCCTTCTGGGTGGACGACTGGAACGCGGTCCGCGAGGCGGCCGACCTGCTCGCCTACAACGGCGTCACCATCGACGTCGCGCCCACCAGGCACGGCGTCACCCGCGGCTACACCGTCTACTTCTTCGACCCGGTCGGTAACAGGAACGAGGTGTTCACCGGCGGCTACTGGGTCGACCCGGACTTCGAGCCGATCACCTGGACAGAAGAGGAGATGGGCCGGGCCATGTTCTACTACGCCCGCGAGGTCAACGAGCGCTTCTTCACGGTCCACTCTTGATGACCGATACCAACGGCAGGTCCGGGCCGGCCCCCGCCGCGTTCCGCCGCACCGACCGTACCGATGCCCCCTACTACCTAGCCCGATATTCCGAACGGAAGTCCCTGCAAGCGGCCAGACAAGCGGCGACGACCGCGGAGCCGGACGCCGACCTGCCCCTCTACTTGCGCCGGTTCAGGGAACGCGGCCAGGAGGCGGCCGCCAGCGCCCTGCTTGAGGTAGATGGTGAGCGCTTCACCCCTGAGTTCGCCGGCGCCACCAGGGACAAGGAGATCGTCGCACCGCCCGAGCGCAAGGCGGCCGAAGACTTCGCCACCGAGATCCGGATCATCAGGCACGGCATCACCCAGGGCTACTCGACCGACGCCGGCCTGACCCCGATGGGCGGCTGGCAGTCACATCAGCGCGGGCACAGCCTGTCCAAGAGCGTGCGGCCCGGGCAGCAGGTGCGGATCGTCTGCGCCGACACCAGCCGGGCCAGGCAGACCGCCGACCAGATCTACCGGGGCATGAACGACGGCCTGCAGCAGTGGGGCCGCGAGGCCGAGATCGGCGCCCCCGAACCCATTCCAGAGCTGCGTAACTTCCAGGTCTGGACGCCGGAGGGGCCGCGCGACGTCACCTCGGCGTTCCGTCAGTACCAGGCGCTGATGGAGAAGCTGGAGCGGATGGCGGTCGGCGACCGGCCGCGCTGGCTGGTGGAGATCGACCGGTTCTACCGGACCCAGCTCGGCGGCGCGGACCCGATCTACATGTGGCTGACGATCCCGCTGATGTACTTCGAGCCGCCGCAGTCCTGCGTCCGCCGGTTCTGGCGCGGGTTCCACCGGCTGATGGCGGAGTCGCCTGACTGTCCCCGGATCATCGCGGCCACCCACTCCGGGCCGATCCGGGCCTTCGCCACCTGGGCGCACGGCTACGATCCCGGCGAGCCGTACAACACCGAGGAAGTGGTGGTCCGGATCCGCCGCGGCGGCAGGACCGCCCTGGTCGCGTACCGCAACCGCGTGACCGAGGTGAACGTGCCCCCGCCCGACGAGATGCCGGTATGGGATTGACCAGAATGCCCGCGCTGGCCCCAGCCGACACGCACGCGGGGCTGCGGTCAGTGTCGATCGCGGCTTCGGTGCTCGATTGCTTCGCCGCCCACCGGGAGCTCGGGGCCACCCAGGTCGCCCGCGAGCTCGGCGTGGCCAAGAGCACCGCCTGCCGGATGCTGTCCGCGCTGGCCGACGGGGGCCTGCTGGTCCGCATCGCCGGCGGCCGGTACCGGCTGAGCCTGCGGGTGTTCGAGCTCGGCGTGCTGGCGGCCGAGCGGATGCCGGTCCGCGACGTGGCCCGGCCGGTGCTGATGGACCTGCAGGAACAGCTGGGCGAGACGGTCCAGCTCGGCGTGCCGGCCGCCGGGCACGTGGCCTACATCGACAGGTACGGCACTGATATGTACGGCAGGGACAGGCACACCCGGCTCGGCAGCGCACCCGGCGGCGAGGTGCTCCGCCGGGTGCCTGGCTACTCGTCAAGCTCGGGCCGCGTGCTTGCGGCCTTCGACGAGCGCATCTTGCGGGAGACGCTGGCCGTGCCGCGCCGCAAGCACACGCCTTTCACTATCGTCGACTCCGAGCGGCTGTCCCGGGTGCTGCAATCCGCCCGGCTGGCCGGCTGGGTGGGCACCAGGGAAGAGTTCACCCTCGGCTACTCCTCGGTGGCCGCCCCGGTGCTGATGCAGGACAGGCCGGCTGCGGCGATCTCGGTGGTCGGACCGACCGCCCGCATTCTCGGCCTGCGCAAGGACTTTATCGTGGCGAGCGTGTGCCGGGCCGTCCAGCGGGTCGGCGCCCTGCTCGCCCAGGCAACGGAGGACTAGTTCATGCAGCGCAGCACCGAACGCATCCTGACCACCCACGTCGGCAGCCTGGCTCGCCCGCACGACCTGCTTGAGATGATGCGGGAGAAGGAGCACGGCCGTCCGTACGACCCGGAACGCTTCGCCCGCGGAGTCCGCGAGGCGGTCGGCGACGTGGTGCGCAGGCAGGCCGCGGCCGGCCTGGACGTGGTCACCGACGGCGAGCAGGGAAAGGTCTCGTTCCTCACCTACGTCAAGGAACGGCTGGCCGGATTCGACCAGGTCGAGGGCGAGACGCTGCTGCCGCCGTCGTGGCAGCGGGAGATCGACGACTTCCCCGAGTACTACCGGGGCTACATGGGCAAGTACACCGGGGCGGTGGCGCCGATGAAGGTGATGGTGTGCACCGGGCCGGTCGCGTACAGCGGCGCCGACGCGCTGCAGACCGACATCGCGAACCTGCGCGCCGCCCTGGCGGCGGTGGAAGGCCCGGTCGAGGCCTTCCTGCCGTCCACCAGCCCGAGTGGCTTCGGCCGCAACGAGTACTACGCCTCGGAGCAGGATTACCTGGCCGCGGTGGCCGCCGCCATGCGGGAGGAATACCTGGCCATCGTCGAGTCGGGTTTCCTGCTGCAGATCGACGACCCGTGGCTGATCGAGATCCTGACCGACGACGGCCACAGCGACCCGGCCGAGCGCCGCCGCCGGGCACACGAGCACGTGGACGCGCTCAACCACGCGCTGCGCGGCATCCCGGCGGACCGGATCCGGCTGCACACCTGCTACGGGCTCAACCACGGCCCGCGGCTGAACGACATCCCGCTGGCCGACGTGGTGCCGGTCATGCTGACCATCAACGCGGGCGCGTACTCCTTCGAGGTCGCCAACCCGCGGCACCAGCACGAATGGCGGATCTGGGCGGACACGCCGCTGCCCGACGGCAAGGTCTTGCTGCCGGGGCTGCTCGGGCACGCGACCAACTACGTCGAGCATCCCGAGCTGATCGCGGACAGCATCTGCGCTTACGCCGGCCTGGTCGGCCGGGAGAACGTCATCGCCAGCGCCGACTGCGGGTTCTCCTCCCGGGCGACGTTCTCGCCCGAGGTGCACCCGACCGTGGTGTGGGCGAAGTTCGCCGCGCTCGCCGAGGGCGCCGCGCTGGCCACCAAGCGTCTCTGGGGAGGAAACTGACAATGGCTCGTACCCCAGCCACGGGGAAGACCCTGGCCGCGATCGTCGGCCCCGGCAACATCGGCACCGACCTGCTGGCCAAGCTCCAGCGCAGCGCGCACATCGAGGTCGGTTACGTGGTCGGCGTGGTCGAGTCCGACGGGCTGGCCCGGGCCCGCCAGCTCGGCCTGGCCGCCTCGGCCGAGGGCCTGGACTGGCTGCTGCGCCAAGATCCGCTGCCGCGGCTGGTCTTCGAGGCCACCTCGGCCAAGGCGCACAAGGCCAACGCGCCACGTTATCTCGAGGCGGGCATGCAGGCCATCGACCTGACCCCGGCCTCGCTCGGGCCGCCGGTCTGCCCGCCGGTCAACCTGCACGCCCATCTGGCCGCCCCGAACATCAACATGATCAGCTGCGGCGCGCAGGCCACCGTCCCGATCGTGCACGCCGTCTCCTCGGTGGTCCCGGTGCCCTACGCGGAGATCGTCGCGTCGGTGGCGTCCCGGTCGGCCGGCCCGGGCACCCGGGCGAACATCGACGAGTTCACCCACACCACCTCCCGCGCCGTCGAGACCGTCGGCGGCGCGCAGCGGGGGAAAGCGATCATCGTGCTCAACCCGGTCGAGCCGCCGATGATCATGCGGGACACCGTGTTCTGCGCCATCCCGGCCGACGCCGACACCGACGCGATCACCGCCTCCATCTACCGGCGGGTCGCCGAGGTGCAGCGCTACGTGCCCGGCTACACCCTGCGCGCCGAGCCGCAGTACGACGAGGCCCGCGAGTCCTGGCGGGGCAACGCCAGGGTCGCGGTGTTCCTCGAGGTCCAGGGCGCCGGTGACTACCTGCCCGAGTACGCGGGCAACCTGGACATCATGACCTCGGCCGCCGCCCAGGTCGGCGAGGTCATCGCCCAGCGCCACGCGGAAAAAGATGACGGAGCCCAGAAGGTGACCGCATGAGCACTCCCGCCCCGATACGCATCACCGACACCACCCTGCGCGACGGCAGCCACGCGATGGCGCACCAGTTTACCGAGGAGCAGGTCCGCGCGACCGTGCACGCCCTGGACGCGGCCGGTGTCGAGGTCATCGAGGTCACCCACGGCGATGGCCTGGGCGGGTCCTCGTTCAACTACGGGTTCTCCCTGGTCGACGAGATCGCCTTGATCGCGGCCGGGGTGCAAGAGGCCACTCAGGCCAAGATCGCGGTCCTGCTTGTGCCGGGCATCGGGACCAAGGACGACCTGCGGAACGCCCGCGAGGCCGGCGCCTCGGTGGCCAGGATCGCCACCCACTGCACCGAGGCCGACGTGTCCATCCAGCATTTCGGGCTGGCCCGCGACCTCGGCATGGAGACCGTCGGCTTCCTGATGATGGCGCACAAGACCTCGCCGGCCGAGATGGCCCGGCAGGCCCGGATCATGGTCGACGCCGGCGCGCAGTGCGTCTACTGCGTCGATTCGGCCGGCGCACTTGTCCTCGGCGACGCGCAGGAACGGGTCCAGGCCATGTACGCCGAGATCGGCCACCAGGCCGAGATCGGCTTCCACGGCCACCAGAACCTCTCCCTCGGCGTGGCCAACTCGGTGCTGGCCTACCAGCACGGCGCCCGCCAGGTCGACGGTGCGCTGTGCGCGCTCGGCGCCGGCGCGGGCAACTCGCCCACCGAGGTGCTGGCCGCCACCTTCGACCATCTCGGCGTGCCGACCGGGGTGGACGTGGGCGGGGTGCTGGCCGCGGCCGAGGAAGTGGTCCGGCCGTTCCTGCCCCGCTGGCCCAAGATGGACCGCTCCGCGATCGTGCAGGGCTGGGCCGGGGTGTACAGCAGCTTCCTGCTGCACGCGGAGCGGGCCGCGGAGCGCTATGGCGTCCCGGCGCACGAGATCTTGCAGCGGGCCGGCGAGCTGGGCTACGTCGGCGGCCAGGAAGACATGATCATCGACATCGCCGTCCAGCTCACCCAGGCCCGCGACCTGGCCGCGACGGGGGCGCGATGAGCTTCATCTCGCACATCATCGACGGCCAGGAAACCGAGTCGGCCTCCGGCGAGCGGTTCGCCTCGGTGGACCCGTGGACCCGCGAACCCTACGCCGAGGTCGCGCTGGGCGGTCCGGCCGACGCGGACCGTGCCGTCCGCGCCGCCCGCCGGGCCTTCGACGAGGGTCCGTGGCCGCGGATGGGATTCGCCGAGCGCGGCGCCCTGCTGCACCGCCTCGCCGACCTGATCATGGCCAACGCCGACGCGCTCGCGCTGGCCGACACCACCGACATGGGCAAGCCGATCAGCGACTCGCGCGGCAAGGACGTGCCCCGCGCCGCGGCGAACTACCGGTTCTTCGCCGACCACGCCCGGCTGGCCACCGGCGAGGTGCTGCCGATGGACAGCGGCCACCACGCCTACACCCGGTTCCCCCCGGTCGGCGTGGTCGCCGCGATCGCCCCGTGGAACTTCCCGCTGATGCTCGAGTCCTGGAAGGTCGCGCCCGCCCTGGCCTGGGGCAACACGGTCGTGCTCAAGCCGGCCGAGGACACCCCGGCGTCCGCGACGCTGATGGCCCGGCTGGCGGTCGAGGCCGGCCTGCCGCCGGGGGTGCTCAACGTCCTGCACGGCTACGGCCCAGGTTCGGCGGGGGCCGCGCTGACCGAGCATCCCGGCGTGGACCGGATCACCTTCACCGGCGAGTCGGCCACCGGCCGGGCCATCGCCCGGGCCGCCGCGGCCAACCTGGTGCCGGTCAGCCTGGAGCTTGGCGGCAAGGGCGCCAACATCGTCTTCGACGACGCCGAGCTCGGCAACGCGGTCGGCTGGTCGATCCGGGCCATCTTCAGCAACGCCGGCCAGGTCTGCCTGGCCGGATCACGGCTGTACGTCCAGCGCGGCCGCTACGCCGAGTTCACCGACCGGTTCACCGCCGCCGCGCAGGCCCTGGTGGCCGGCGACCCGAAGCAGGAGTCCACCCAGCTCGGCCCGCTGGCCTCGGAGGAGCACTACAAGAAGGTCCGCTCCTACCTGGACGGCATCGAGGCCGACGGCGGCACCATCCGCACCGGCGGTCTCGGCGAGGGCTGGGTGGTGCTGCCCACCGTGGTGGAGAACGCCCCGCCGACCGCCCGGATCTGCCGCGAGGAAGTCTTCGGCCCGGTCGTGACCATCACCCCCTTCGACACCGACGACGAAGCGATCGTCCTGGCCAACGACACCCGCTACGGCCTGAACGCGATGGTCTTCACCGAGAACCTGTCCCGCGCGCACCGCGCCGCCGCCGTCCTGAAGGCCGGTACCGTCTGGGTCAACTGCTTCTTCATCAGGGACCTGCGCGCCCCCTTCGGCGGCGTCGGCGACTCCGGCATCGGCCGCGAAGGCGGCACCTTCAGCCGCGAGTTCTTCACCGAACCCAAAGCCGTCGTCATGCAAGTCTGACCATGACCGGCTCGCAATCCGCCTTACCTGCGCCGCGCTTAAAGGAGACCGTGGTAGAGGCGCAGGGCGTCGTCGAGTGCGTTCATTTCGTCGTCGCCGAGCACGCCGATCCAGTTGTTCAGTTTCGTAATGTCGACGCCGAGCATCTGCTCGAGGAGTATGCGGCATTTCCGGCCGTCGATCTCGGCTTCTGGCCGGGTAAGGCTGGGCCGGGCCGAGGTGGAGGTGGGGGCGACGGTCACCACCGAGCCGATAAAGTTCGTGGCGGTCACGACGACGGCGTAGCGACGGCCCTCTTGGGTGTGATCACCGGTGCGAGGCGGCAAGGTGATGAGAAAAATGGAGCCCTTACGAAGCAAGGTAACGGGCCCACTCGCGGATCTGCTCCGCTTCCTCTCGCTCCGCCGGATCGTTAGCGATCTCGGCCGACTCCCGGCGCATCCGGTCCTGCATAGTGGTGAACCATGCGAGGTGGATGGCTTTCCTGATCACCTCGGATGTCGACCCGCCGAGCTCTTCGACGACCTGGTCAAGTTCCCTGCGCGTCTTTTCATCCACGCGTACGGTCACAACTTCCATGAGCCGAGTGTAACACGATCCGTATTACACTCCTCTGGCGCGGCCCAGGGGAGCCGACGGGCCAGCCTAGGCGCATAAGCGCTCGCTGGCCCGTCGGGACGGCGAAGACAGCTCTAGCGGTGCTTGTACAGCGTCTGGACGCGTTTGATGAGGCTGCCCAGGACGTACGTCTCGAAGTTCACGCAGCTCAAGTTCGACGGCTTGAAGCGAGCCCGCGTCGACCAGAGCTTCTTACCCGTGCTGAGCCGGTCCGTCACGGTGAAGCCGTCCCCGAAAGCCGAGGTGGGCAGGAGTGCGGACTGCAGCCGGGCCCCCGTTACCTGCGGCGCGGGCTTGGGCTTGTGGCTGAGCGGCGAGGCCGCGGCCGAGCCCGCCGCACCCAGCGAGAGCGCCGTCGTGGTGATGGCGATAACTGCGATCGCCCTGAATTTCACACTATCCTCCAGGACGCGGCCTGCCTCGCCAGGCCCTCTGGCGCCGCCGCATGGTGCGATGACGATAGCGGAGGCGGCACCGAGCGCATCGTAAAGCTACGAAACCATGATCGAACCTGATAAACGCGGCGATACCGCGTGGCGTGCCTCGTCCCTGGACGGTGGAGGAAGGAACGGAAGATGGCGGAGCTCTACCCTCCGATCGAGCCCTACGATCAGGGCCTGCTCGATGTCGGCGACGGCCAGCAGGTGTACTGGGAGACCTGCGGGAACCCCGAAGGCAAGCCCGCCGTGATGGTGCACGGCGGTCCCGGGCAGGGCATCGCGCCGAGGATGCGGCAGATGTTCGATCCGGATCGCTACCGAGCCGTGCTGTTCGACCAGCGCGGCTGCGGGCGAAGCACCCCGCACGCCAGCGATCCCGCCACGGACCTGCGCCACAACACGACCGATCACTTGGTCAGTGACATGGAACGACTCCGCGAGCAGCTGGGCATTGACCGCTGGCTGCTGACGGGTGGCTCGTGGGGAACCACCCTGGCCCTGGTCTACGCCGAGCGATACCCGCATCGGGTGTCGCAGATCATGCTCAGCGCCATCACCACGACGCGGCGGTCGGAGATCGACTGGCTTTACCGCGGCGTCGGCCAGTTCTTCCCCGAGCAGTGGGAACGGTTCCGCGCCGGAGCCGGGGGCCAGGACGATGTCGTCGCCGCGTACGCGCGGCTGATGGACGACCCCGACCCGCAGGTCAGGAACCAGGCCGCGAGCCGCTGGAGCAGCTGGGAAGACGTGGTCCTCTCCCTGGAGCCGAACGCCGCGCCGTTCTTCCCCACGACCAAGCCGGATCGTGACACGCTGGCGTTCGTCCGGCTCTGCGCGCACTACTTTTCTCACGCCGCCTGGCTGGAAGAGGGCGCGGTGATCCGCGACGCCGGACGCCTGGCCGGCGTCCCCGGTGTCTTGATCCACGGCCGCCTCGACCTGAGCTGCCCCGCCGCCACCGCGTGGGAACTCGCCCGGGCCTGGCCCGGAGCAGAACTGCTCATCGACGACCACGCGGGCCACCACGGCAGCGACACCAAACGCGCCTGGATGCTCAGCACCTTGGCCAAGTTCGCCACCGACTGAACCGCCCTGACCCTCATGGCGCGGCGCTGCAGGCCACGCCGCTCCTGGCTCTTGGCTTGCCCGGCCGGATGGGACATGATGGGGGTCTGCTTGGCGACCGCGTGGCGACGTCAAGACAGCCTGGGGGTGGCGAGCATGGCGAGGTTCGATCTCGCTCCGGTTGACCCGGACATCGAGCCGTTCGTGCGGAAGTCGGCGGGCGGAAGCTGGTACTCCTCCAAGGGGAACATGCTGTGGACGGAGCCCACCTCCGACCAGGCGCAGGGAGAGGCGATCCTCAGCCACGAGCTCAGCCATTTCTTCGTGCACGTCGGCACGCCCTACGGCATGCTCATCGAATCGCTGGGCCAACTGCAGGAACGACTCGTACTGCAGTACTGCGCCGCGCTCGCCGCCCAGGGCTCGCCGATCAGGTACCCGGTTCACGGCTACGTCCAGCGTGCCGACGCGCTGGTCGACCCGTCCCTGGTCACGAAGTACGTTCGGCCCTGGTCACGGCTGGTGCAGCTGGAACGGATCCTAGACGGGAGCAACGTGCGCGCGGTCCGCGACGCGACCATCCCGGATGCCATTGAACTACTCGCGGACCTGGAGGACCTGGAGCGGGCGCAGCTGGCCGCGGACGGCGGTAACCCGGCCGACCTGGGCGAGCGGCCATCGTTCGACCCGATGCTCGCCGATGCCCTGAACAATCTCGCGTTCACCCCGGCCTGCCCGCGGTTTAGTCCGGCCAACCGGGAGGAGACGGTGGCCGGCGGGGCGGCGCTGTTCGAGGGCCTAGCCCAGGCGGCCGAGCGGATGGTCTATCCGGAGCACTGGGACATGCTGCTGCGCGGCATGTCCAGGGACCAGTACCTGGGGTTTTACGCCAGCGTGTTCATGACCTACGGCCTAGAGCGGGCCGACAGCCAGGAAGACTTCGGCCGGGTCTTCCAGAGCTTCATCGCGCTGTGCGACCTGGCTCTGCAGACCCCGATTGGCAGCATCTACGGCAAGCTGCGGACGCCGGGCTGCGACTACGGCGACCTGCACCCCGGATGGCGGTTCGTCCGGCTGCTTGACCACATGACCGACGACGATTGGATCGAGTCCCTCGACGACCTGCCCAGCCTGCAGAAGTCCCTCGCCGCCCGGCTCGGCTGGCCCGACCCCCGCATGTTCCAGCTGATCGGGTCGAGCTCGGATCAGCCCGCGCACGCCGAGGCGATGCGCATCCGGCAGCGCGAGCCCGCCTTCCACCTGTTCCTGGCAGACTCCGCCTCCCCGTTCCTCGCCGAGTACGGGCCGCTGACCCGTGATCCGCGGACCGGCGAGATCATGCCCAGCCTGCACGACCGGGTCAAGCTCGGTCCGGTCGTCAACTACATCATGTGGCGGCTTACCTGGCAGGTCATGATGGGGCCCCGGCTGGACATAGACGAGGCGCTGCCCGAGGGCATCTACGGGCGCAAGTGGTTCGAGAACATCGACACCAAACAAGACCTGGCCACGCTGTTCTTCGATGCGGTGCCGATGCTGAACCCCGGGCATTTCGTCCTCACCTAAACCGTTGACAGGAGAACGCATGGATGACGACTGGCTGTCCGGCGCCGTGGAGCCGCTACCCGGCAATGTGGCCATCGGCGGCCAGAAGGACTGGGTGGACGCCGCCTTGCAGTCGCACGCCGCGTTCGGTTCCGGCTTGCGCTCGATCGGGCTGCCGGAAGAGGAGGTCGAGCGGGCCGTCTCGCTGCGCGACGACACCGAGGCGCAGCTGCGTGCGATCGAACTCGAAATCGAAATCTATCACCCGCTGGGCGTGTCCTTCGCGGTGGACCCGGTGCCGCCTGAGCTGTACGCCAAGCGGCGGTCGGTCCGGCAGCGGCTGGCCGACTATTTCAGCGACCGGGAAGTCCGGGTGCAGGACACGGCCGTGATCGAGGTGCGGGTGCCGTTGTTCGTCCTGGCGTGCGCGGACGTGGCGGGCTGTACGGCCACGTTCGACCGGCAGGAGATGAAGTCGCGTCCGCTGACGTGGGGCCTGACCGTGTTCGGGAACGGCCTGGGCGGGTCTCGGGAGCTGAAGGCGTCGGCGGAGGCCTCGTTCACCGCCGCGGCCGGCCAGATCAAGGTCGTTTTCCAGCCGCTGAAGCTGATGCTGCAGCGGGTGGTCGTGTTGCTTGACGGCCGTCAGGTCGGCGGCGGGGTGCAGGTGGACACCGGGAGCGTCCGCACCGATTCCAGCCCCGGCCTGCGGCTCCTGTCCGCCGAGGCCAGACCCCCGGCCGGGCCGCCGGTGTGGCGGTACCCGCTGGCGGACGATACCACCGGCGCGCTCGCCACGTACAAGAGGACGTACGAGCGGACGTCCAAGCGGAACCTATCCCTGGGCGTGGACGCGTTCCACACCAAGGTGTCGCTGACCGTCGGCGCCGAACTCACCACGCAGGTCGAGTTGCAGTACGAACTGCGCGGCGGGCATGACTACACCCTGCTCAGGGCCGCCGAAGGCGACGGCCTGCTGTGGGCGCCGGCCGAACGGCCCGCCGGTTCAGCGTGAACCCCGGCCCGGATATCGTTCCGCGCTGAGGAACGCCCTGGTTGCCAGCGTGAAACGGCAGTGAAACCTTCTGGACATCGGCAGCCGCAGCTACGCTTAGGAGTCGCAATGGCCACGGTCATTCCCGTTGATGAGTTCATCAGCGACGAGTGGTACCCGGGCTTCAAGCCCAGCTACACCCACGCGCCGTGGTACGTCGACCCGGTCCAGACGTTCCGCAAGGAAGACGAGGAGAACTTCTGGTTCCTCGACTTTCACTGGCCGCGGGGCCTCACCCCGATGGGCTTGATCTGGAACGAGGACGGTTACAACTGGGCCTCACAGCTGGCCGCCGAGCAGATGCCGCTGCCGCCCGGCCGCGGCATTACCTGCCGCCTGGGCGGCACGCACACCTACGGCTCGGCCCTGCCGGTGAACGATCCCCGGGAGATCGGCCAGCGGGCCAGGCGGCTGGAGCACAGCCTGCCGCCGTTCCTGCAGAACTTCGACGACATCTGGGGCCGGATGCGCGAGGAGGTCAACGAGAGCTGGGACTACTTCCGCGGCGTGGACACCGCCACGTTGTCGCTGCCGGACCTGCGGGAAAACCTCATCCAGGCCCGCCAGTACCACAAGCGCGCCTTCGAGATCCATTTCCAGGTGATGTACCCGCTGCTGGCGAACTACGTCGGCTTCTACAGCATGTGCACCGAGCTTGGCCTGGACCCGGGTCAGATCGGCAAGTTCCTGCAGGGCTACGACACCAAGATCATGGAAACCGACCGGGAGCTGTGGCGGCTGACCGCCGCCGCCCGCACGGCCGGCCTCGAGCACGCCTTCGCCGCGCACGAGGCCGACGGCCTGCGCGCCGCGCTGGCCGCCCAGGGCGGCTCGGCCAGCACCTGGCTGACCCAGTTCGACGACTTCCTCCAGGTCTACGGCTGGCGCACCGAGGGATCGTGCGACATCGCCCTGCCGAGCTGGATCGAGGACGCGACGCCGGCCCTGGGCACGATCAAGACGTTCCTGCAGAAGGACACCGACCACAACTTCGAAGCGGCCCTGTCGGCGGCCGTCGAGGAGCGCGAGGCGGCCGTGGACGCCGCCCGGTCCAAGCTCACCCTGGAGGAACAGCGGCTGTTCGACGGCGGCCTGGCCTCGTGCCGGGCGGCGAACTTCCCGTGGTGGCAGGACGACCACAACTACTACATCGACCTGCGCATCTCGCTGCCCATGCGGTGGGCCTGCCAGGCCATCGCGGACCGGGTCGGAGCGGATCACCAGGACGACACGCTCTACCTGTTCTGGGAAGAGATCATGGACGTGTCGGCCGGGCGCAGGCGTTACGACGCCGGCCTGCGCAGCCTGGTGGAACAGCGCAAGCAGTACTTCGACTACTGGCTGCAGCGACGGCCCAGCATGCCCAAGGTGGTCGGCACCGTGCCGGAGTCGGTCAACGACCCGATCCTGATCGAGATCTTCGGGCTGAACAGTCACTTCCTGCGGGCGGTAGAGGCGGTCGGTTCGGCGGGCACGGTGCAGACCCTGACCGGCGTGCCCGCCTCCAAGGGCATCGGCCGGGGCATCGCCCGGGTCCTGCACAACGCCGACGAGCTGCACCGGCTCAGCCCAGGTGAGGTGCTTGTGTGCGAGTCCACCTCGCCGAACTGGACCCCGGCGTTCGCCAAGATCGCCGCCTGCGTCTGCGACGGCGGCGGCACCTTGTCCCACGCCGCCATCGTCGGCCGCGAGTACGGCGTGCCCACGGTGACCGCGGTCGGGCTGGCCACGGTGCTCATCTCCGACGGCGACGAAGTCGAGGTGGACGGCAGCACCGGCCACGTCACCGTGCTCAAGCACGCGGCGGAAGGCTGAGCCCGTGGGTGATGCCATCGCCTGGGTAGACGCGATCGCCCCTGAGCAGGCGGTCGGCGTCTGCGGCGCCAAGATGGGCCGCCTCGCCGAGCTGATCCAGACGGGCGTCGCCCTGCCGAAAGGCTTCACCGTCACCGTCGACGCCTACCGGCAGCACTGGGCCCAGACGGGCCTGGACCAGGCCGTGGACGCGGCGCTGGCCGGACTCGGGCCAGCCGCCGGGTCCGCCGAGATCGAGACGGCCGCCCGCGCGGCCCGGGCCGAGCTGACCAGCCGGGACCTGAGCGCCGGCCTGGCCGGGCTGATCAGCGAGGCGTACGAGGAGCTGAGCTCGCGCTGCTTCGACATCAACGTCCCGACCGCGGTGCGCAGCTCGGCCATCGGCGAAGATTCTGGCACGGCCAGCTTCGCCGGGATCTTCGACACCTACCTGGGGATGTCCGGGGCGGACCGGGTGCTCGAGGCGGTCCGGCAGTGCTGGGCCAGCTTGTTCAACACGCGTGCGGTGGCCTACCGGCTGCGGTCAGGCACCAGCCACCGCGACATGCCGATGGCGGTCGGCGTCATCGAGCTGATCCACGCCCGGGCCTCCGGGGTGGCGTTCTCCGCGCACCCGGTGACCGGCAAGACCGACCGCATCGTCATCGAGACCAGCTGGGGCTGGGGCGAAGCGGTGGTGCAGGGGCTGGTCACCCCGGACCACGCCGAGGTCGGCAAGGCCGACGGCCGCATCCTGGACTACCGGGTGGCGGCCAAGAAGGTCGTGTCGAACTTCGACTACGCCGTCGGCCGGGTGATCGAGACCGAGATGCCGGTCCGGCTGGTCGAGCGCCGGGTGCTCGACGACGAGCAGGTCGCGGCCGTGGTCGACGCGGTGCGAGCGGTGGAGCGATACTACGGCTACCCCGTCGACGTCGAATGGGTGCTTGACCGGCACCGCCGCCCAGGCGAGCCGGTCTGCGTGGTCCAGGCCCGCCCGGTCACCGTCGTCCACCAGCCCGCCGAACCCGCCCCCGCCACCTGGAACCCCGCCGCCATGGCCGCGAAATACGTCTTCAAAACCTAAGGCGATCCCGATGCCGCCGCCTGACCGCCTGGCGACCCGCATCCGGCCAGCTCGCACCAGTCTGGGATTATCCCGCCACAGTCATGGCCCACCCCGGTTAACCTGCAGGTTATAATCATGAAGTGAGCTGGGAGATCATCCTGGTCCCCGAAGTCCACGACTGGTTCATGGCACTGGATGACATCAGCGCCAGCCTGGTACGGGACTCGGTCGAGTTGCTTGCCGAGCGCGGTCCCGCGCTCGGCAGACCCGCGGTGGACAGGATCACCGGTTCCAGCTTGCACAATCTCAAAGAGCTACGTCCCGGGTCCGCGGGGAAGACCGAGATCCGGATCCTGTTCATCTTCGACCCGCAACGCCAGGCTGTCTTGCTGGTAGCAGGCGACAAGGCCGGGAGCTGGTACCGCGATGCCATCAAGCTGGCTGAAGACCGGTACGCCCGCTTCCTGGCCACCCCGCCCGAGGAGATCCGATGACCGAGCATTACCGGTGGGAGACCACCCTCGACCAGCGCCGCCGCGTCGACCCGGGCATCGACGATCCCGCTCGCCGCGTCGCGGCCCGTGATATCCGCAACGCCCGCGACATCGGCTACCACCTGGCCCAGATGCGCAGGCAGCGCGGCATGACCCAGGCCGAGGTCGCCCGGGCGATGGGCGTTAGCCAGGCCAGGATCTCCCGGATGGAACATGGCGACATCGAGAAGATGCAAGTCGAATCGGTCGCCGCCTACGTCACGGCCCTCGGCGGGCACCTGCGCCTGGTCGCCGACTTTGACCAGGCCACCACCACGTTCATCGACTACACCGACGCGCTCACCGCCTGAACACCCGCGTCCAAGGCCGATATCAGGTCCGACTTGTTCGAGTACCCGATCGGGTCTCAAACCCTCCACAGAAGCCGAAATCTCCGCAGGTCCGACGCCTCACGGAGCACTGACGTACGGCGAACCGCACTAGCATCATCGCGGGACCAGGCCATCGCACGGAGCACAATACCGGGCCACCCCGAGCCTGAAGTAGTTATCCAATACTCACCAAGAGGTCCTGGTGCCGCCTACGCCGCCTGACCGCCTGGCCCCCGAGGTAGCGGCCGCCGCAGCCAGGCTTGGCCTTCGCGATGTGACCGTCCTGCGACGCACCGGCAAGACTCTGCTGTCCGCCGGTAACCTGGCGGGCCGGCCTGTCGTGGTCAAGCTGCTCCTGGACAGCGGCGAATTCTGGCAGGCCAGGTGGCAGCACGAAATCGCCATCTACCGGGCCTTCGAGCAGGAACCGCCTCCGGTGCGGGTGCCAGCGCTGATCCACACCGACGGCATGACGCTCCTGGTGCTCGAACGCCTCAACGCCCAGCCGCTGGATACCGAACGCTATCCCGGCCGCCTCCTCACCGCAGCAGAGATCGAACCCTGCCTCGGCGCCTTCCGCAGGCTCAATGCCTGGCGACCCGCATCCGGCCAGCTCGCACCGGTCTGGGATTATCCCGATCGCGTTAGCCGTTACCATGCGGCCGGGTACCTCACCGACGCCGACCGCGACGCCGTGCTGCGTCTCCTGGCCACGTGCGATCAGGCAGGGGAGACCGGTCATGGGGATCCGCTACCCAGCAACCTGCTGCTCACTGGCGACGGCGGCTGCGCGCTGGTCGACTGGGAGTTCACCGGCACGTTCCTGCCCGGCTTCGATCTCGCGATGCTGCACACAACGCTCGGCGCCGGCACCCCGGCCGTCCGCACCCGGGTTGATCAGGCTGTCGCCGACGCTGGGACCGAGGAACCGTTCGTCCTGAACCTCGCCCTGGTGCTCGTCCGTGAGCTGCGCATCCACCGCGAATTGCCGGATAGCCCGATGCGGGCCCGTCGGCTCACCCTGCTGGGTGCCGCCTGGGCGGGGGCACGTGACCGGCTTCACGCAGCAGCCTGGAAGCGGAGGCTGTGATGTCCGCGCCCTGCGCAGCTGTCAAGCCACAGTCATGGCCCACCCCGGTTAACCTGCAGGTCATAATCGTGAAGTGAGCTGGGAGATCATCCTGGCAGCACACGGATGGCGGCGCTGGTGGAGGAATCCCTCGTCGGCCGCGCGGAGCTGGCCGTCCCGGCCGGGGTGCTGGCCCAGGCGTGGCGTGGCGGCGGACGTCAGGCTCGAATCGCTCGCTTGCTGCGCGCGTCGACCACGTCGGTAGTCCCGATGGACGCCCTGATGGCGCTTCGGGTGGGCGCCCGGTGCGCGGCCACCCGGACGGCGGACGTGGTGGACGTGAGCGTGACCATCTGCGCGAGCGACCGGGGACATCCCGTCATCACCAGCGATCCAGACGATATCGCCGCGATCGACCCGGCGCTGATGCTCGTCCGGCCGACATGACGCCGCGGGTGCGTCAAGGGCCCGGAGCCACGCCGGATGCGATCCCGGAAATCACGAACCGCGGGGTTTCGGCGCGCCCGCGCCGCCGAGACAGCCAGGTGGGCGGCGCGGCGAGTTAGCATCGTGGCATGAGCGCGCAGCCTTCAGAGTACGGCAGCCACGACGTCATCCGCCTCGGCGGCGAAACCGCTGTAGTGGTTCCGATGCACGAGTACCACACGCTGAAAGCCCTGCGGGACCGCGCATCCGCCGAGCAGGTCGAGGAAGCCGTCGCCGGGCGCCATCAAGCGGCATAAGTCGCAGCGCCTGTTCGATCGCGCCGAAGCTGACGCGTTCTTGCTCGAGCCTTCATTCTTGCCGTCGCGGTCCCGGATCAGGAACCGCGCCCGGCTGCCGGCGTCCTCAAGGTCCATGACGAGGTTCTTCGCGGCCTGGGCTACCCAGGAGGCAGTGGGGTGAGGGGTTGCGCCCAGGATCCGGATCGCCGGGTGGCGTGCTCGATGACCGCCAGCACGTACAGGCGGGCGCCGCTCACGGTGACGGTCTCGAAGAAGTCGCAGGGGAGCAGGGCGCCGGGTCGATCCGGCCTGCTGAAGGATTTCCCGCACGGCGGAGGCGGCAGTCTTGACCCCGAGGACGAGGTACCAGATTTAGCGGTAGCCAGCGCGGGCGGCCCGCAGCAGTTGGCGTGCCGTTCGGCCTGGAACCTCAGCGCGTCGGGGGCGAGGCCGAGCCGCGGTGCATGAGCAGCCAGGATCCGGTAATTTTCAGGTCTGTGGTTGTCCTGGGACGGCTGGGGTGCGGCCCTCGACGATTGCCCGCAGTTTCCCCCAGTGTTCGCAGAAGATCTCGGTCGGCATGAGCGCCAGATCTGCGGCCACCGCCGGAGTGAAATTCATCTGGCCCAGCACGTCGCGCTCCAGGTTGACGCCGGGGGCGATCTCGATCAGGGTGATATCCCCGTCGCGGAGCTCGAATACGGCCCGCTCGGTGACGTAGAGCACGCGCTGTCCCGAGTCAGCCGCGTAGGGGCCGCTGAAGCTGATCTCCTCGACATGTTCGAGGAATTTCTTCTGCTTGCCTTCCTGGACCACGTGGAGCTCTCCGTCACCGGTAGCCACCTTCAGGCCGTCGGCGGTGAACGACCCGCAGTAGATGACTGCCTTGCTGCCATGGGCGACATTGACGAAACCGCCGATGCCGACAGCTCTGCCGCTGAACCGGCTGACGTTCACGTTTCCCTGCCTGTCGACCTGGGCGAGGCCGAGAAAGGCCATGTCGATGCCGCGGCCGTCATACCAGTCAAACATCGCCTGGTGCTCGATGAACGCTTCGGCGTTGGACGAGGTCCCGAAGTCCAGGCCAGAGCCGGGCCAGCCGCCGATAGCGCCGACCTCCGTGGTGAGCGTGAACAGCGCGGTCACGTCTTCCTGGGCAGCGACGCTGCCGATCTCATCAGGGATGCCGTACCCGAGGTTGATCACGGCCCCCGGCATCAGCTCCATGGCCGCCCGCCTGCATATGACCAGTCGCTCGCTCATCGGAAGAGGCGGGACACCTTCCAGCGGGGCCTTGAGGTCACCGGACAGGACCGGGCTGAACTGTTCACGACCGGTCTGGAGATGGTGTTCAGGCGCGGCGACCACCACGTAGTCCACGAGGGGGGCTGGGACACGGACGTGCTTGGGGTGCAAGGAGCCCGCCAGAGCGAGATACTTCACCTGGGCGATGACGATCCCGCCGCTGTTCTTGGCGGCCTGGGCAAGAGGAAGCTGCTCAAGAAGGAGCGCTTCCTCGTCCATCGCGATGTTGCCCCGCTCATCGGCGGTCGTGCCCCGGATCAGCGCGACGTCGATAGGGAACGACTTGTAGAGGAGGTACTCCCTGCCGCCAAGCTCGACGAGCTCGACATAGTCGGCAGTCGTCGCCGCGTTCATCTTGGCTCCCCCCAGCCGGGGGTCAAGGAAGGTCCCGAGGCCGACCGTCGTGATGATGCCGGGGCGGTGGGCCGCGATCTCCCGGTAGAGCTGGACCACCACGCCCTGCGGGATGCAATAGGCTTCGCACCGATTCTGCTCAATCAGGTGCGCCATATTGGGTGCCACGCCCGTGTGGCCGCCGATCCACTTTGCGACGAGCCCTTCGTGGCCGAAGTGGTGGATCCCGGCGAAGTCTTCCGGGGCGACCGGCGGTATAGCGTTGCCGATGCCGGCGCCCTGCATCAGCGTGAGGCCACACGGATGGCCCTTGGCGAGGAAAGACTGCTCAACGGCGATCGCCACCTCCTCGGCGAAGCCGGACAGCACGATCCCGCTCACCGCCATGGTTGCCCCGTCTGGAATAAGCGCGGGAACCTCGTCTGCGCGGATGACCTTTGCCATAGCCACTGCGACCGCCTTTCCGTGCGCACGATCTCACGACACCGCACAACCGCGGACGTGACCGCGCGGAGCCGGCTGCTCCTGATGTCCGGGATCAGAGCCCGTCTTAGATCCGGGCAGCGGCCTAGTACGCTCGTCAGGGTCTCTCAGCGACGCGGCTGCGTGTAGGGCAGAAAGTCACTTCCAGGGTGGTCGCCTCCCAAATCCGGCGGAACCCGGCCCGGCCTTGCGCCTGCCGTCCTCCTGGAGGGCGTCACAAACCCGGGAACGTGCTGGAGCATGCCTGTCGATTGCGGCTATCTGGGGCAGATGCAAGTGGGCCTGAGCTACTCGCAGCTGCGGGATGCCGCGGGCCGTGCGACCTGCCTGCTGGCGCGGCCGGGGGAGTTCCAGGTCCCCGGCCATGCAGGTGTTGGCCGCCGGGGAAGATCTGGCGCCGTCAGGTCGTGCTGTCACCATGGCTGCGGTCATCAGTCCCGCCTCGCGAAGCTGGGAATTGCCGCGAGGCGATGCCGGGACTGGCGTATGGTCTCACTCAGACACCCTGGGCCACTACCGGGCGGCCGAGGAAATCAGCGGCAGTGCCGCTGCTGGCACGGCCTCCACGGAGGACCTGCGGCTAGCCATGATCCACTACCGCGCCCTGTTCGGTGACCTCCTCGGCGAGCCCGCTGACGCGGGGCGCGAGCCGGCGGCGACCGAACCCGGGCAGGTTATCGCGGTGGATGGCACGACTCCCGGGGACGGTGACGCGTACGCCGCAGCAGCCCGCGCCGAGGCCGCCGGCGATCCCGTCGCCGCCCGCCAGCATTTCAATGGATCGGACGCTCAGGAGCTGACGAAATGACCTCACCGAGGGAGACTGCAGGCGCTCACCAGGCAGGCCCGGCTGATAACCGGAATATGCCGGAACCCAGCTGGGATCCGGCCCGTACCATACCGGAAGACGATCCCCCGTCACCTGTCCCGGGTGCGCCCGGGTATCCGGGCGTTACCGCCGTGGGCAGCGCCGCAGCGGAGCCGGGCCTGGCCGGCAGGGATGATGC
>Ga0182013_10000412_pt1 | contig 59529 bp, 50 predicted proteins | sample 612S2MmetaG_FD_120487 | JGI IMG/M metagenome (GOLD analysis project Ga0182013, IMG submission 120487) | Permafrost microbial communities from Stordalen Mire, Sweden - 612S2M metaG | ecosystem: Environmental > Terrestrial > Soil > Wetlands > Permafrost | place: Sweden: Stordalen | collected...
CCAATTCGAGCCCCAATTCGAGCCCCATGGCCGTAGCCATCCTCGCCTACATTATCGTGTGCCTGCTGACGGGATTTTGCGGCACGCATCGTCGCATGGGCTTCTGGGGGACATTCGTGTTCGCACTTTTCACTACTCCCTTGGTGGTGTTGCCTGTGCTGTTCGTCACCGGCCCATCGCGGCGCGTCGAATGGCGTCAACGAGACTAGATCGCCGGCCTGACAGTGGCGGACGAACGCAGTCGCCGCTCTGCCGGCGGCGCTATATTGTAATATTGTAGACGGGCGGCATCGTAGTCATGTCCTTCATCGATCTCGTTCGCCGCGAAATGCACGGCTCGATGCCGAAGCTGATCTTCATGTCCGGCGTTGGCGGCATCAGCAACGCGTCGATTCTCGCGGCCATCAACTCTGGAGTGCAGGACGCCGGCAACGGACAAAAGCCCGGGCTGTGGGCGGCGATGCTTTTTTTGATCGCGCTCTTTTTGTTCATGAAATCTCAGCAATACGTCACCATCACGGCCACTGCCGAGATCGAGGCGATCATCCATAAAATCCGGCTGCGCCTTATGGATCAAATAAGGCATTCGGAGCTTCTGGAGTTGGAAGGCATCGGACGTGCGCGTATCGTTGCGGCCATCACCAGCGATACCGCGGTGCTGACGCAAGCGAGCAATATGCTGTGCTTTACCGTGCAGGGCGCGGTCCTCGTCTGCTTTGTGTCGATCTACGTCGCCTATTTGTCCGTTGTGGCTTTCGCTTTGACGGTCGTCATCGTCGGGGCGTCCGGCGTGGTCTTCCATCTGAAAAATCGCCGTCTGAGCGCACAAAAGGCTGAATCAGCGGGGTGGGAACGCCGGTTTTTCGATCGGCTGACCGACTTCCTCGACGGTTTCAAGGAAGTGCGGCTGAACAATGCGCGGAGCGCCGATTTGTACGACGACGCGAGCGACGTGTCGAAAACCGCCGCCAATATCAAGATACGCACACAGGCCGAAACCTTCAGGATGATCGTGACGTCGCAGATCTCGATGTACATCCTGCTCGGTGCCGTGGTGTTTGTGGCCCCCAATCTCAGCGATACGCTCGGCGGTTCGTCGGTCGCGAAAGCCACGACCGCGCTGTTGTTCGTTGTCGGCGCGTGTTTTGGTCTGGTGCAATCGATACCGATCCTGCTCAACGCCAATGCGGCGGCATACCGAATCCAGCAATTAGAGGTCGCCTTGTCGGGTGTGGCGCGGACCGACGCGCCGTTGCTCGAGGCGCCGAAGCGTTTCGACACCATCGAGATGCGCAATATGGTATTCCGTTACGTCGACAAATTTTCCGACATCGCGTTTAAGATCGGGCCGATCGATTTCACTCTGAAAGCCGGCGAGCTGGTCTTCATTACCGGCGGCAACGGCTCGGGCAAATCGACATTCCTGAGGGTGCTCTCCGGAATTTATGCGCCCGATTCCGGCGAGGTTCTGCTTGACGGCAGGCTCATCACCGACGCCACCCGCGACAGATATCGCGGACTGATGTCGGCGATTTTCTTCGACTATCATCTGTTCCGGCGGCTTTACGGCATACCTGATGCTGACCCGGCCGAGGTCGCCCGCCTGCTCGCGCTATTTCGGCTTTCCGACAAGACTTCGCTGACCAATGGCGAGTTTCGTACGCTCGATCTGTCGGGCGGCCAGCGCCGCCGTCTCGCCCTCATCGTGAGCCTGCTCGAAAAGCGCCCGATCATGCTTTTGGACGAGTGGACGGCCGAACAGGACCCGGAATTCCGCCGCAAATTTTATGACGAATTGCTGCCCGAAATGATGCAAGCTGGCGCCACCATCGTGGTGATCACGCACGACGACCGCTATCTTGACGAGCTGCACTTGCCTGCCCGCAAGATCCGGATGGACGAAGGCCGTATTGTCGAACAGCGTTCAATGGGCTGATGATGGGCCGGTGGAGTTAAGGTAGATGACGATGTACCCGGAGTCCATTGATGACCTACCACCGCCGCCGACGCGGCGAAGCTGGTGGCGTTCGATCGGACGCCATCTGCCGGGCGTGACCGTGTTGCTGCTGATGGCGATGCTGGCCACGGTCGTGCTGTGGCCCTACATCGTGATCAACGTTCCGAGCGGCCAGGTCGGCGTCCTTTGGAAGCGGTTCAACGGCGTCGACATTTATTGCTGGTGCTGGGTCGGCCGCGGCACGGTGCTCGCGCCCCGCGAGTTGCGAGAGGAAGGCCTGCACTTGGTGTGGCCTTGGGACAAGCTCTACCTTTACGACCTTCGGCTGCAGTCGGCGTCGCAGACCTACAACGCCATTTCCAAAGACGGCGTGAACGTGACCGCGCAGATCAGCGTGCGGTATCAGCTCTTGCATAATTCGGTAGGCGTGCTGCACAAATTCATTGGTCCGGGATACATGGCCTCGGTCGTGAATCCCGAAATCGGCAGCCAAGCGCGCCAAGTCATCTCCCAGTACACGGCCCAGGAGGTCTACACGTCACGGGAGGCGATTCAAAAACAAATTCGCGAGAACGCGCAAAGGACCCTGGGCGCCAATCTCGACAAATTGGTCCAACCTGAGGCCATGGAGCAGCCGGACCCCAAGCACTACAACGACTTCCTCCAGGACTCGATCCAAATTCTCGATACGCTGGTACTGAGCATCGAGTTGCCGGCGGATATCGTGGCCGCCATCAATCGGCAGACTGAGCAGTACTACATGATCCAGGAGTATAAATTCCGGGTCGAGCGCGAAGCCGAAGAATCCAAGCGAAAACAGATTGAGGCCGACGGTATTGCTGCGTTCCAGAAGACGGTCAGCCAGGGTATCTCGGAATCCTATCTGCGCTGGCGCGGCATTGAGGCGACGCTGCAGTTGGCGCTGTCGCCCAATGCCAAAATCGTGGTCATTGGTAGCGGCAAAGACGGCCTGCCGATCATCCTCGGTAATGTCGATAATCCGCCGGCGCCGGCCGCGACGCCGCCATCGGGGACGACCGGCGCGACCACGCCGAATGCTTCGACGCCGCTAAGTTCGATGCCGCCAGGTTCGGCGCCACCCGCCGCCGGCGGATCGGCCGCACCCAAGCCGCCCGGCGGCACGTCGGGCGCAGTGACGCCGCCGTCTTCCGACAAGACGACGAGCGCTGCTCCGGCGTCTCCGACCACGGATAACACGGCAGCCTCGGTGAATCCGCTCGACCTCCCCGCTGTCCAAGCCATTCTTTCGCGAATCTCCGGGGTGATGCGTCCGTCGGGACCGGATGTCAGTACCCAAGCCGACGTAAGACAGAAACAGTGATCGGAGGAGCAAAGTGACCGATAGCACGGGTGGCGGCCGCTCGGTCCGGAGCAGTCTTCGACAGCGCTTGCTTGCGACGGGAGAAAGCCGTTTCGTCGTGATCGCCGCCTGTTTGATCGCTCTCCTCGGCATCACGATCGGCGGCCACCTCTACGGCCGGTTTTTGTCCGCGCGTGACTTGGGTGGACGCGATGCCGCCATTGAACAGCTCCAGTCCGAGAGCCAGAAGTTCAAGCGGGAGATCGACGACAAGAGCGCGCAAATCGGTGCGTTGCAAACCAAACTCGCAAGCGCTCAGGCGACGCTGGAGGCGATCATGCCTTCGGAGAACAGCTATAACGTCAATCCGAATCAAACGCTGATTGTCGCCAATGGTCATTTGACTCTTGGCTTGGTCGGCTCACCCGGAAACGAGGGCGTTATTCTCAACATAAACGGCAAGCAGCAGACAGTGGCGGCCGGCCAGATCCTTGCCGTTACACCCGATGCGTCGACCAAATGCGCGGTGACGGTGCAGTCCTTCGACATGTTCAGGGCAGTCGTCAACGCATCCTGCGCGGACGTGAAGCCGCAATAGCGCGTGATCGTCGCGCGGCAGCCATGCCACGTACCGCTATTCGACCACCGCGTCGGCGCGGCCGAGCAACGAGCCCGGCACCGTGAGGCCGAGCGCTTTGGCCGTTTTCAGGTTGATGACGAAATTGAATTTTGTCGTGTCTTGGACGGGCAAATCGCCTGCCTTCTCGCCTTTCAGTATGCGGTCGACATAGGCGACGCCTTGACGGACCTGTTCGTACAGATTGTAGGAATAGGACATCAGGCCGCCGTCATCGACGAAGCGATTATCCCAATATATCGACGGCAGCCGATAGTGCGCGGCAAAATCGATGATGCGTTGGCGATGCACCAAAGTGAATGCGCTTGGCAGAACGATCAAGCCCCCGCCCGACGTTGTTTTAAGCACAGCGATGATGTTGTCGATCTCGACATCGTCGAGGACCGGCGCCTCGCTCACTTCGAGATTTGAGCGCGACGCAGCCGATTGGATCAGTGGCAACCAGCCTCCAGGAGTGGTCTCACGATGATAGACGACCGCGACGCGGCGCAGCCCGGGCGAAACGTCCCCGAGCAATTGGACCCATGTCGCCCCGAGGGAGAATTCGAAAACGCTGAAACCGGTGACGTTGCCGCCTGGATGCGTCCGGTTCGCTACAAAACCCTGGTACACAGGGTCGGTCACGCCCACGAAGACGATAGGGATCGTGTCGGTGCTGGCTTGCATGGCCTTCAGCGCCGCCGAACCCATGACGAGGATCACTTCCGGCTTCAGGCCCGCCAATTCCGAGGCGGCTGACCGGAGCTGCTCCTCTTTGGTTCCCGCCGCGCGGTATTGAAGGTCGAGATTTTGGCCGATGTTCCAGCCTATGCGCTTGAACTGCTGGATAAAAGTATCCGCGTCGTCTCGTGCGGCGGTATCCTGCTCGTTATAGGGCGTCAGCACTCCAACATGCCGAACCCGTTGCGCCGGTTGCGCGCGGACGGTGAGCGGCCAAGCGGCGGCCACTGTGCCGAGCGAGGCTACGAATGCTCGCCTTACGATGTCGATCGTCATTGTCCGGGACACGCTATCACGATTAAGACGCGGAACGCGAGATTGCACGGTTCACACTGAACAGTTTCGTGCGGTGGCACCGAGCTGTGAATCCTTTCACTCTTGCGGTGCGCAAAAGCCCGGCTATTCCCAGATTACGACGTTGGGAGGAACGGCGCCGGCGTCCGCGGCTTGACGTAATAGCGTGTAGCCAACGCCGGCGAGACCGCGAAACAAGCCCAGATTGAATTGCCGCTTACCGCTGTTCCAGCGGTAATCGCCGGCAGTGCCGGCACGCGCCAGCACCGCCTGAAGCCGTCGCGCGGCAAGTTCCCGCAGGTCGCCACGATGCAGCACAGTCGCCGCCTCGCAAAAGAACTCGATGCCACCGAGAGTGCCGCAGCAGAGCGTATCCACCGGCATTGGCGAGCCGTGTTCAACGGCTTCGAGAGCATTGCAGATATCGAATTTCAGAGAATTGGCATCCATCGCGCCGCGTTTCGATGTGGCGAGGCGCGCCAGCCCGATCCCGGGCGCGCCGTGACACCACTGGCACGGCCATTGTGGTTCGCCGCCGCCGCGCAGATCCGGCCAGTTATGCCGCGCGGCATCGAAGCTCGCATTCTCGAACGCCAAACATTCCGCTGCGGCTTGGCCAAATTCTTCACGCCCCGTTGCCGCCGAAAGCGCGGCGAGCGCATAAGCAAAGCCCGCCGCGCCGTGCGACATGCCGTTCAAGCCCCGCGCGCCCGAGCCCTGTCCGACCCAGCTCCGGCGGCCCTCGGTTCCGATTCGTTGTTGCCGCAACAGGTGTTCGCCGCACTTTACAGCGCGCGCGAGCGCCTCGCCGGATTGGCTGTCGCGGTACAGACGCAGCAAGGCGAGGATCGCGCCGGCGCTGCCGCCCATGACGTCCAATTGTTTGTCCGCCGCGATGAGCTCATCGGTGAAGAGTCGCGCTGCCGCATGCGCGTCAGCAAGCAAGCCGTCGTTGTGAAGGCACTTTGCCATGACGGCGAGCGCATAGACGATCGAGCCTAGGCCGACGGCGCCGCCGATGCCGAGCGAACGGGCCATGCGTGCCGCGTTGCGGCTTTTTAGATTCTTGCGCAGATGCGACAGGGCGGCGAGCGCAAGCTCTCCTGAGGGCGCCGATCCGGTCATCGCCGCATGGGCGGCGAGAAAAAGCGCGATGCCGGTCGCGCCGTTATAGAGATCCGGGCCGAGGCAAACGAGCTGGAAAACCTCCGCGTCGCCAAGCCAGTCGAGGCCGATCCAAGCTGCGCCCGGTCCGCGCCGAATGGCATAATGCGACAGTTCGGCGGCGATCCGGTCGGATTCGGCGAGAAAAATCCGCTTGGTCGATGCGCCCATGGCGCTGCCGCCGAAGTGGTCCTGGCGCGGCTCTTTGGCAGCGGCCGGCAACGTCGCCGCGCCGGCAGCCGGCGGCAGCTGTTGGGTGTTTTCCTCGATCACCGCGATCTGCCAGGCGATCTCTTGTGCATCGAAAGTTTTCATACGGGCTATGGCCCGGTCGAGACCAGCCGTTGCCGCTGTGCGGATCGAAACGCCCGTCGCGTCGCAGATTGCGTTGCCGTCGCTCGGGGTTATAAAATACGGCACGTTCAGACCGAGCAGCGCCGCGCGTTCGGCGCGATGCAACGGCCAGAGCGGATCGGCATCCTGGTCCCACTCCGAAAGCCTAGCGACGAAGTCGGCTTGGGCCGACCAGATCGCGCCGTCGTCCATGGTCCGGTGATCTTTCAGACGCTGCAGCAGCATGTAATAGAATCGCGTCGGGCGGATGATTTTGCGAACCGGCAGGCCGGCAAAGTTCTCGAACAAAGCCGCCGGCGTCTCGGAGCTTGTCAGGCGCCGCAGGAATTCCGCGTAATCTGCAAAACCTGCGACGAAACGCTCTGCGTGGTCGGTGAATCGCGCGTAATGCCCACCGACGTGCGGAAGATTTGGCGTGATTGGGCTTTGCTCTTTCGCTTTCGTCGGCCGCATCGCGTCGGAATTGATCCCGTTCCATTTGATGACGGTTCTTAAATTCCCGTCGGCGGTCATGCCACCGATCATGCCACCCATGGCGAAAACATTATTGTCGACAGATCGTCCATAGGCGGGCAGAAGACCGACCGTCATGACCGAGTTGCCGACGATCTCCATTGCGGCGTCGAAGGCTTCGCCTTCCGGATCATTCGCCTTGTGCTCCTCGGGGCTCGGCTGCAGGATCGTCTCTAGATCGATCGGCACCGGGTGTTCGCCGGCGGCGATCATGTTCTCCTGATGCATATCGGTCGCCGCGAAGCAGTGCAGCAGCGCGAGCCAGGCACCGGCGCGCTGAAAAAATCGATCGCAACCTTTGGCATCCGCGCATTCGGTGTGTTCGATGAATTCGGTCCAGCCGTAGCCGTTCCGGGCGATCGCGCGCGGCGCCTTCAGGTCGACCGGAGGATCGGCGCGGTTGAGCCGCGCGACCAGTTCGTACCAGGCGACGTCGAGCCGCAGATCCTTCGGCTTATATGCAATACGTGCCCCGTCCTCGAAGTTCACGATCAGGACCGAATGACCGTTATTGTGGGGGTCGGAGAGGTCGCCTTCGATCCTGGTCACGCGGCTTTCGGCGGGTGATCCGAGTAGCTCGCGACGGATGACCGGCAGATCGCGGTCAAGCCGCAATACGAATTCGCGCGAGGTGTCGATCCATTGCCGCGTCAGGCAAGCGATCAGCCGCAACAGCACCGGCTTGTCCTCGAACAAGCGCCGGAAGCCTCCCGCTTTCATGTCGGCGACGAATTGATCGTAGCGTGCGCTTCCGGTGTCGTCTGTTGGCCGCGCCACCGGCGCGGTCTGCGTCGTCGGATCGGCCGGGTTTGCCTCGGCGTTCCGCGATTTTGCAAAGCGCTCATAGATAGCCGCGACACAAAGCCCCGACAGTTCCATGAGCAGCGAACGGCAGAGGCAGGCGCGTGCGCTTGCGGTCAGGCTCGCGGCGTTGAGGCCGGCCCACACGAGCGCCTCCGCCTGTTCGACGACCGGCCTATACAGCTGTTCGAATGCACACGGCTCGGGTCGCCCGGCCGAGGCCCTCGGTTCGGCATCCGTCGATGGGGCGTTCTTGGCCGGGCCTTGCAGGGCCGCCTCGATCCAGATGGCATCGCCAAGCCAGGCGGGCAGCGCTGCGGATGCACGGTGACGGACCGCTGCCAGCCGCTCCTGGACCAAAGCGACCGACCAGCGATCCCGATCGAGCCGCCGGCTGAATAATGCGTCGTCGCCCGCGGCGGATGACCGGCGCCACGCCGCGAGCCGCCGGGCCAATAGAACGTCGTCGCTGCCCGGACGAGCCTGTTTCGCGCATGGCTCGAAGCCGTCCGACAGGAGTTCGTCGATGGTTGCCGCGCCAACGATCAAGCGCTCATGAAAAGCATCCACCGATTGCCCTCCGATCGAATCCGCCATCCGTAGCCGGGCCGCAATTGCTCTCGTCCGCCGCTCTGCTGTCGCCCGCGCGTTGCTCGCCCTTTAGCCGTGGAAGCAGTATTCCACGCCGGGGCGTATGGCCGGCGGGGCGCCTGAAGGGCCGTCAGATGGTCTTTCTGGCGGTTGGCTTGCCCCAGATCAAGGGCCCGCGGACCACGCCGTTGGGACCATTCTGGAGCCGGTATCTCGGCCGCCAAATACGCCACAGAATTTGAGCGGTTTCCTGTCATAAATCAGCCACCTGTCCGGTCTGCCGGATAGTCTTTACAGTGTGCGCAGCCGATGATTTAATGGGCACTAGGCGGGGGGGTGTTTTTAACGATTTCTCGTCCTGCCAGGTGACCGCCGGCGCCGCTGGCGAACGAAAGGAACAAGGCTATGACTGACAGCAACATCGACCAGAGGGAAGAAGAGATCCTCACCTTCGACGTTTCCGACGAGGCGCTGGAAGCCGCGGCGGGCACGATGAAGGAGAAGGCAGGCGCCTTCACGCTCGCGTTCTGCTCGGGCTTGGATACCTGCCCGGCTTGATCTTGATCTTCGACTGGTCGTGAGACCGGTCTCGGCTTTCTAGAGCGCGATCGCTTCAAGCCGAAGCGATTGGCGCTCTAGCATTTTGATGGGGTATAATCTTTTCGGAAGGTCGGATATCGTCCCGGATCAAATCCGGATCAGGCTTGTTCCCGAAGATGCGCCGTTCGCCCTGACCGTCGTACCGATCAAAGTCTTCGACGAGGTGCCGGAGATGCTCCGGCGCCTCGTTTTCTATTGTTCTGTGAATTTGTCCTCTGCCCGAGCCGGTGCTGCAGATCGTGGTACGGCCCCGGAGGCACAGGCCCGCGAATTTGCCGATCGACAACGCCTGACAGGACGCTCTGCGGCCGATCCGAATCCAGCCAATATCGCTGCCGCATAAAATGGAAGGCGACGCGTTACCCCCGTAATCGCGCCGCCCCACACGCAACCTATAACGTAGAAGCTACTTAGTTGCGAGCGCGACGAACTTGCTCCCGAGCGCCCTACGGGCGCTTTGACCTAGATCAAATCACTCGGGGCATTTTGCGTGCGTCCAGCCGGTCTCGGGGAAATACAAATCCTACGGTCGATTGAATCGCTGTTCGAGCAGTCGATCAAGTAAGCTGCGCCAGCGTTCCAGACCCATTTGCCGGGTGAACCGCGCGTCGAGCATCGCTCGCGCCCGCCCGCCCATTGCCGCGACCGTTTCGGGCTCGCGCAACAACCGCTGCAAAGCATCGACCAGTGCGTCGGCATCGCCTGGCGCGATGGCAAATCCGCAGCCATATCGGGCCACCAGTTGTCCTAGTTCTCCTTTCTTGTCGGCAATGACAACGATCGGCTTGCCGCCCGCGGCAATGCCGTAGAATTTGCTGGGCACAATGAGGCCTTCGAGTTTCGGATGAAGTGACAGCCAATGCGCATCGGCGACGCCGAGCGAGAACGGCAGCAATGTCCGCGCCTGGTATGGCATAAAACGGAATGAGCCAGCGAGGCGGCGCTCTTTAACGATCCGACCCAATTCCTCGAACCGCTTGCCGCCTCCGATCATAAGGAAAACAAGGCGCGGATCGTGGCGCAGCCGTTCGGCGGCAGCGAGGACGGTGTCGAATTCGTGCGCCCGCCCCAGATTGCCCGAATAGCCAAAGACGAATTTGTCCGCCAATTCCCAGGCCCGACGCAACGGATTTTCGGCCTGCGCGACGGGCTTGATGTTCTCGTCATTGCACCAATTCGGGATCACATGGATCGTCGCCGGCGCTCCGCCAAGCGCCACGGCCTTGCGACCCATAAGCTCGCCGACGACGACGGTCGCCGCTGCAGCCCGCAAGGAGCGATCGCGCAAAACGGCAAGGCCCGCGGCGACAGGACCGCGCATCATGGGTACGCCGATCTCCACGGCGGTTTCCGGATAAATGTCTTGCAACCAATTGATCAAACGAGCGCCTGTGCGGCGTGTCGCCGCCATGGCGACGACGGAAGTCAGCGGCGGGTCGGTTTTGGCAATGACGAGATCGCCCACCCGAGCTATATTGATGAGACGATGGTAGGCCGACCTGTAGAATGACAGATAATCGATTCCGCGGCCGACCAGGGCACCGCGACCAAACCGGGTCGACGCGACGCGATGTACGTTCACGCCATTGACGATTTCATGCTCCGGCAACGACGCCTTGGGATCGTCGTAGATTTGCCTACTGGTGACGATATGGACGTCGCGGCCGCTACCGGACAAGTGGACGGCGAGATCGGAAAGAATTTGACTCGTCGCTGAGTGATCCGGGAAAAAATACCGATTGACGAAAATCAAGCGCGGCATCTGAACTCGGTATCAAGCTTCTGCGCTCTGTTCCTGAGCGATGAATGGGCGAATGGCATCGTCCTTCAAGAGATTTTCGAAATAGGCGATGGTGCGTATGAGGCCGTCGCGTAGTGCAGTCTGCGGCGCCCAGCCGAGCAAATCGTCGGCCTTCGAAATGTCCGGGCGGCGTTGTCGTGGATCGTCCTGCGGGCGGGGCCGATGCACGATGCGCGAGCGCGACCCGGTAAGTTCGATGACCTGCGCGGCAAGCTCCAACATTGTAAACTCCGTCGGGTTGCCGATATTGACCGGGCCCGTCATCTCGTCGGCTGTGTTCATCAGCCGGGTCAGGCCATCGATCAGATCGTCGACGTAACAAAACGATCGCGTTTGCAGGCCGTCACCGAAAATAGTGATGTCGCGCCCGAGCAATGCTTGCACGATGAAGTTCGATACCACCCGGCCGTCGTTCGGATGCATGCGTGGACCGTAAGTGTTGAAAATCCGCGCCACCTTGATGCGTAATTTGTGCTGGCGCCAATAATCGAAAAATAGCGTTTCTGCGCAGCGTTTGCCCTCATCGTAACAGGAGCGAGGGCCGATCGGGTTGACGTGGCCCCAATAGCCTTCGGTCTGCGGGTGAACGCTGGGGTCGCCGTAGACTTCGGAGGTCGAAGCCTGAAGAATCTTGGCGCGCAGGCGCTTCGCCAGCCCAAGCATATTGATAGCGCCGTGAACGCTGGTCTTTGTGGTCTGGACGGGATCGTGCTGATAATGGATCGGCGAGGCCGGGCACGCCAAATTGTAGATCTGGTCGACTTCGACATAGAGCGGGAATGTCACATCGTGACGGATCAATTCGAAGCGATGATGGTCGAGCAAGCCGTCGATATTGCGTCGCGTGCCGGTAAAGTAGTTATCGACGCAAATGACGCTCGCGCCTTGCTTGAGCAAACGCTCGCACAGGTGGGAGCCGAGGAATCCGGCTCCCCCGGTCACCAGCACGCGGGTTTCTAGATGCATGTGCGGTTACCCCTGAAGAGAACTGCCCCTTAAGTTACCGCACAATGCGATCGTGAATTAAGGAGGGGCCGTCAAGCCCTAAAACTCGCAGATCGCCCCGGGGCGGCTCATGCCCCGACGCCGCTTCGCTACAACTTGTCGAGAAAAGTGTTACCGCGTAACACATTTGCCGATTTCCAGGCTACTCTACATCAGTAGTCCGCGACAACGAACTCGATTGTTTTTCGGGGCCGGATCGCACGTCTGGATGCTCAGGCTTGACATTTTCCAGCGCTGTTTTCGTCGTATCTAGAACCGAACGGTATTTGTCGCTTGGGCGACGATGAAATGAATGCCGATCGAATTTCTCGATCGCCACGAGACTTTGCATTTCCGATGCACGTTTCCGTTTTTTGATAATTTCAGTGTAAACTCGTCTGTCACTTCATAAGGCGTCTGCAGCTTGAGTTTTGCGCCTGTGGCAGACACGTCCTCTATCATGCACAAACAACATATCGATCCGTCGCCATTGAGTATCAGTGCGGGCTGCTGCACAATTCTGCGCCGACTCTTTCGATTCTCAATGCTCATGAGATTCTACCCAGCAGGTGTCTCACCAATATCGCAATTAGCTATCATGGGAAGCAATCCAGAGATTTTCGTTAATGAACAGATTTAGTAGTATTCCGAACGATCCAGAACCGCAGTGTGCGCTGAGCCGTGGCGCTTGATAATGCAATAAAATTTGCCTTGTACAGGGCAAGGTCATCTTCCGATATTGAATGATGCATGATCCTGTTTTTTAAGATAACGCTCGCCGTTTCCCATTTGAGTCCGGCAGCCTTGAACGGGATAAGTAATCCATTTCCTTTGGCGCTCTTCATCAGGGGTTTGATTATTTCAATCGGCGATTTGCACAGCAACGACAGCGCAACGACCATTTCCTCGTATTGCTTTGCCTTCGCAAATTCCAAAAGAACCGTTTCGTTCAACTGGTTGTCGTTTTGCAATGAACCTACGAATTGCAGCGCTTTCTCGAAGTCGCGCGGCGCGGTGGCCTCCTGCGTGACTTGACTGGAAATTGACAGAAGAACCTGTTTAATCGCATCATGAGCTTCTGGGTTTGCCAGCGAAATCAGACGGGATCGTACCGCCTCGGTCGCTTTCAACAACAGTTCCCGCAATAGCCGTATTGGCAGGTCCAGCCGAATCCCGATTTTCTCAGCCAGGACCGCGTCGGTTTCGCCGGCCTTGACGAGGGTTTCGAAGCCCGCTTCCGAAAAGCGCGCCCCTGAATTGGTTGCCAGCCGATTCGCAACTTCCCGATTGCCGCGATTCAACAAGACATCGGTCACCGTCTCGTCGATCTGGTCGCGTCCGGAAATTGCTAGCAAATGGCTTTGGCTTTTCGTCTTGGCAACTTCAATAAGATCGCTTGCTGTGAGACGTGACGATTGCGTGAGAACGGGCCCTGCGACCGTGATTTCATCGTGTCGCGCGAGACGCCGTATGACATCGATAGGTGCGTTATCGATCGGTGCCAGGCGCGAACTGAGCTCAGCGACGGCCTTGGTCTCAATTCGTTGAATGAGCGCTCCCAGAACGTCGTCGAACACTCCGATTTGCTCATCGTTCAATCGATCGGCCTCACCGAGAAATAGGTCGGTGACCCGTCGCAGTGTTTCAACGCGTCTGTCTGCTGAGGCGTTGTGAACCGCTTCTTCTAATTCGGCGATGAGGGAGCTGCAGGCGGCGGTCATGACACTGGCACGATTTTTATTCGTTGTTGCACGGCAGGGTTGCGATTTTGATCAGACTACGCAACGCCCCTTTTGAAACTCTTAATAGTGCCATTTGTCGCCGACGTGGTATCCAAGTATGGTTAACAAATTTAGTGCGGCGCCGGTTCAGTCGAAAATTAGGCAGGTCCTCCCCACCCCATTACGGGAAGGGCTAGAAGCAAAGACAATCCATAATTCGGCCTTCTCCTCACAGTTTATTGCAGCGCGTCACTAGGCTATACACTACCTCAACGAGTGATATCGCTTTAAACAACTTGGTGCTTCCGGCACATAGATTGTTGCCGGTATCGTGCTTATTAATTGCGGAGTTCTGGCAATACGGGCAAGTTCTGGATGTCGAAATCACCCACTAAAATCGACCGCCTTGTTGGCAAGCGAATTCGTATCTTTCGGATAGCCAAGGGATTGACGCAGGCCGATCTCGCAAACGCAATTGGCGTGCGCTTTCAGACAGTTCAAAAATACGAGAGCGGTACAAGCCGGATTGCTGCTGGACGGCTTTTAGTGGTCGCGGAACTCGTTGACGTTCCGGTTAGCCGCTTCCTTGAAGCCGGCGCAAACGGCACGTCGATATCTCGGAAAAGTCCGCTCGTTACTGATCTTCTCACCGGACCTTACGCAGTAAGAATGTTGCAAGCATTCTCTAAAATCTCCGATGCCAGTGTACGCCGCACACTTTCGCAGTTAGTTGAAAGCATTGCCGGGCGAAGAAATAGCTGATCGCGAATCAGCCGAAATGGATCGGTTACCTCAAGCGAGTTACTCGTTGCTACGATTAATGCCATTCTTTAAGGTGGCATAGTCTGGCTTTCGGTGGTTAAGCTTTGCCTTGCCATAGGAGCCGCTGTCGCACCTTCGAAAAAAGCTATCTCGCCCGCGATGAAGCTCGATCGCATTCGACTCGCTCAAATTGCCGATTGGGCGGCTGTTGCCGTCGCTGCGTCGCTGCCGTGGTCGACGACGGCGACGTCTATTCTCCTTGTCGTGTGGCTTCTCACATTCGTTGCGACCGTGGACCTCACGATGCTCCGGCGTGCGCTCACGACAGCCGCCGGCGCGCTGCCGGTATTGCTGTGGCTCCTCGCCGCGCTGGGCATGCTGTGGGCCGGTGTCAGCTGGACCGAGCGTCTTGCGGGCCTTGAAGGGTTTCACCGCTTGCTGGCGATCCCTTTGCTTTTGGCGCAATTCCGGCGATCTGAAAACGGCATGTGGGTCGTCTACGGGTTTTTCGCATCCTGCGCGGCGTTGCTGCTCGCATCGTGGGTGGTGCTGGTGGGTCCGTCGTGGCTGAACCCCCATCAAGTCAGAGGTATTCCGGTAAAGGACGCTATTTCCCAAAGCACCGTGTGCATCATCTGCGCGTTCGCTCTCATCTGGCGCGTTTGTGATTTACTGCGGGAGCGGACTTGGTGGCTGGCTCTGGGACTCGCCGGCGGGGCTCTGCTCTTCATCGCCAACGTGGTGTTCGTTGCCATGAACCGCATCGATATCGGCGTCGTGGCGTTTCTCGCGCTATTGCTCGGCTGGCGGCAGTTCCGGTGGAAAGGAGCGTTAATGGCCTGCTTTGCAGGATGCATTCTTGCCGCGGTCAGCTGGACGACCTCGTCCTATCTGCAGCTTCGCGTAACGAGCGCCGTTGAAGACGTGCGGACCTACCGCGCGACCGGCGAAGGGACCGATATCGGCGAGCATATTGAATTCTTCGAGAAGTCGCTGCTGTTCGTCCGCGACGCCCCGCTGATAGGTCACGGCACCGGTTCTATCGCGGAACAGTTCCGCCGTTCGGCGGTCGGCAAGACAGGCGCGGCCGGCGTGGTTTCGGTCAATCCGCACAATCAGATCCTGGGCGTCGCCATACAATTGGGTCTGCTCGGGACAGCGCTGCTGCTCGCGATGTGGATCGCGCATTATTTCCTTTTCCGTGCTACGGGTTTTGCGGCCTGGATCGGCGCTGTGGTGGTAGTCCAAAACGTGATCTCGTCACTGACGAGTTCACATTTGTTTGATTTCATGAATGGCTGGCTTTACGTGTTCGGCGTCGGCGTTGTCGGCGGCATGGCGCTGCGTAGCACTTCCGCTGCGCCCGCGGAGCACACGATACACGTCGATGCCGCTTCTGTTTGGGTGGATACGGCGTCTGCGGGGTAATTTGCGAAGATCGGAATGTCACGATTCTGGCAGTATCTGACCACGCAACGGTTGGTCGTGGCGGTGGTCCTTCCCGCATTCCAGGATCGTTCTGATGAGCAGACGCGGAGCCGAGATATGGCCCAGCGTCTTGGCCGGCGTGACGGAAGGCGCGGTTATCGCTTGCGGCGATTGGGGCGTTCGCGCGTTACTCGTACAACGTCAAGGGCTTGTGCTAATCTTGCGGCGATGTCCGGTCCCTGCCGCAGCTATCTTTTCGTCGGTCTGATCGCGCTGGCCGCCGTCGGCTGTGCCCAGACTAACGCGCCGGAAACGCAAGCGGCAGCCGGCGATACAGTGCCGCGGCCGCGGACGGTGCTCGTCAACGATCTTGGGTTTCCTCCCGACTTGGCGGTCGTCGACCGCGACCTCGACGCGCGGCTGGAGAAAAGATTCGGCAGCGATTTGACCAGCGACGTCCTCAAGTCGCTCGCCGCCCGGAGGGTGAATGACGAGATTGTCGCCACCGTTATCGCCCTCGTGCGGGCCGCCGGTCTCAATGCGCAGCCGGGCTACCCGAACGAGCCCGCGCCGAAGGGTGGCGCCGTGGTCATCGCCGGCGAATTGCACGCTGTCGATCAGGGCAAGCGTCCCGAGCGCGGCCCGGTCGGCTTCGGCACCGGCAGCAGTGTCGTCGCCGACATGACGCTGTCGCAAATCTCCGATGGCCCAGAGAAGCAATTACTCGCCTTCTCAGTGCAAACGCCGAACGGGCATCAGACCGACTCCCTCGTTACCGGGCCGGCTGCAGACTCGGCGATCAGTACAGTGATCGCCGCCAAAAGCGCGCCCGACGTGAGTTTGTCGCCTAACGTGGAAGCCTCGGCACGCGGGCTAGGCCGTGCCGTCGCTGACAGGATCCTCGCCTTCGCCGCGCAACAAGGTTGGCAGCCCAAGCCCGTTTTGGCTGCGCCCCCGGCGTCAGACGCCAGGCCGGCGAATCAAAAACCGGAGAACGTGCCGGCCGCCGCCGCGAGACAGGTTGGCCCGCCGGGCCAAATCAATACGATTCCATGCGAAGCACTCACAAAAAACGATCGCGGCAATTGGTACATCAAGCGGCAGATCACCTTCGATCTTGGCCGCGCAGAAAACGAAACTCTGCAAAGTCAGGAAATTCCGCCAAAATTTTACACCATCGGCGGTGTCGATCTTTACGAGGCCATTCAGAAAAAATGCGGGCCCCCGACGCGCCCGGGCAGCGGATTCCCGCGATGACGATACCAACGTCATCATCCTTCGCGCCGCAAAGTTCTTTAGGGATCGTTAACTTTCATATAAATACAATATCTAATGGTATAATTTAAAGTTGTCCCGTTCGAAGCGGATGATCCGCGCATTTGTCTGATTGGCAACTTTCGGCCACCTACGTTTTGCGCAGGGTGGGTATAAGAAATCAAGCAATGACGTTAGCCTCGCCAGTTCCCGCACTTATTGTCGATGATTCCTTCACGACGATCAATATTCTGCGGACTTTGTTGCGGCAACTCGGCTTTGTCGATGTCGATGATGCTAGCGATGGCTCCACCGCGCTCGCCAAGATGCGCGACCGACGCTACGGCTTGGTCATTTCCGATTGGAATATGACGCCGATGACCGGTTTTGACTTCCTCAAACAGGTGCGGGCCGATCCGGCCTTGAAGCGAACGCCGTTTATCATGGTGACGGCGGAGTCCAAGACTGAGAACGTCATTGCGGCGAGGCGAGCGGGCGTAGACAATTACATCGTCAAGCCGTTCAATGCGCAGACTTTGAAAACGAAAATCGAGTCGGTGTTTACCGCGCGAGCTACCGGCGGACTTCCGCGATGACGAGGCCGTTATCGGCGTGGCGAACACGTATTTCCGCCACGCCGGCGTGAATGGCGTCCTTCTTTGGGCGCTAAATATCGGTGATCTTCAAGAGCTTCGCAGCATTGTCACCGAGAATGGCGGCGCGTTGCGGCCCTGACAGATCGGGGGTTCTCATGATGTGCTCGACCGGATAGATTTCCCAGGGGATCGGGCTGTCAGTACCAATTGACAGCTGGCTGGCGCCAACCTGGGCGACCAGATGGCGCAGCCCCTCCGGGGAAAAGACCAGCGCGTCGAAATGGAGCTGATTGAGGTATTCGGTCGGTTTTTTCTTCAACACAATGTCCGGGTTGCAGTTGGCCGGCGAGACGAAGCAGGCGTGGTCCGAACGCGCAGCGTAAGATGGCAAGTAGCCGCCGCCATGCGCGGCAATGATTTTTAGGCCGGGATATTTGTCGAGCGTGCCTTCAAAGATCAAATGCTGTAGAGCGATGGTGGTGTCGAGCGGGTTGCCGACGAGGTTTCCGAGCCAGCCATTGCCTTTGAATCGGCTCGCCAGCTGCGGCGTGCTTTGTGGGTGGATAAACAGCGCCGCGCCGAGCTCCTCCGCTTTGGCCCAAACCGGGTGAAATTTGGGATCGGAGAAGTCCACGCCCAGCACCGTGGCGCCGATAGCGGCGCCGCGGATGCCGGGCAATTTCATCGCGCTTTCCAGCTGCTGCACCGCCAGGTCGGGGTACTGCAGCGCGACCGAGCAAAAGGCGGAGAATCGTGTCGGATGGGCGGCGCAGAGTTCGGCGAGCTTGGTGTTGTTGATATTGACGATGTCGATTGCGACGTCGCGGTCCTTGCCGTACCAGAACGGATTGATCGACAGAACTTCCATGTCGACGCCCTTGGCATCCATATTGCCCAAGCGCCAGTTGACCGCGTCGGTGTCGCTGTTCGAAAGGTAGAATTGCGGGCCGCCCTTGACCGCCGCGTTCACCGAAACGCCGGGTCCCGCCATCACGACGGTCTCGTGGAAAAAGCAGTGCGCATGGACGTCGATCGTCTTGATTCGTTTGCCGTCGATGACAATCGGCTTGTGCTTCTTGCCGAAGTCGGGATGTTTGTAATTAAGCGCCGGGTTGTCGCCGTTATCGCCGCCGCCGGTCCGCGCCGAGGCGAGCGACTGGGCCTGCGCCTGTGCAAAAGCGGCGTGCATGCCGCAAGAGCAGAAGACGATGCCGCTCGCGGCGCCGCCAAAGAATTTTCTCCGTGAGATCATTTTTTATCCTCCCTTTGTTGTCGTGTCATTATTCGTACCGCGGCTGGGTCTCTGCGGCGATATCGCATCCTATGCCGCCGCGACGGGCGCCGCCGAGCGATCGCTTGCAACCAGCCGCCGAACCGCCTCGGCGATCGTCTTCGCGTTCGGATAAAGCGGCAGTTCGAGCGTCGGGCTGTAAGGCAGAATCACGTCGGGCGTCGTCACCCGTGCGATTCGTATCGGCTTGGCCGCGCTTTCCACGGCCCGCACCAGCACTTCCGGAGCGACGCCGCCGGTTCGGGTGCCTTCCTCGACGACAAGAAGCCGGCCGGTTCGCGCAACGGAACGGGCGATGGCGGCGTGATCCATCGGTCTAATCGTTCTTGGGTCGATCAGTTCAACTGAAATCCCTTCTTGATCGAGGACGCGCACGGCGTTCTCGGCTTCGCTTCGCATCCAGCTCCAGGCGACCAGCGTGACGTCATTTCCTGGGTGAACGATTTCAGCGCTGCCCAATTCGATCATGAAGCCTTCGTCATCGGGGACCTCGCCGGTCATCTCATAAATGCGCCGATGCTCCAGGAAAATCACCGGATCGGGGCTGCGCAGAGAGGCCCGCAGCAGCCCTGCCATATCGCGCGGCGTCCCCGGAGTGACGATAACCAGCCCCGGTTCATGATGAAAGAAGCCCTCCATGGCCTGCGAATGTTCGGAGCCGAGCGCTCCTTCCATGCCCGGGCCGGTGCAGCCGCGGATGACGATCGGCAGCGGCCCGGGGAGCGCCTGCTGCTGCCGCCATTTGGCGATGTCCCCCATGATCTCGTTGGCCACCACGAGCAGGAAATCGGCGGTGTAGATTTCGACAATCGGGCGGTAGCCGGAGAGCGCCAGCCCTAATGCGGCGCCGAAAATTCCATTCTCGGACACCGGCGTTTCAATGACTTGTCTCGGCCCAAACCGATCGTAGAGGCCGCGCAATACGGTGCGGGTGGAACCGCCGAGGCGAACGGTCTCCCCCATGATCAGCGCCCGCCGATCGGCCGCCAGTTCGGAAGCTAAGACGCGATTGAGCGCCGCATGGCCGGTGAGTTTCGTCGTGCTCATTGGGTCTCCATCTGTCGCCGGGCATCGTCCCAGGTCGCGTCGGGAGCGGTCTCGAGCGCCGCGAAGGCACGCTCGACCTCTGCGTCTGCCCAATTTTCGATCGACTGGATCTCGTCTTTGCCGGCGCCGAATTCGATCAAGCGCTTAGCCGCGCGCAACAGCGGATCGCGCGCGCGCCAGAGCTCGATTTCTTCGCTCGGCTGGTAAGCGGCCTTGTCTTTCCAAATATGTGGTTCGATCCGGTAGGTGAGCCCTTCGACCACCGACGGACCGTTTCCGGCGCGGGCGTGAGACACCGCGCGCGATACCGCGGTAAAGACCGTCTCCGAGTCATTGCCGTCGACGACTTCGACGGGAATTTCGAAGCCGCGCCACACCCGGCTCATGCTGCCCTCCGGGTAGAGCCATTCGGTCCGCGAGGAAACCGACCAGCCATTGTGCTCGGCGATGTAGACCACCGGCAGTTTCCACAGCACCGCCATGTTGAGCGCTTCGTAGAGAATTCCCCGTGCGCCGGCGGCTTCGCCGTAGAAGCACACTGCGACGTCATCGCGGCCGTCCAATTTCGCCGCCAATGCGAGACCGGCGGCAATCGCGAACCGTGAGCCGAAGGCGCCTTCGCGTCCCGGCACGCCGAGATCGGGACGGTTGACATGCATCACCCCGCCCATCCCCTGGTTGGTGCCGCCGGCTTTCATGAACAGATCGAGCACGATTTCGCGCAGCGAGATGCCCTTGGCGAGCAGATGGCCATAGCCGCGATGGGTGTAAATCATCTGATCGGTGCGCCGCAGCGGCATCACCGCGGCGACCATGAGGGCTTCCTGTCCGATGCCCGAATGATAGTGCGGCACCGGCACGCCGCGACGGTTCAGTTCGCCCATCCGTTCGTCGAAGCGGCGACTGAGCGCCATGAGCCGGTAGGCGGAAGTGAGTTCTTCCAGGCCCATCTGCTCGGTCGAGTTTTTCCCAAGAAACAAGGCCTTCGTCCTCCTTACCGCCGGCTCGTCCGCACTGCCGCAATCGAAACGGCTGAATCTATTCTCAGTTCGCCAGGCCCGCGGCGGAAAATGCCGGCTTCGAGTCGACATCTGACGTCGCCAATTTGCGCAAGACTTCGCGCTGATCCTTGAGCGCCTGGTCTTCCGGCACCAGAAGCGAGACGAGGATCAATACGACGGCGTTTACCGCGAGCGCATCGACGCCGGCCAGCGGTCCGAACGGCGGCTTGAAGACGAACGACCACAGGAACATGCAGGCCACTCCCACAGTCCAGCCCGACGCTGCGCCGAGCCACGTTACCCGGCGCCAAAGGAATCCAAGCGCGAACATCGGCAGGAATTGCAGCAGAGAGCCAAGGGTGATGTTGATCAAGGACCAGATGAACGGCGGCGGATAGAAACTGACGCCCGCGGTTATGACGATCATGCAAGTGATAAAGATCCGCGCCGCGAACACGATCGGGCGGTCGGATTCCGGCCCGGCCGCCAGATTGTGGCGGCGCCGGTACCACGGCTCGAACATGTCCTTGATGAAGATATTGGCGACCGAAAGCAGGCCGGCAGTGAAGGCGGACATGCCGCCGCCCCAAGCATTCATCACGAACCATGGAATGAGCCACGGTGCGGCCAGTTCCAGTCCGGTCGCGAGCGTCGTATCGGTTTGCTTGATGTCCGGCGCATAGGCGTGCACCGAAAGCGCAATGATGAGAAAGCTCAGGCCCGAGAGGCCCACCATGGCGCCGCTGATGATAACGCCGTTGCGCAGATTACTTTCGTTGCGGACGGCAAACATCCGGAAAGCGCGATCCGGCTGCACGCAGGTGCCGAGGCCGACATAGAAGATCCAGGCCACAAAGAGCTCCAGTCCCGGCCCGGAACTCGATACCACGGCCTTGGGCGTGTCGAGCACGCGGACGATGCCGCCGGCATACAATACGACCGTGACAATGACGCCGACGAGGAACAGCAGAAGAAGCACACCGTGAAAGATGTCGGTATTGGCAACGGCGCGCAAACCGCCCTTCAAGGTGTACACGGCGGCAACGACGATGAACAGTAACACGCCGGCGGCGTAGGGAATGCCGGTGTAGTGGTTGAGCAAGTAGCCCAGCGCCACCGGGCTGGTCATCAAAATCGGAATCGAAAAGGCAATGCCGGCCAGCGCAACGGCCCAGCGCAGATAGCGGCTCTGATAGAAATCGCCGATGAAGACGGCCTGCGTCTGGTAGCCTCTGGCCCGCCCGAGACGGCGCAGCCGCGACCCGACATACCAATAGGTCAGCGGCATCAGGAACGAATAGCTGATGAGATAGCCGAGCATATTGGCGCCGCCGGAATAGAACAGGCCGATAGTGCCGACCAAGGCGGCAGCGGGAATCGTCGTGGTAAATACCGCCATGGATTCCTGCAGCCAATTGATACGCCGGTTGGCCACGAAGAACGACTCAGTGTCTTTGCCGGCGCCGTGACCGGAGTAAACGCCGACAACGAGGATCGACACCAAATAGAGTCCGAGAATGGTAATGGTCCAGAAGATCATTTGGTGTCTCCCTTGCCGGAAAATCCCGTGTCATCAGGAAGGGTGCACACGTACAAGGCAATGAGTCCGAGCGTGACGCAGATCGCGCTGAGAGGAAACACCACGAACCGCTGATTTAACAGCGGATTGAACGGCAACGTGCACATGACGAGAAACGTCACGACGTACAGCGCCCTTGCCCAGATTTTCATTATTGAGTCCCTCCCGTTGCGCGACGGTCTTGTGCCGTCCCTGCGTCAGACTGAATTCAAGCCGATCCGATGAGAGATCTGGCTTGACTGTTCTAGGAACGCGCCAGCCCGAGGATCTGGCGGGCTTCCTTCGGCGTCGCCACGTCGCGTCCGAGCCCCTGTGCGATCTTCACCATTCGCTCGACCAGGACGGCATTGTTCTTCGCAAGCTCGCCCGGCGCGATGTAAGGATTGTCCTCGTAGCCTACGCGGACGTGGCCGCCGAGCGAAACCGCGAGCGACAGCAAGTCCCACTGCTTCTGCGGATTCATGACGCTCACGTTCCAGATGCAGTTCTTCGGCAGGTGATCGACCATGTAGATCAGCGCCTTTTCGGTCGCCGGCGTCCAGGTGCCGCCGGGCCAGCCGAGAAACAACGTGGTATAGGCTTTTTCCTTCAGGTAGCCTTGCTTGCGGATGAATTCGAGATTCCAGAACGCGCCGGTGTGGAAGCATTCGACTTCGAGCTTCACCTTGTGCTCGTCGGCGGCCTTGGCATAAGCGAGCAGTTCCTCCACCGGATGGATCGCCATCATGCGCTTGGGCGGGAACTGCGGGTCGGGATTGAAATATTCGTCATGCGCGTTGAAGGCGACCGCCATCATGTCGGGGCTAAGCCCCATGAGCTTGACCTTCTCCTCGATTCGCGCGCTCGCTACGCCGAACTGCATGACTGGGCTGCTCTTGGACAGAATCGCGTCGTTCAGACGTTTCCAGCCCTCTTGATTCATGCGCGACACCTGCCGGCCGTCCGCCTGCATCGATTCTTCCAGCGTGCGAATGCCGTGAATATGCGCAATGGCGGCGCCGGCGCTGATGCCGTCCAGATATTGCTGCGCGACGGCTTCAATATCTTCCTGCGGCGGACAATAGTGGTTGATCGGATACGAGGTTCGCGAATCGCAAGCGACGGTAATGATCAGCTTTTCCATGGTCTTCCCGATCTTTGTTACATGAGGTGATGGGTAATTACTTCCGCCGTCTGACGCACCAGTTCTTCGTGCTTGATCAGCGGTTCGAGTTCGCGGCCGCTCACCCCAATCGCTCCGACCGGCCGATTGTTTGCATCGAAGATCGGGGCGGCCAAGCAGTACGATTTCGGCACGAGCTCGGCGCGATCGATCGCATAGCCGCGCTTGCGCGTGTCCGCGAGCTCCTTAAAGAAGGCGACCCGGTTGGTAATGGTGCTCGGGGTATGCGCTTCGAGCGGTTTGCGGCCCAAAAGCGCACGGACGTCAGGCTCCGGCAGGTAGGCCAGAATGGCCTTTCCGAGCGACGAGCAATGTGCCGGCGCGTGCTTGCCGAAGCGGGAATAGATGGTCGGAAGCGAAGGTTTTTCGACGCCTGCGATGTACAAGACGCAATCGCGATATAGGATTCCGAGATTGGCGCGCTCGCCCGTCCGCTTGGCGAGGGCGTGGAGATGAGGCAGTGCCTCGATCCGCATCCGATTGCGGTCGAGCAGGCTCGATGCCAGCGGCAACACGGCAAATCCGATCGACAGTCGGCCATCGAGCGGGTCCTGCGCAACATAGCCCGCGGCGACCAAGGTCTGGACCAACCGATACGCCGTCGGCCGCGCGACGCCGGCCTTGATTGCCACATCCGCTACGACCAACGGGTGTTCGGCTTCAGCGATGGCGTTGAGAACCGCAAGCGCTTTGCGCAGGCTCTTGACTGCCGAGCGATCGGCGTCATCCGCGGCGCCGGCGCTGTCGGCTCTGATAGGACCTGATCGGACCATCGGGACGTTGTCCGCATTATGGACAGTTTGTTCGATTGTTATTCTATACTTTCCCGTTGCGGTCAAGCCGACGGTATTTTTCGCAATGGCAGGCGCGCTAGAGGCGAACTCAAGACCCCGAAGCTTGCGCTATGCCAACGGCGCGATGGCAAGATCTCGCGCCACGGTGTCCAGACTGTCACGCAAGCTCTTCGGCATCGGCACCCCGTGGGCGCGGCGGTCGAGCAATTTGGCGTGGCTTTGCTCGCCGGGCAGCCAGATGCGCTCGACGCCCGGCAACCGCCTTGAGTTGCGGATATCGCGGATCACCTGATCGACCGCGCGCTTGAATTCGCCGGCTGGCATGAAAGTCTCGACTGCTAGGGCGGCGATGGCCTGGCCGGTATTGGTGGCCTTGCCGGTTTCCTTTACGAAGTCGATCACGTCGCGGCCGAGCGCCGCGCGGTTGAGCGCGCCGGCAAGGAGCCCAATGATAAGGCTCAGCCCATAACCCTTGTAATCACCAATCGGGAGCAGCTGGCCTTCGTCGGCGCGTTTCGGATCGGTCAACGGCTTGCCTTCGCGATCGATCATCCAGCCGACCGGCATTTGCTCGCCGCGCTGCGCCTTGAGCCGGACTTTGCCGTAGGCCGCAACCGTCGGCGCCATGTCGAGCACAATCGGTGGCTCGTCGAGCGCCGGGACGGCGACCGCCATCGGATTGGTACCAAGTAGGCTCTCGCTGCCGCCCCACGGTGGCAGATGGTTGTTGCTGCCGACGGCGAAATAAAGCCCGACCATGTCGTGCTTGAGCGGCATGGTGACATAGAGCGCGGCCGGGCCGGCATGATTGCTCATGCGAGCACCGACCCAGCCGATGCCGGTCGTTTTTGCCTTTTCGATCGCAAGATCGGCGGCGCGGCGCATCACCAGGTGGCCCATGCCGTTGTCGCCGTCGATCAACGCCGCCGACGGCCGATCGGTGACCACGCGGATATTCGGCTTGGCATTGACACCGCCGGCGCGAATGCGGCGCACATAGAGCGGCAATCGGATTACGCCGTGAGTATCGCTGCCGCGCAGATCGGCTTCGACCATAAGTTCGGCAAGGGTCTGCGCATCCTCCGCCGGCAGGCCGGCCGCGACGAAGGCGTGGGCGATGAAGGTCGCAAGCTGCGAAGCCTGAACACGCGTGCCGTTGGCAGTCATGGCTTAATCCGGTTGGTGGTGACGGGAATTCAACTCTGCCCAGAGCGGGAAGGGAAGGAGACTGTCTTGAGGCGCTGTCCGGTTATATCATCAAGCGGATTTGTCAGGTTAGTCCTCTGGCCGTCGATTTGCGCTCACTCGCATTCTGCTGCGCGCTTGCCATCTCGCGAACCAGTTGGATGAAATTGGCGATAACTGCGGAGTCATTCCGCGTCCGGCTGACAATGGCCAGCGGGGCTCGCGGCACGATCGGGCCGCTGATTGGCCGATATGCGACCTCCGTCGGCAGCACCTGTCGCATCGACGACGGCACTATCGAAACCCCGAGTCCAGCGGCGACCAAATTCAAAACCGAACTCATTTGCGGTGCGGCATGACGGCTAAGGGTAGGGCTGACGCCGGCGGCGTGGAATGCGGCGATAATGCCGTCGGTCAGTCCGGAGCCGATATGTCTCGGCCGCATCAGGAATGTTTCATGGCTGAGCGCGGCGATATCGAGCGCTCTTTCACGGGCCAGCGGATGTGCCGCCGGTAAGGCGACCAGCAGGTCTTCTTCCAACACGGTTTCGATCGTGATGTCATCGGCGGTTTCGATCGGAGGACGGATAAAAGCGGCGTCGAGCGCGTTCGAGCGGACCGCCTCCACCAGCGCCAGCGTGTTGTGCTCCGCCAATGACAGTTCGACAAATGGAAATCTCGAACGGAAGGTTCGAATGGCGCGGGGCACGAATGGGTTGAATGCCGACGAGCCCGTAAAGCCGATTTCCAAATGGCCCTGTTCACCGCGTTCGGCGCGTTCGGCGACGGCGACTGTGCGCTCGACATCGGCGACGATGCGGCGGCACTCGTGTAAAACCAATTTACCAGATTCCGTGAGTTCGACCGACCGCCGGGTTCGTCGCAACAGTAATGTGCCGAGCTCGCGCTCCAGCGCCTTGATCTGCATCGACAAGGGCGGTTGGGCCATGCCGAGCCGCTCGGCGGCGCGACGAAAATGACGCTCTTCGGCGACAGCGATAAACGCACGTATGTGTCGCAGTTCCATCCCCTGATACGTACAGAGTATCACAGGCCCTGAAAAGATATATTGGACGGGCGTCTGCCGGCCTCGGTATCAAATGACCAAGCAAGCAAGAATGTGCCCGTTGAAGGTGGACTAGCGATTGGGAGCGATAACGCGAGGCTACGAGAATTATCGCGTCGGCTCGGTCCTGCCGCGGACAGCAGGGCAGAGCAGGCGGCAGGGCGTTCAGCGGGACAATCGGAGCGTCGACGCGATTGGCATCGGCTGCCTCCTTTCGGACCGGCCGCGTTTTGTTGTGCCGTGCGGTGGCGCCCAGCAGAATTTAACCGTAACTAACGAGGGACGTCGTGATGAAAATATTGGTACTCCCGGGTGACGGCATCGGTCCGGAAATCACCGCCGCGACGGTCACCGTAATGCGCGCCGCGTCCCAGCGCTTCGATCTGGGCCTTACTTTCGCGGAAGAGCTCGTCGGCCATGCCAGTCTCAAGCGCCACGGCACGACGGTGCGCCCTGAGCTGCAACAGGCGGCGCAGGACGCCGACGGTATTGTGCTCGGTCCGACCGCGACGCTGGACTTCCAGGACCCATTGCGCGGCGAGATCAATCCTTCCGCGTTCTTTCGCCGGCGGCTTGACCTGTTCGCGAATATCAGGCCGGCGCGCACCTATCGCGGCGTGTCCGGGCCGGTCGGCGAATTCGATCTCGTCGTCGTGCGGGAGAACACCGAAGGCTTTTACGCCGATCGCAACGTCGAGTCCGGCAGCAGCGAAATGCTGATCACCCACGATGTCGTCGTGTCGTTACGTCGCATCACGCGGCTGTGCTGTGAGCGGATCGCTCGCGCCGCATTCGAACTGGCGCGGCGTCGGCGTCGCCACGTCACGATCGTGCACAAGGCCAACGTGATGAAGCTCGGCGACGGCATGTTTAACGAGGAATGCCGCAAAGTGGCGAAGGAGTTTCCGGAAATTGCGGTCGACGACGTTATCGTCGATGCAATGATGGCCCATGTCGTGCGCAAGCCACAGCGGTTCGACGTAATCGTTACGTCCAATATGTATGGCGACATCCTGTCGGATTTAACGGCGGAGCTGTCCGGCAGCCTCGGCCTCGGCGGCTCACTGAATGCCGGCAGCCGGTATGCAATGGCGCAAGCGGCCCATGGATCGGCGCCGGATATCGCCGGGCGTGATATCGCCAATCCGTTCTCGCTGATCCTGTCGGCGGCACTGCTGCTGGATTGGCTCGGCCGAACCAAGGATAATCGTGCCTGTGAAGCCGCCGCCGCCGCGATCGAGGCGGCCGTGGACGCGGCAATCGGCGCGGGCGACGTGACGCCGGACGTGGGCGGCAAACTCGGCACGCGAGCAACCGGTGATAAATTGGCGGCCCGGCTCGTTGCAGCCTGAGGAGGACAGAAATGCCCCTGTTGCAACGTAAAAATGACCCGGCGCTTCACTTCGAACTGGACGATTTCACCGATCCTTGGAAAGACGCTCCCTACATCCTGCTTCAGCACGGTTATGCCAGGTCTTCCAAATTCTGGCGGGCGTGGGTTCCTTATCTAAGCCGGTTCTACAAAGTCATTCGGATGGATTTGAGGGGGCTCGGTCAATCGAGCAAAGAGTTCGATCTCACGACCGGCTTCAATCTCAAATCGCTGGTCGGCGATTTCATCGACCTCCTGGATCATCTCGGCGTCGAACGGGTCCACTATTGCGGCGAATCCTCGGCCGGCACGCTCGGCATGGCTTTTGCCGCCGAATGTGCCGCACGCGTCCGCAGCCTCAGTATCATCTCGTCGCCGGTCGCGATGACGGAAGAAGACAAGATGAGTTCGTTGGGCGGTTATCCAAACCGGGTCGAGGCGCTACGTGCTCTCGGCTCGAGAGGCTGGCTGGAGGCCTCCAATGCCGGCCGCCGATTTCCGGCGGATGCCGATCCGGCGCTCCTGAATTGGACGCTCGACGAAATGGGTAAATCGGACACCGAGGTCCTGGTCGAACTGTTCCGCTTTGTCTCGTCGGTCAATGCGCAACCCTATCTTGCGAAAATCACCGCCCCAGTGCTGGCAATTTATCCAAAGGCCAGCGTGATCACCAAAGAAGAGCACACCGACCTGCTCCGCGAGGAGATCCGCAATCTCAGATTAGTCCGAATCCCGCTGCATGCGCATAGTCTACAGGTGGTCGCTCCCGCGACCTGCGCCCTCGAAGTGCTTTATTTCATTTCGCAACAGGACGGCATCGTCTGCCGCGAATAGGCGGGCTATAAGATCAGCCATCTTCAAGAATTGGAATTGACGATTAAACGTCCGGGGCAGCTTCGCTCGTTCGGTTTCTTGGGGGAAAGTCGCATGGCCACCATGCCTGTCGACCCTTTGCCGCCGCCAAAGTCGAGGTCATACAGAAAAACCTGGGGACTGTGGATCGCAGTAGCCGTTCTCACCAGCGTCGTATTGCTGCCGCATGCCGACGGCCTGCCGATTGCCGGGCAAAATACATTGGGCATATTTTTGTTCGCCGTGATCGTCTGGGTTACGGAGGCGATCGATTATTCGGTCAGCGCGTTTGTGATTGCCAGTCTTTTGGCGTTGCTGCTGGGACTGGCGCCGGACATTGCCAAGCCGGACCAGATCCTGGGAACCAGCGCTGCGATGTCTCTCGCAATGGATGGTTTTACCAACCCCGGCGTCGTGCTCATTGCCTTGGCGCTGTTCGTTGCGGAGGCTATGGAAGTGACCGGCCTAGACAAGCGCATTGCGCTGAACATCCTGTCGAAGATCGGCAGCAGCCCGCGCCGAATTCTGGTCGGCGTCATTGTGGCGCAGGTCGCGCTCAGCTTTGTCCTGCCATCGACGACGGCGCGCGTCGGCTGCCTTGCTCCGATCATATTGGGTATCGTCGCCGCGCTCGGACTGGAGAGGCGAAGTAAGTTCTCCGGGATGTTGATGATTGCGGTCAGTCAATCGGCAACGATCTCGATCATGGGCGTGAAGACCGGCGCGGCGGCCAATCTGATCACCGCTGGTTTTATGGAAAAATTGCTGCACGTTACAGTCACTTGGCTTCAATGGTTTGTCGCCGCCGCGCCATTCGCAGCCATCATGACGGTCGCGCTCTATTTCATCATGATTAAAGTAATGCGGCCAGAAATCGAGCATTTCCCCGGCGGCCAGGAAGCGATCCAAGGATCAGTGCAGGCGTTGGGAGCGATGACCGTACCAGAAAAGAAGCTGGCGGCGATTCTGATTATCCTTCTCGGCTCCTGGGTGACCGAAGGGGAGCTTCATCACTTGGATACGTCCTCGACGACGGCCGCCGCGGTGGCGCTGATGTTTCTGCCCGGCATCAACATTTTGGAGTGGAAATCAACGCAAAAGCGAATTGCTTGGGGCGTGATCGTATTGACGGCGATCGGTGTCAGCCTGGGGACCGCACTGCTCAAAATGAAAGCCGCCGGATGGATGACGAATTATGTGGTGGGCGGATTAGGCCTGCAATACGCTTCCGGGTTCGTAATTTTCGCAGCGATCTCGCTGTTCATGATCGTGATCCATCTGGGTTTCAACAGCGCACCGGCATTGGTCTCGACGATGATTCCTGTCGTTATTGCCGTTCTTCAAAATGTTCACGGCCAGGGCATCGACGTGGCGGGAATTACGCTGTTGCTTGGATTTGTGGCAAGCTTCGGCTTTGTGCTGCCGGTCAGTGGCCCACACCACATGATTGCGTTGGGCACCGAGACCTTCGAAGTTCGTGATTTTACCCGTGTGGGAGCGCTTCTTGCGATCTTCGGTTACATCCTTTTGCTGATCTTTGGCATGACTTACTGGTCGTGGCTCGGCTATTTCGTCTGATGACGGAGCGGCTTGAACCGTCGGCCGCGCTTTTTACGCGCGGAGTGCCTTGCGTGCCGGCCTTGTCCGATTGGGTGAGTGCGCCAGCGAGCGGGTAACGTCGTCAACTTTATTATTGCCCATCTCTTTTTTCATTTGCGGCGTATTGACGATGGCATCGTAATGCTGGATGGGCAGCGGCTTGCCAATCAAATAACCTTGAATTTGATCGCAGCCTTCCTGACTCAGGATGAGGCGTTGGGCTTCGGTTTCGACGCCCTCGGCCAACACGGGGAGATTGAGACTCTGCGCCAACGTGATGACGGCGCGAACGATTGCGGCGTTGTTATTATTGGTGTCTAGATCGGATACGAAGGAACGGTCGACCTTGATTTTATCGAAAGGGAAAGACTGTAGGTATGACAGGGACGAATATCCTGTGCCAAAATCGTCCATCACAATTTTAACGCCAAGCGTCTTCAGACGTCGCAGGACAGTCTGGGCTCGACCGAAATCATCGATCAAAACGCTCTCGGTGATCTCAAGTTCAAGTCGAGATGGTGACAAGCCGGTCTCGAGCAAAACCGTGTGCACAAGCCCAGGCAAGTCGCCGTGACGGAACTGCGCCGGAGATAAATTCACCGCGAGAAGAACCTCCGACTTCCATGAGGCTGCCTCGCGGCAAGCCGCGCGAAGGATCCACTCCCCGAGCGGTATGATCGAGCCGCCGTCTTCGGCGAGCGGTATGAACGTTGACGGCGGGATCGGGCCGCGAGTCGGGTGCTGCCAGCGGACCAAAGCCTCGAAGCCGGTAATCGTGCCGTCAATCAGGGCTTCCGGTTGATAGGCTAGATGAAATTCACCCTTTTCAAGGGCCGAGGTGAGGTCATGTTGGATCTCACGATTATCGCGCAACTGGCGATCCATCTCGGGTTCGAAAAACCGATAAGAGCCGGGGCCTTCTGCCTTGGCGCGATAGAGCGCCGCGTCGGCGTTGCAAATCAGCTTCTCGCCGTCGCTCGCGTCGTTCGGGTAAACCGCCACTCCCACGCAGGCGTTTGCCGTCAATTTTCGCCCATCGAGCAGGATGGCATCGCCCAGCGCCGTAACGATCCGCTCGGCCAAACGCGCGGTCGCATCAAGTACTTGGGTTCCCGTAACGATGACTGTGAACTCGTCGCCGCCGATGCGCGCTAGAAAGGCGCTGCCGACTGCAGCTTTTAGACGCCTTGCCACCTCGCACAGAAGAGCGTCGCCGACCGCATGACCGAATAGATCGTTTACGTGTTTGAATCGATCAAGGTCCAAACAAGCGAGTGCAAACTGTTCGCCCAATCCTTTCGCTCGCTCGAGCGTCGTTGCAAAGCATTCGTTAAATGCCGCACGGTTCGGCAGGCCAGTAAGGGCGTCATGATGCGCAAGATGTGCGATCTTGGCCTCGGACCGCTTTCGCTCAGTAATTTCCTCGTGAGTGGCGACCCAGCCGCCATCGGCTATGGGTTGGTTGACCACTTCAATAACGCGTCCGTCTTGCAGCTCGACGGTGAAATTCAGCTTCTCTCTGTTGCGCGCTGCCATCCTCAGTTTGAGATCATATTCCGCCGGATCGTCCATAAAACTACCGCAGTCTTTGCGGTATTCAAGCATCTCAAGCAGCGTGCAGCCAGGCTTAATCACGTCAGCGGAAAGATTGTACATACGAATGTAGCGTTCGTTGCATAGAACGAGTCGCCCGTTGGCATCGAACATGCACAGGCCTTGCGACATATTCTGTAATGCGGCGTCGATGTGGGCATTCGCGCTCTGTAGCTCCCACGTTTTTTCGGCTAGACTTATCTCACGTTCAGCGAGCGCGGCTTCGGACGAGACAAGACGGTGAAATTGTTCGCTCAAGAGTCTGAGCAGGAACATAGAGCATATCAATGCAAGTATGGTGCCGATGCCGATTAAGGTCGCCCGGCGGTACCAATTCGCCAGCGCGGCGGCTTCCGACCCGGCGACATTGATGACCAACGGATACTCATGTAACGGCTGCACGGCCACAAGGCGTGGCACACCGTCGAAATATCCGGGCGATCGATAGTGTCCGCCACCCGCGGCGACTAATTGGTACCACGGCGATCCCTCCGGCATTTTCCGATTAGCGCGGTCTATCGTGTCCGGGTAGCGGATGAGTATCGTCCCGTCGGGGTGCAAGAGGACGAACGATTGATTGCGCAATGGGGTGATCGAATTATAAATGTTCTCGAAATAGGAGAGACGTAACCCGATCAAAACTACGCCAAGAAAATCATTATTAGCGGTTCTAATACGTTTACTGATAAAGATCGTTCGCTCTCCCGAAACGCGGCTGGTAAGAAGGTTGCTGATAAAGATGCCGCTATCGTTTGTATTCTTGAAGTGCTGGAAGTAGTCGCGGTCGGCTACGTCCATTTTTGGCGTAGGCCAACGTTGCGTTGTGGTTGCGACCTGTCCGTCCTTATCTATGAGCGCAATAAAGCCGGCTTGAGACAGGCGATCTAATCGTTCGGTCAGCAGCCGGTTGAAATCATAACTTCGTATTTCTTGATCGAATTCATCTTGCGCGGATGCGCTTTGCGCTTCTGTCCGGTCTCGAATGTCGGTTAGAACGATATCGACCGATTGGATTGATTGGGCGAGTTGCTCGCTGAGCACCGCGGCAATATTGCCGGTATCGTTGTCGGCCTCCCGAATTGCATCCGTACGCAGGCCCCAAATCGTAAGCCCCACCGCTAAAACCGACAGCGTGATGAGGCCGAACGCGACGAGGCGCAGAATTCGGAAATTGTTGCGGTATATATTCGACGGCATGCGGATTTATGGGGCGATTGCCATTGTTTGGAGCTTAGCTCGATTCGACTAGTCGCCGTTTAATCCGAGTCGTGATCTCCAGATTGTATGAATCAGAGCTTAATGAGGGGCGCGTCGGGGCTTCGTAAACAGTTGCTCGTCGACAATTATGGCAACCGCCCCAACAATACCTCAGATTTCGACAAAATCTGACACGGTCCCGCCCTGCCGCTCAGCTGATCTAGTGGCCGGTTGATCGGGGAGCCGCGCCATGCGTCGCCGGGGGATAGCCGGTATCCTCACGGGCCTTTTTGTCATCGCTGCTTGCGCATCGGGCGTCGCGGCGGACACTGCGGATTCCAAGGCCACCGATTCCGCGATCACGGTTAACGGCAATCGGCACATCGGCTCCGATATGATCCGATCCTACTTCCAGGCCACGCCCGGCGGTCACTTCGACGCTGCCGCGCTCGACGCTGCGCTCAAGCGCCTTTATGCCACCGGCCTGTTCCAGGACGTGAAGATTGCGCACGAGGGCGACCGCGTCCTGGTTATGGTCGCCGAAAATCCGACCATCGGCGCTATCGCATTCGAAGGCAATAAGAAGCTTAAAGACGAGGATCTTAAAAGTGGCCTGCAATCCAAGACCGGCGGCCCGCTATCGCGCGCTTTGGTCCAAGGTGATGTCGTCTACATCGTCGATCTTTATCGTCAGCGCGGTTATTTCGATGTGCGCGTTGCGCCGAAGATGATCAACAGCAAGAAGGGCGACAACAGCAGCAGCGTGAATCTCGTGTTCGAGATCAAGGAAGGCGGCAAGCTCGCGGTTCGGCAAATCCTGTTCACCGGCAACACCGCGTTTTCGGCCGCCAAGCTCAAAGCCGTGGCTAAAACCGGAGTGACCAATGTCTTGAGCTTTGTTCTAGACAACGACACCTTCGATGCCGACCGCATCGAGAACGACCGCGATCTCTTGCGTCGCTTCTATCTTGCTCATGGCTACGCCGATGCTCGGGTTTCGTCCGCAGCGGCCTATGATGCCGTCAACAAGGGCGTCGTTGTCACGTTCAAGATCGATGAGGGCCCACCCTATCACCTCGGCAAAGTCGCCATCGAATCGGGACTTAAGAGTGTCGACGCGACGGCGTTGCCTCGAATCGTGCATACGCAGGCCGGCGATCTGTTCGACGCCGATGCCGTGGACAAGACGGTCGAGAATCTAGCGATTGCAATCGCCAAGGCCGGCGAACCGTTTGGGAGCGTCTCGTTCCGCAGCGAACGTCATCCCCACGACCGCCTCATCGACGTCGTCTACACAATCCAACAGGGCAAACGCGTCTACGTCGAGCGTATCGAAATCCACGGCAATACCAAGACACGCGACGACGTGATCCGCCGCGAATTCGATTTCGCCGAAGGCGATGCGTATAACCGCGCACTGCTCGACCGCGGCGAGCGCCACTTGAAGGCGCTCGGTTACTTCAAAACGGTGAAAATCACCCCGCAGCCGGGCTCGGCGCCGGATCGAATCGTGCTCGACGTCGCAGTCGAGGAGCAATCGACCGGAAATTTCTACGTTTCTGGCGGCTATTCCACCACCGACGGCTGGCTCGCTTCCATCAGCATTGACGACAAGAACTTCTTGGGCAGCGGCGACATCGCCAAGGCTTCGGTAACCTACGGCCAATATGCCCGTGGCTTCGAACTCGGTTTCACCGATCCCTGGGTCCTTGGCCAGCATGTCTCCGCCGGCGTTGACCTGTTCGGCCGCGAAACCTTTGCCAACAGCAATCAGTCTTTCAACACCAGTCTCTACGGCACGAAATTTGCCGTCGGTACGACGCTCACCGAGAACCTCACGGTCGGCTGGAACTACGCGATCTACAATCAAGGCCTCTCGCTCGATCCCGCGCTCGGCACCGCGTCGCTACCGATCCAACAAGCGGCGGCAACGGGCGCGTACTGGGTGTCATCGATTGGTAATAGCGTCATTTACTCCACGCTCGATAACGCCAAGAATCCAACAAGCGGCGTTCGCGTTCAGACCAACAATGAATTTGCAGGCCTCGGCGGTGCCGCCCAATTCGCGAAAGCCACCGATGACTTGCGCTATTACCACTCGATCGTCGGCGATGTCGTCGGCATGGTGCACGCGCAAGGCGGTTATGTGACGCCGTGGGGAGGCCAGCAATTGCCGCTGCTCGACGGCTTCTTCGGCGGTCCGCAGCTGGTGCGCGGTTTCGCGCCTGAGGGATTCGGCCCGCGCGACATAACGCCCGGCACCACTATGGATAATCTCGGTGGCAATGCCTATTGGACCACCTCGGCTGAACTGCAGTCCCCGGTGCCGTTCATTCCGCCGGACGCACAGCTGAAAGTGGCCTTGTTCTCAGACACCGGCAGCCTTTGGGCGACTGGCGCTTCGACCGTTTCGAGCATGGCGACCACGCTTTCGCCGGCGCAGCAGATCGCCAATTCGCGCGCCGTCCGTTCCTCCCTCGGCGCCGGCCTGATCTGGGATTCGATGTTCGGGCCGATCCGGGTCAATTATGCCTATCCGATCGTCAAGCAGCCCTATGACGTCACCCAGCGATTCCAATTCAGCGCGGGAGGGTTTTGAAACGCGTTTCCTCCCCCGCGGAGTGCCGCGGGGGAGCAAAAGGAACGCAAGACTTGGAAAATTGCGACTGGTCGCGCCGCTTGGCGCGCCTACGGAGAAGCGACTTGGTCCAAAGTGGGGCAAGTACGTGCCTCGACCGGCGTCTCATAGGACGAGAAGTTCGTCGTATCGATGACGGCCGGCTTGAGGATCAGCTCCCGCGGCGTGGGTTGCTTACGCAAGTTGCGCACTGCTATCTCCACGCCGATACAGCCCTGGATGAAGCCGTTGAAATCGCCGCTTGCCAGGAGCTTGCCTGATTTGATCAACTCGACAGCTTCTTTGCTGCCATTGATTCCGACCACCAGAGCCTTGCGGTTGGCGCCTTCGAGCGCCTCGATCGCGCCGACCGCCATTGGATCGTTGGCGGCCATGACGCCGTCAATGGTCGGGAAGGATTGCATCAGATTTTCCATGACTTGCAGCGCCTGCAGGCGCTGATAGTTCGCCGGCTGCGAAGCCAGAAGCTTGACGTTGGGGAATTCCTTGAGCGCGTCGTTGAACCCGCGTACCCGGTCCGTGTTGCTGAGCGCACCCTTAACGCCCTCGAGAATGATCACGTTGCCCTTGCCGCCCATGGCTTTGAGTAAGTCGGTCGCGGTGGCGAGACCTATGCCGTAATCATCGGCTCCGACAAACGACACGAAATCGCCGCCGGCCGAACGGTCGGTGATGTTGACGACCGGGATGCCGGCGGCATTGATCTTTTCGACCGCGGGAACGAGTGCCTTGTAGTCGACCGGGATGAAGACAATCGCATCCGGCTTTTTCACGATTACGTCTTCGACCTGAGACAGTTGCTCGGGGATACTGTCCGGCTTCGTCGGGATATATTGATCGACCTTCACGCCGAGCGTCTTGGCCGCGGCTTCGGCGCCGACGCGTACCGCTTGGAAATACGGATTGGTCAGATTTTTGGTAAAAACCGCGATCGTTTCGTTGGCGGCAAGCCCCGCCCCCGCGGCAAACATCACCGCCGCCGTCAGGCCAATTGCAAGATATCTCATTTTTCGCTCCCGTTTTTACATGTTGAACAATTTAGTTCGGCTATCGCAAACCTATTCGCCGCTCTGGCGCGTCAGCGTGCTGATCCACACCGCCACTAGAACGATCACGCCGGTAACCAGCGGCTGCCAGGAGGCGTTGATCTGTAAAAGATTCATGCCATTGAGGACCAGAGTGAGAATCAGCGCGCCGATTAGCGTTCCCATTACCGTGCCGGAGCCGCCGAACAGTGACGTGCCGCCGACCAGGACAGCGGCGATGGCGGGTAGCGTGAGATTTTCGCCGATGTCTCCTTCCGCCGAGTTGATGCGTGCGAGAATGATTAGCGAGGCAAGCCCCGCCATCGCTCCACTCACCGTGTAGACCAGCACTAGTCGCGAGTGCACCGGCACGCCGGAGAGCCGCGCCGCGACTGGATTTGCGCCGATGGCATAAACTTGCTGGCCCCAGATGGTGCGCTGCGCGAAAAACGTTCCGATCGCCAGGAACAACACCATCACGTAGACCGGCATGGGGATGCCGAGCAGATAGCCGCTGCCGAGCTGGCGGAACGCCGGTGGGAAGCCGTGAATGGTTTCACCGCCCATGTAGAAATAGGTCAGGCCGGTCAGCATCCACATCACGCCGTAGGTGGCAATGAACGAAGGGATGCGCAGCGCAGTCACCAGCACGCCATTGGCGAGGCCGATGAAAGTGCCGCAGCCGATACCGGTCGCGACGCCGAGCGAGGCCGAGCCGGTGGCCTTCATTACGCTAGCCGAGAGGCATGCCGACAACGCGATATTGGCACCGACCGATAGATCGAGCCCGGCGGTCAGGATGACGAGCGTCAGGCCCGATGCCATCAGAAACAAAAGCGCCGTCTGGCGAAGCACGTTGAGGATGTTGTTCTCGGTCAAGAACACATCGCTAAGGCTTGCCAGGACTGCGCATAACAAGGTCGCCGCCAGCAGTCGATAAAGCGCCTGCATGGCGTTACTGGAAAATGCGAGTCGCGACCGCACGGCAATGTCTACGTCGCCCTTAGTATTCTTGTTCATGGCGTCATCGTTCATGGTTCGCTTCGCAGCCCGTCGATGAACAATGCGACAATGACAAGCGCGCCGATCGACGCGACCTGCGCGGATGAAGGTACTGCGAGAAGATTGAGGCCGTTGCGCAACACGCCGACGGCAAGCACACCGAGAAGCGTGCCGAATAGCCAACCGTTGCCGCGCTCGAACGAGGTGCCGCCGACCGCGACGGCGGCTATGGCGTCGAATTCCATGCCGACGCCGGCCGTCGGATGGGCGGAATTAAGCCGCGCCGTCATCAGCAATGCCGCGAAGCCGGCCATCAAGCCGCCGAACAGATAGACTCCGATCAGCATTCCGCGAACCGAGATTCCGGCTATTTTCAGCGCCTCCCGGTTGCCACCGAGCGCGAAGATGTAAGTCCCGAAACGCGTGTGATAGAGCAAAATATGAGTGACGGCGTATGCGAGCGCCGCGATAAGGATAGGCAAGGGAATGCCGGCCAAGCGTCCCGAATAGATACTTTCGATCGATCGCGGAATACCGACGACGCTCTGTCCGTCAGTGACCAAGAGCGATAAGCCCTGGGCAATGCCGAGCGTGCCGAGCGTCGTTATGAACGGCGGAATGCCTAGGACGCTGATGAGGACGCCATTGGCCAGACCGAAGCACAATCCCGCCGCCAGGGCCGCCGACAAAGCAAGGGCGAAAGATCCGGTCGCGATAACGATGACGGCGAGTATGATGGAGGCAAAGGTCAACACGGCGCCGATCGATAAATCGAGCCCCTCGGTCATGATGATGAGCGTCATCGGGAGCGCCAACAGCAATAGAATGGTCGACTGAACCAGAATGTTGGCGATATTGGTTGGCGTCGCGAATCTTGCACTCACTAAGCCGAACACGGTGCAAAGAACGATCAGTGCGATCGCCACTCCGGGAACGCGCGCCAGCAAGTTCGGCATTGCGGTTCGGACGCTCATCGGTGCACAGCCAGACCGACGATATTGGCCTCCGTGAGTTCGTCGCGGGCGAGCTCGCCGACGATGCGTCCGCTGCGCATGACATAGGCACGGTCGCAAACATGCACGATTTCGATCTGTTCCGAACTGATCATCAGCACAGCAGCGCCGTCATGCACCAGTCTGTCGAGCAGTCGGAAAATCTCGGCCTTGGCGCCGACGTCGATGCCACGCGTCGGCTCGTCAAAGATGAAGAATCGCGCCCGCGCATTGAGCCATTTGCCGATGACGACCTTTTGCTGATTGCCTCCGGAAAGCGTGCCGACGGCACGGTGCACGCTGGGTGTCGCGATGCGCAGCTTGGCGATGATCGCGCGCGCGGCCTGGATCGCTTTCCCCGGCGCGAAGATGCCTGACGGAAATAATTTGCGTAGCCCGGCCAAAATGACGTTGTCACCCACCGAACGGGCGAGCGCGAGACCTTGCGTCTTGCGGTTCTCCGGGATCAGCGCCATGCCACGGCTCGTGGAGTCCTGCGTTGAGCCAGTGATGCGCTCACCGAACAGCCGAATCTCGCCTGAGCTAATGCGGTCGGCGCCGAAGATGGCTCTCGCAACCTCGGTCCGGCCGGACCCGACCAGGCCGCTCAACCCGACAATTTCGCCGGCGCGCACCGTGAGATTGATATTGGCAATGCCGCTCGGCGCGCCGAGGCCCTTGACTTCGAGCACCACCTTGCCGGCATGCGGACGTGGCGGCCGAGCGTAAGTGGTATCGACCGATCGACCCACCATGAGCGCGACCAGTTGATCCGGCGTCGTCTCAGCCGGCAAGACGGTGGCGACCTTACGCCCGTCGCGCAGCACCGTGATGCGGTCGGCGAGCGCGAACACTTCGGCCAGCCGATGCGATATGTAGACGATCGCGACGCCGTTCGTTTTCAGCCGGCCGATCATCGTGAACAGCAGTTCGGTTTCGCGATCGGAAAGCGCCGCCGTCGGTTCGTCCATGACCAGGATGCGGGCGTCCTGCGACAAGGCTTTGGCGATCTCGACCATTTGCTGCTGCGCGACGCCGAGCTTGTGCACCTGGATATAGGGGTTGATGTCGAATCCGATCGCGTCGAGTACGCGTTTTGCCTCGGCATGAATCCGACGCTGATCGACGAGCCCGGGGAGCGGCCCGCGGATTTCACGGCCAAGGAATATGTTTTTGGCAATATCGAGATAGGGAACGAGCGTAAATTCTTGGAATATGACGGCAATGCCGAATTTGCGTGCGTCGACGGGGTCGGCGATGGCCACTTGCCGACCATGGTGGAAAAAGGAACCGCGATCGGCGCGATAGGCGCCGCAAAGCACCTTCATCAAGGTCGATTTGCCGGCGCCGTTCTCGCCGACAAGCGTATGCACCTCGCCGGCACGAATTTCGAAAGACACGTCGTCGAGCGCTTTGACGCCGGGAAATTCCTTTGAAATTCCGCGCAATTCAAACAATGTTGGGCTGCGCACTCCCTCGGCGTTCATGCTCGAACTCTGCATCGCATGCATGGTCTTCTTCTGAGATTTAATGCGACAGATTTTGAATCGAGGAACGCGGGCAGCCCCGGCATTTCCGACCCGCCATTCTTAGACTTTCGATACGTGGGGCATTGACATGGATCAAACGCGCGCCGCTGTCACGAATGCCGGTCGGCGCGCGAGTGTCGTCTACGCGGGCGCTCCGAGCCTCGTTGACAACCAGGCACCAGCCGCGGAGATAATGTCCGACAACGCCCGGCGGCTAATGACGGAACGTGCCCGCCCGGCACTGGAGGAAGCCCGATGACCCGCCCGCAGCAAGCCTTCCCCCCCATCCTCGACCGGCGCGGCGCGCCTCAGGTGCGCCGTTTCGATGAGCAACGCTGGCTCATCGACAATATCATCCGAGCCAACGGCATCGACTGGGATCAGCCGCGCTCGCTTTATATCCATGCGCCGTGCGGTATCGAGGCCAATGCCGATTTCGCCGGCATCCGCGAGCGGGTGAAGAAGATGGCCGATATCGGTCCCGCCTTTGCCGTCGTCGCGCGGCGCCGCGAGGCCAAGGCCAATGCGGCCGCGCAGGCGGATCGCAAGGTCACCGCGCGCGATAATTTTTTCATGGCCGCGGTGCACTGGGGTGCGGCGCAATGGCCTTATGATGAGAACGACGAGACCAACGTTGCCTACAACAACAAGAAGCGCGAATGCTACGCCAAATATGCGGCGCTTGCCGATCATCACGTCGAGGCGGTGTGGGTGCCGTTCAAGGACAAGGCGATCCCGGCCTGGCTGCATCTGCCGCCGGGTCATGCCGGCGGCCGCCTGCCGGTAGTGATCGCGGTCCCCGGTATGGACAGTTACAAAGAAATCCAGGTCGCGCTTTACGGCGACAAGTTCCTCAATCGCGGCATGGCGGTGCTGGCGATCGACGGGCCGGGCCAATATGAGGCGCCGATGATCGGACTTCACTTCAGCATGGAAAACTGGATGGCCGCGGGACCGGCCCTGGTCGACTGGATCGCCTCCCGGTCTGAGCTCGACGCTGCGCGCATCGGCGTTGCCGGAACAAGCTTCGGCTCGCTGTTCAGTACCGTGCTCACCGGCAACGAGCCGCGCATAAAGGCCTGCGCGGTGATGTCGGTCTGCCATGAGCCCGCTGGACAAACCATTTTTCAGGAGGCTTCGCCAACATTCAAGAAGCGGTTCATGTACATGTCTGGCATCACCGACGAGCACGAGTTCGACGAATTCCGCAAAACCATCACTTGGCACGGCCATGCCGATAAAATTCGCGTGCCCTATCTTTGCGTCGCCGGCGAGGCGGAAGAATTAAGCCCGCTCGAACATTCCGAACGCCTGATAGCGGCGCTCAAGGGACCGAAGCAGATGGTGGTGTACCAGGAATCGCGGCATTCCGTCGGCAATGTGCCCGCAGCCAATCTCGGTCCGTTTCCGCAGATCCTGGTCGCCGACTGGCTCGCCGATCGGCTTGCCGGAAAGCCTTTTATTAGCGAGCGCTGGTATGTCACCGGCTCGGGCGAGATCAATAGAACGGCATATTGATCGTGCGTAGGCGGCGAGTCGCTATTGTTTGGTAATGCCGCACTGCCGCGCCGTGACTTTGCTGTCCCAGCACCCCGTTGACATGCATGTCGCGAGCAGCTGACCGCAGGTCGCTCTGCATGGCGGCGCATTATTGTAGTTCTTCACGCAGTAAGCGAAACAGACCTGTTGGCGGTCCGTGCATGTCATGGCAAAGGCTGGCGCCGTCGCGACGGCGCCAAGATAGATGGCCACAAGCACGCTTTCCCCAAAGACGTATCGCATGACCTGGTTCCTATGGGTTCTGCTAGGCCGAATTAGGCCGCGTTCCATTTAATCCCACGATCAAATGAAAGTCATGCGCGATATGCGGCCCGGCTCTAGCAAGATGTCCTTTTGGCGCCGACCCTCGATGCTGGCCGAAGAGATCGAGTTTGATAATGCCGGCTTAAATGTAGTGGCGCTGAATGCGCGGCTCGGTGTGCTGGAAGCCGGCTTCTCGAAAATAAAGGTAGTCGTCGATGTCACCCTGCTGGCGCGAACCGACGCCGAGCGCTCCTGATATTCTAGAGAGATGCCCCGGCGCTCAGTTCGATAAACGCCTTCAATTGCCGCAGCGCCTCCTGAAGCGCTTTTAGATCCAAAGGCTTTCTTACGACGTGAAGGATGTCAAACTTCATTGATTCGGCATAGAGCGCCGTTTTCGCGCGTTTTGTCTGGTCGGCGCCGCTGATGATGAGGACGGGAATTTTGCGGCCAATACCCCAAAGATAGCGAAGCACTTCGATCCCGGTGTGCGATTCGATCGAGAGATCGAGCGTGATGCAGTCGAACTGACCCTCATCGAACAGCGTGATCGCGCGCTCGTAGCTGCTGGCCTCAGCGACGTCAAATCCCAATGCAACGGCGAATCGTCTGATGATCATGCGGTGGACATTGTCGTCCTCGATGATCAGAAGCTTTATTCGACCCGGTTCGGCGGCCTCGGCCGGTGGGTTCGATAATGCCATTCTGGACATGCTTTTGCTCTTGGACTATTTCCGGAGCCCTTTGATAGTGTGCAATGGCAAAGAGCGAATTAAATCGCGTGCAGTCTTAAGCTGTGCTGCTAATCCAGTATAGGGTAAATGCTGGTGCGGCGTGCCGATGAACGCCGGCTCTTCATACACCTGCAAGGGGCATCCCCGATGATCGTTGCCGCACGCATCGCTGCGGACCGACGCATCAACCGTCGTACTGGCAAGTATCTGTGTTCCGGGGCCGGTGCGTGCAACTATCGCTTAAGGCATTGCGCGACACGATTGCGGCGGGGTCAGCTCTCGTTTTTTTCCGCAGGCCCGGCGGAAGTCCCTCCAGCAGCCGCGCCCCTTATCCTAGTATAAGTTAATTGCCGCAGCGCGGCGCCTCGACGCTTTCATTCTGTACCGGTTGGTAAGCCTTTCACGGCAAATTTACGACGCGTGCCGTCGGTGCGCGGGCGTCTAGCCGAGATCGCCTCGAAAAATCACTTTGGGACGGGATCGTGACGAGCGTGCAATCACCCCTTGCAGAAGAAAATGCCGCGAGCGGCCGGCGATCGATCGAAGCGGCGTCGGCCGGCGGAATGCAATTCATCAGCTTCGCAATCGGCAATGACCAATATGGCGTCGACATCATGTCGGTGCGCGAGATCAAGGGCTGGTCGGACGTCACCCACCTGCCGCGCCAGCCGGAATACATCCGCGGTGTGCTCAATCTGCGCGGAGTCATGGTGCCCATCATCGACCTTCGTTGCCGTTTCGGACAAGGCAAGACCGAGGCGAGCCCGATGCACGTCGTCATCATCGTGAGCGTCGATAATCGCCTGGTCGGCATGCTCGCCGACCGGGTTTTGGATATCGTTTCCGTCGAAGTTTCCAATATCCAGTCGGTACCGCAGATCGCGAGATCTGCACGTGTCACTTTCCTCGCCGGGCTGGTTACGCTCGAAGACTTCATGATCGCGCTGATCGATCTGTCAAATCTACTCGCATCCGAGCAAATGTCGGACAACGATCCGTCGCTCCGGCCCGGCCAAGTGAACTGACAAAAGAACTAATTAAAGAAGGGTACGACACTATGCGCGCGCTCGGCAAGTTGAATGAGAACCTCAAAATTGGCACTCGCATCGGCGCCGGCTTCGCCATCGTGCTCGCCTTGCTGTTGACGGTTGCGGCGACGGCGGTTGTGGGGTTCACAATCATCCGGTCAAGCTTCGATACATATTCGACGATTTCGACGAATGCCATAAATGCGCAGCGCGCGGCGGCCAAGCTCGAAGCCACGCGATTTGACATGAAAGCCTATCGTGTCTCGGCCGACGACCGCGACGCCAAGAACGCGCGCGAACAGGGTGCGGCGGCCAAGCAGGACATCGACGACTTTGTCAGCAACGCGATATTGCCCGAGAGCAAGCAGGCGGGTGTCAAGATCAGCGATCTGATCGCCCAGTATCTCGTCGCCATCGATCAAATGACCAAATTGATCCCGGAGAAGAAGCGCATCATCAACGACGTCATGGTGCCGTTGTCAGCGGACATGCGAACGAAATTAACGTTGGCTTTTGAAGGTGCGGTCAAAGACGAAGATGTGGCGGCGGTGCCCCATGCCGCTCGCGCCGTGGAACAGTTGATGCTGATGCAAGTCTATGCGCTCCGCTATTATTTGTTTGGCGAGCCAAAATCCGTCGCATCATTCGATGACAGCGCTGCGGCCCTTTCGACCGCGCTCTCCCGGATGAGCGACGTCAACAAAAATGCAGAGCGCGCCGAGTTGATTCGGACCTTTGCCGCGGATCTGCCGGTCTATGTGAAACATTTCCACGACGTCGTGAAGGTCTCCATCGATATCGACCAGCTCTCCAATGAAGGCTTGGTCAAGGCCTCCGCTGCAGCCGATGCGATGCTTAAGCGCCTCACCGACACCCAATTGGACAGGCTCCGCGGCATCAAGGAAGGGGCGAGCGCCACCATACTTTGGGCACTGCTCGGCTGCCTCGTGGTTGCGGGCGTCGCGCTGCTGTTGGGCGGCATGATCGCGAGGTTTATCGGCCGCGGTATTTCGCGGCCTGTGATCGCTTTGTGCGACGTGATGAACAGCTTGACCGCGGGGAATCTCGAAACCGCCGTGCCGGGCGCCAACCGTGGTGACGAAGTCGGTCAGATGGCAAAGGCCGTGTTGTTCTTTCGCGACGGCGCAGTCGAGAAGAAGAAGATGGAAACGGAAGCGCTGGCGACGGCTGCCAGCAATTTGCGGGTCCGTTCGGCGCTCGATTGCGCCAAATCGAACGTCATGATCGCCGACGCCGGCTCCAATATCATCTACATGAATACTGCCATGAACGACATGTTTCACGCGGTAGAAGGGGAACTGCACAAAGATCTGCCGCAGTTCGACAGCAGCCGTCTGATCGGGCGGTCGATGGACCTGTTCCATAAAAATCCGGCGCACCAACGGAAAATCGTAGACGGCCTGACCGGTCCGCACGAAGTGCATCTCAAGATCGGCGGCCAGCACTTTCATCTCATCGCGGTTCCGGTCTTTGCCGCCGACGGCAAGCGCGCCGGCACCATGGTCGAGTGGCGCAACGAGACCGCAGAATTGGTCATTCAAGATGAGGTCGACCGCGTCGTCAAAGCGGCCGTCGCCGGCGACCTTACGCAACGGGTCGGGCTTGAGGGCAAACAGGGCTTCATGCTCAAGCTGTCGCACGCGATGGACGAGTTGTGCGGCAACTTCGCGAAATTCATCGCCGAAGTCGGCGTATCGTCGCGCGAGGTCAACAACGCGGCGGCCGAGATTTCGGCCAGCACAACCGATTTGTCGCAGCGCACCGAGGAGCAGGCCGCCAGCCTCGAACAGACTTCGGCGTCGATGGAACAGATTTCCGCGACGGTGAAAAAGAATGCCGAGAACGCGCGGCACGCCAATCAACTGACGTCGGACTCTCACGCGGTTGCCGACCGTGGCGGGGTCGTGGTTGCCGACGCGGTCAAAGCGATGGCGCGGATCGAGGACTCCTCGCGCAAGATCGCCGACATTATCGGCGTCATCGACGAGATCGCGCGGCAGACCAATCTGTTGGCGCTCAATGCGGCGGTCGAGGCGGCGCGCGCCGGCGATGCCGGACGCGGCTTTGCCGTGGTGGCGTCCGAGGTGCGCAGCCTGGCGCAGCGCTCCTCGCAAGCTGCAAAGGACATCAAGGATTTGATCACCAATAGCTCGGGCCAGGTCAAGGAGGGAGTCGAACTGGTCAATCAGGCGGGCAACTCGCTTAACGAAATCGTCGGCTCGATCAAGCAGGTCGTCGCCATCGTCGCCGACATTGCGACGGCGAGCGCGGAGCAGGCCGAGGGTCTGGAGCAGATCAACAAGGCGATCGCTCAAATGGATGAAGTCACGCAGCAAAACTCGGCGCTGGTCGAGGAAAATGCTGCGTCGGCGAAAACGCTGGAGCATCAGTCCGCAGCGATGCAGGAGCGCGTTGCTTCGTTCAAGCTCGCACCCTACGTGCAGATCGAGGCGGCCCACCACAGGGGCCAGGAGGCGGGCCATGCAACGACTAACGGCAAAGGCGCGCTGGCGATGAACAACGCGCAAGCAGTTCGGCAGAAAGTTGCTCCTGCGAAAGTCGCCGCGAAATCGTCCCCGAAGCCGGCGACGAAGGGCAAGGACGAGGCTTGGAAAGGGCCGGTCGGCCGCATGCAGGCCATGGTCGCGACCGCATTCAAGCAAGAACCCGACTGGAAAGAATTTTAATGGCGCTCGTTCGTCCAGCAGTCACAGCTGCGCCGCTTTCGCTTTCGCTTCCGGAGCCGCAGCGCGAGTTCGCGTTTTTCGACGCGGATTTTCGCGCTCTTGCGAAAATCGCCTATGAGCATGCCGGCATCACTTTGCCCGAGGCAAAGAAGAATCTCGTCTATGGGCGTCTGTCGCGCCGATTGCGCACGCTCGGAATGTCGACATTCGAGGACTATAGGAAACACCTGGCAGAGAATTCCGACGAGGAGCTCGAATTATTCATCAATGCGCTGTCGACGAATCATACAAAGTTCTTCCGCGAACAACATCACTTCGAGCATTTCACGTCGCATGTCGTCGCACCATTTGTTGCGACCCATCAGACCGGCGGACGGCTGCGGGTGTGGTCGGCGGGCTGCTCGAGCGGCGAGGAACCGCACACGATTGCGCTTATCCTCAACGCTGAAATCAAGAACGTCGCCAATCGCGACGTGCGCATTCTTGCCACCGATATCGACACCGACGTGCTGCGGCGCGCTTCGCTCGGCGTCTTTTCGACCGTGTCAGTCGACGCGGTCCCGACTAAATACCGTAGCGCGCTGTCGAAAGTCGAGGGCGACGACAAAGTCGCTATCGATCGCAGCGTCTGTTCGCTGATTACGTTCGGTCGCCTGAACCTGATGAACGACTGGCCCGTGCGCGGGCCGTTCGATGCCATCTTTTGCCGTAACGTGATGATTTACTTCGATCCGCCGACCAAGGCGAGACTCGTCGATCGCTTCACCGATCTCATTCGCGTCGGCGGGTGGCTGTATATAGGTCATTCCGAATCCCTGATCGGCTCGCATCCTCGGCTCAAATTGTCGGGTCGCACGATCTATCGGAGAACGGCATGAGGTCGGCCGCAGCCTATGCCGATGCCGCCTCGACGGCTGCTCCGATCCAGACCAGCCGGGCCGGGCGACGCTTCTACGACTCCGCGCAAGCCGCCTGGGTGGTGAAGATTCTGCCGGGCGAGTTCTACGTCACTCGCGACAAGGAAGAAGTGCTCGTCACGGTGCTCGGCTCGTGCGTGTCCGCTTGCATTCGCGATCCGCAAATGCAGATCGGCGGCATGAACCATTTCATGCTGGTGCAAAACAAGTCCGGCTCCAGCGGCGCCTGGGGTAACGAGCTTGAATCCGCGCGGTTCGGCAACTTTGCCATGGAGAAGTTGATCAACGGCATGCTCAAGCTTGGCTGCCAACGCGAGCGCATGGAGATCAAAGTGTTCGGCGGCGCCAACGTGACTAGTGCCAAGAACGAAATTGGCACCGACAACGGCAAATTCGTTTTGAGCTATCTCGAAACGGAAGGGCTTCGCTGCGCGGCACAGGACCTCGGCGGCGTGCATCCGCGGCGGATCATCTATTTTCCAATGACGGGCAAGGTCGTGCGCCGCCTTCTCACCGGTCGCGACGAAGCCTCAGCGTTGCGCGACGAGACGAACTACGCGACGACGCTTGTGACCCGTAAGCCGGCATCCGATGTGCAACTGTTCCGATGAGATGAAATGATGAGTGCGAAAATTCGTGTCTTGGTTGTCGACGATTCCGCGCTGATGCGGAAACTGCTGACAAATGTGTTGTCGGAGGATGCCGACATAGATGTCGTCGGCACGGCGCCCGATCCCTTTGTAGCGCGGGAACAGATCAAGACTCTCAATCCGGACGTGGTGACGCTCGACATTGAGATGCCGCACATGAACGGCATCGAGTTCCTGCGCAAGATCATGGAGCTGCGGCCGACGCCAGTGGTCATGATCTCGACACTGACCCAGGTAGGCGCCGAGATCACGCTCGAAGCTTTGGAGATCGGCGCCATCGATTTCGTCGCCAAGCCGGTCGATGCCGCCGCGGTGCTGCAGCTCGGCGACGAGCTTATCCCCAAAGTCAAGGCTGCGGCCCGCAGCCGATTGTTGCGCCGCGGCACGCCGCAACAGCGACCGACGGTACGCAAAGTGAACCAAGCGCCGAGCAACAAGATCATCGCCATCGGCGCCTCCACCGGCGGCGTCGAGGCATTGAAGGCGGTGCTGATGTTGCTACCAGCCGACGTTCCGCCGGTGGTGATCACTCAGCACATGCCGGAGCGTTTCACCGCAGCCTTTGCCCGCCGGCTCGATTCGGAGTGCCGGATGCGCGTGCATGAGGCCGCGCACGACCAGCTGGTGGAGCGCGGGAACGTCTATATCGCCCCGGGCGGGCATCATCTTGAATTGGCTCGGCGCGGCCCGAACCTTCACTGCAGCCTGAACACCGGTCCGCTCGTTTCCGGTCACCGGCCGTCGGTCGATGTGCTGTTTAATTCCGTAGCGCGGATCGCCGCGCCGCAAGCCGTCGGCGTCATACTCACCGGTATGGGGCGGGATGGAGCGCAAGGTCTGCTCGCTATGCGTAAGGCCGGCTGTCTGACGCTCGGCCAGGATGAAGCAACGGCGCTGATATACGGCATGCCGCGCGCGGCTTTTGAAATCGGTGCGGTCCAATCCCAGCACGGTCTTTTCGACCTGCCCGAAGCGATTCTCGCCGCTTGCAGCTCGACAAAAGCCTCCCCGTCCCTCGCTACAATAGGTCATTCATGACACAGCCCCATCGTACGCCCGGCAGCGATCCGAAGACTTTGGCTCTACCGGCGGTTCTCGACGCCGAAAGCGCCGCCGCGCTTATCCAGCAAATGAACGCGCTGTCGCGGTCCAGTGAAATTCGCCTTGATGCCGCAGCGGTAACGGCGATCTCGCCAGGCTATCTCCAAATTCTTGTCTCGGCATTCAAGACGTTTCCGCAACTGAGCGTATCCGATGTATCGGCAGTATTCGCCGAGACGTTCGCCGACTGCGGTATCGACTATCCGCAAGCCGTGCCGGCAGCGGAAACCGATACGGTCGGTCGGTCCGACGCCGATGAAGGAAATGATGCGAGTCCCACGGCCGAAGCCGCACCCGAGATGGCGGCTGAACTTACGGCCGGAGCCAAGCCTGACACGGAGTCCGCCCCGGTGGCCGAGCCGACCGTACGGACCGTTCTGACCATCGATGATTCCCGCACCATGCGCGACATGCTGAATATGGCGCTGAGCGGGGCGGGCTTCGCAGTCGTCCAGGCGGTCGATGGCGAGGACGGGCTGGTCAGGCTGGCCCAGCAGCCGGTCGATGTGATCATCACCGACATCAACATGCCCAAGCTCGATGGTTACGGCGTCATTCGCGCCGTGCGCAGCGATCCAGCCTACGACAACACGCCAATTCTTGTCCTCTCAACCGAAGGGGAACAGGAGAGCAAGGATATCGCCAAGGATGCCGGTGCTACGGGATGGATCGTCAAGCCGTTCGATCCCGCCGGCCTTGTGAATATCGTCAACTCGGTGTGCGGATGAGTTTTCCGGCAGTGATAGAGGAAATAGTGCTGTGACGACGATCGACGATCTCAGACAGACGTTTTTTGAAGAGAGCGCGGAAGGTCTCGAAGCGATCGATACCGGGCTCAACGATCTCAACGAACAGTCGCCGGAGGAAACCGTAAACGCGGTATTCCGCGGCATCCACTCGATCAAGGGTGGCGCCGGGGTGTTCGGCTTCGGCAGCCTGGTCGATTTCGCGCATGTGTTCGAGACCGTGCTCGACCACGTCAGGCACGGCAAACTCGCGCCGGCGCCCCAGGTCGTCGAGGTTCTACAGAAGGCCAACGATACGCTGTCGGACCTGGTGGCGATGGCGCGTTCCGGCGAAACTCCGCCAGCCAACTTCGATGCGGATAGTCGCTCGGCATTGAAGCAGCTGATCGGGGCTGGCGATGACGACGACGAAAAAGGCGCTGCGGCCGACTTCGATGATATCGATTTTCAGCCGATTCGCGTTGACGATGCCGAGTTTGAACCGCAGACGCAGCGTTTTGACCTGACCTATCGGGCGGCGCAAGCGCAATATGATGATAAATTTGCCGCTGTATTGAAGGGCCTTCGCGCCGTCGGTCGGGTAACGTTGCAGGCGGATATCGAGGGCGTTCCGGTCTTGAAGGAATGCGATCCGCACGAGGCCTATATCGTCTGCTCGGGCACGATCGAAGGCGAATTGGCGCTCGCCGAGCTGCGCGACATCGTCTCCGATATCGATCCGAGCGAGAGCTGGTCGATAAGCGACGGCGACGCGGCGGCCGCATCCGGCACGCCCGTCGATCAAGCCGATATGGTGCCCATGGTCGACGCGCCGCCGCTTGCCGACGCAACTCCCGCAGAAGCAACTCCGACGGAAGCCACGGTGCAAGCTCCGGCACAAGCCGCGGAACCGCAGGAACCGCGTGAAGCGTCCGCTAAGCATTCGGTCACAACAACGATACGCGTCGACCTCGAAAAGATAGATCGCGTGGTCAATATGGTCGGCGAGCTCGTCATCTCACAAACAATGCTGGGGCAGTTGTTCCAGAACGTGAAAGGCGATGCCGAGGGCCGCATGGCGCAGGTTTTAGAGGACGTGTTCCTGCATACGCGCGAGTTGAAGAACAGCGTGATGGCAATGCGCGCACAACCGGTTCGTTCAGTGTTCCAACGGATGTCGCGCTTGGTGCGGGAATTGTCCGTCAAGACCGGAAAGCGGGTCCGTCTGGAGACTTTCGGCGAGGGTACCGAAGTCGACAAGACCGTCATCGAGCGTTTGAGCGATCCGTTGACGCATATTATCCGCAACTCGATGGACCACGGCATCGAAACGCCTGAGCGCCGGCGTGCGGCGGGAAAGCCCGAGGAGGGCACGATCACGCTGTTGGCCGATCAGCGCTCTAGCCGCATCATCATCGAGGTCAGCGACAACGGCGCCGGCATCGATGCAGAGCGCGTCATCAAGAAGGCGCGCGACCAGGGCCTGATTCCCATGGAAGGCCACTTGAGCGAGGACGAAATCAACAATCTCATCTTCATGCCCGGCTTTTCGACGGCAAGCGGCGTTTCCGAAATTTCGGGCCGCGGCGTTGGCATGGACGTGGTCCGACGCAACGTCCAGGACCTCGGCGGCCGCATCACGCTCAAATCCACGCCAGGAAAGGGCATGACGATCCAATTGGCGCTGCCGCTGACGCTTGCGGTCATGGACGGCATGATCGTGAAAGTAGCGACTGAGACCTACGTCATGCCGATCTCGAGCATCGTCGAATGCATTCGGCCGTCGGCTTCGGAATATCATTCTTTGCTGGGCACCCGCGGTGCACTGCGGCTACGCGGCGCCGTAGTTCCGATCGTTTATCTCTCGGAGCTTTTCGATTTGTCGTCGACGCGTGAAACCACCGATGAAAGCACCGTGATCATCATCGAAACCAGCGAGGGCGTTCGCCTCGGTATCGTCGTCGATCAGCTCTTGGGCCATCAGCAGGTGGTGATCAAGAGTATCGAGGAAAACTACGGCGCGGTTCGCGGCATTGCCGGGGCCACGATTCTCGGCGACGGCCACGTCGCCTTCATTTTGGATGCCGAGCGGTTGGGCGAATTCGCAAAATATCCGGAATTCGTGACCGCGCGCAAAGAGCAATACGTTCAATAATCGTCACTAAGGTTAGGTGTCTCATGCCGAATGCAGCAGCTCTCAAGGTCCTCGTCGTCGATGACCAATTCAGCGTCCGCCAGATGACGCGTCTGGCGCTTGAAAAGATCGGAGTTCGTCTGATCCACGAGGCCGAAAATGGGCAGACGGCGTTTGCGACGGCGGTGGCACAGCCGCTCGACCTCATCATTTCGGATTTCAACATGCCGGAAATGGACGGCATTGGCCTGTTGCGCGCCGTGCGCGGCCATCAGGCCATCCGCAAGCTGCCCTTCATCCTGATCACCGGCCGCGGCGACCGTGAACTCGTGGTCAAGGCGGCGCAGGCCGGTGTCAACAATTATGTCGTCAAGCCTTTCGACGAGGCTATCTTGCGCCAGAAAATGGAAGCGGTGCTCGGACGGATCCAATAACTCTCGCCGCTCAACAGGGGACTGTCATGGACGATACGCGGACTGTCGTGGAAGAAACGATTATGCCGCCGGCACATTCGCTGCAGGCCTTGCTCGGAGCGCTTGCTGTTATCACCCGCGAGGTGGCGGACCACCTGGAAACCAACAGCAGCGCGATCGGACAGGATCTGATGAAGACCGGCGAGTGCTCGAGCGAAATCGTCGTAAAACTGCAAGACTTCGACCGCATGCGGCAACAGCTGACCGCGGTGGGCGACGTCTTGGAGCACTGCACCTCGCTGATTTTGCATGCCGCTCCACATAACGTCGACACCATCGTGGCGCAGGTTTCGATGCGGCAAATGCGTCACCGCATCCAAGACGCCATTGAACGAAACCGCTCGGGCCGCGTCGAACGCGATGTCGACGAGCAGGTTTTTTGATCGCGTTAGGACGCTTTCAGCTGCTCGGATTTTGCGTCGGCAGGCGTGTCCGTTTTTGCGTCCGCTCTCATCGCTTGGGCGAGCTTGGCGATCTGCCAAAGGCCCGCGGAGAGTTCCGGCAAATCTTTCGGCTCTTTGTCCCTATAGCGCCGGCTCAGCGCCAACCGTAGCGCTTTGTGATGGCACTCGATGACCGCCGCGGGGTAATCGACCTGCGCCGCTTCGAGCGCTTCGAAAATGGTGCAAAGGTTGGTGGCAATAAGTGCCAGCAGGGGATAGCCGACCGTCTGCGCGACGTCGCGCAGGCGTTGGCTTGAGGCGTAAGCTTCGGCGACTGAGGAGGCGTCGGTGTGTCCTTCCGCATTGGCGGAATGCAGCGCGGCGTCCAGCCGGTGACACTCCTGCATGATATAGTCTGAAACCTGCGGTTTGACCCGCTCGATCTCGGCCGCGGCGCGCAGCAGCGCTGCGTCGCGCGATATCCCACCTGGCGCTCGCGCTTGGCGCCCGTATTCGTGATCGACATCGAACTCCTTGTGCGTGGGACGAGGCGGTGTCGTCATGCCGCACCTCCGACGCGGGCTTCCGCGAGAAGACTGTCGATGTCGTTTTGCGACAAAGTGGGGCCCTCCTCGGCTTTGATCTCGACTTCATTGTCGCCGGCGCGACGGCCCTTGCCGCTGGGAAAGCCTTCGATCTTGAACCGGCGGTCGGGACCGAAATAGGTCGCCGTCTCGATGAATTTGCGGGGATGGAAAGCGACCCAGGTCAGACGCTCGTAAAGGCTCGACGGCGACATCGGCTTGGCGATGACCATGTTGGCGCCGCAGTCGCGCGCGCTTTTGACCATCGATGTCCTGGTATCTCCTGTGATGACCAGGATCGGGATCGTGCGGCACGGACTGTTGGGGTCTTGCCGGATCGAGCGGATGAAGGCGAGCCCGCCGCCTTTGGGCAGGTTCGGCTCCACCATCATCAAATCGATCTTCTGCTCGTTGAGGACCTGTATCGCATCACGGTTGTTGCGAATCTCGATAACGCGGTTGGCGCCGAAGCCGCGAAGAATGCCGTGGATAATGGCAGTCGAATGCGGATTGGGATCCGCCAGAAGAAACGATAGGCCGGCAATATTGATCGACGAATTACGCGCGGCCAGCACAGCACATCCTGCAAGCCAGAGAGAATCCTGACGCCCCATTCGCGGCGCCCGCGCCCCATGCCGAGCCGGCCGACGCCACTCTATGCTGTTTAATCCGGCCGGAATTAACGGCCTCTCTGCGGCCGGCCATTTTGATCTTGATCTCGGTCAACTCCTCGATTGGGCTGGCCGCTGGTACTCGGCTCCGCATCGGCGTTCGAACGCGGCGTTGCCGCGGCGAAATCCCGATACGCACTTCTACGGACATCGAAATTAGGCCATCGACAACGGCCGCAATCTACGCTGCCTGGAGCAATGATCGAGCGCAATAAACTGGCGCAAGAAACTAGCGCAAGAAACCGACGGTGCTGAGTCAAATCTCCCCTCAAATCGAACTGGCGCATTTCAAGCCCAGGACCGTTCGCTCGCAGTTGCAAGCTTCCCCGCGGTCATACAACCCAAGAAATGGTCATGCTGCTCAACACTCTTGAACCCCTCTCGGCCTACGTAGATACCTCCAGCATCGCGCCGGCATTGCCGCGCTCGCGCTGCGACACCTGTCACCTGCGCACCGCCAACTTCTGCGGCGCGCTGTTCGACGGCGAATTCGCGGCAGTGCGCGCCAAGCACCGCTCGACCGCCGCGCGCCGCAACATCTACCGTGCCGGCGAGCCTAGCGAGGGCGTGCTGGTGGTCTGCGAAGGCTGGGCGGTCCGTTTCGTCCAACTGCCGAACGGCAAGCGGCAAGTTCTCTCCGTGGTGCTGCCCGGCGATCTGGTCAGTCCGACGGGACTGCTCGAACGCCAGTTCTCGTTTTCCATCCAAGCGGTGACCGACGTCCGCTCCTGCTTTCTGCCGTTCGCCGAAGTCAGGGCCCGGATGCGGGACAATCCCGCACTGTTCGATATCTGGCTGCGCCTGACGGCGGCCGAGCAACGCGACGCCGACAAGCGGCTGGTCGATCTCGGCCAGCGCGCCGCGCAGGAGCGGATTGCCGCGCTGATCGTTCACGTCCTGACGCGATTCGAAGAACGCGGCGAAGTCCATAACGACGAATTCCCGTTTCCGATGAGTCAGCAACAGATCGCCGATTTCACCGGACTGACGCCCGTGCACACCTGCCGGGTGTTGAGCTCTCTGCGCAAGCACAGCATCTGCGACGTCGGCCACGGTATGGTGAAAATCGCCGACCGTCGCGAACTGCAGCGCATGGCCGCGATCAAATAGTTTGCGTCTCGGGTTGCGCTTCAATTTCGCGCCTCAGCCGGCGATGGCTTCGAGCCGTCGCCTGGTCACGGCCGGCCCGAACACCCCGATGACGATGACCACGACCAGCATGGCGCCGGCGATGAAGCCGAATACGCCGGTGGTGCCGTAGCGGCCGAGGCAGAAGGCGATGATGAAGCCGGAGAAGATCGCGGAGAACCGGCTCCAGGAATAGACGAAGCCCACCGCCTGGGCGCGGATGCGGGTCGGATAAAGCTCCGCCTGATAGGCGTGGAACGAAAACGACAGCCAGTTATTGCACAGCGTGATCAACACGCCGCAGGCGATGACGCCGAATGCCTCGGTCTGCTGCGCGAACAACAAGCCGAACGCGGCGATGCCGATCGCCGACCCGACGATCTGCCACTTGCGTTCGACGTGGTCGGCGAAATAGACGCCGACCAGCGGGCCGACCGGCGCCGCCAGCGCGATCACGAAAGTATAAGCAAGCGATTTGGTCACGCCGACGCCCTGCGAGATCAATAGCGCCGGCACCCAGCTCGAAAAGCCGTAATAGCCGACCGTCTGGAACAGATTATAGATCACCAGCATGATGGTGCGGCCGCGATAGGTTTCGCTCCAGATTTCCGAAAAGCGGCCGGCTTTGCGCTCGGCTTCGCCCTCCAGCGCCACCGGCGGCGGCAGCGCGGCGCCGGTTTCGGCGCGGATTTGTCGCTCCATCTCGGCGACGACGCGCTCGGCCTCGGCAATGTGGCCGTGCTGCTCGAGCCAGCGCGGCGATTCCGGCAGACGGCGGCGGATCCACCAGATCACGAAGGCGCCGATCGAACCGATGATGACGACGATGCGCCAGCCGTCGAGGCCGAACAGCGTCAGCGGCACCAGCTGCCAGGACAAAAACGCGACCACCGGCACCGCGGTGAACATGACGAACTGGTTATAGGCGAAAGCCGGACCGCGCTGCTCCTTGGGCACCAGCTCGGAGACGTAAGTGTCGATATTCACAAGTTCGACGCCGAGCCCGATGCTGGCGATCAGACGCCACAGATCGATGCTTTGCGGGGTGTTCTGAAACGCCATGACCAGCGCGCCGACCGAGTACCACAACAGCGCGAAGGTGAAGATGGAGCGGCGGCCAAAGCGATCGGACAGCCAACTGAAGGCGAGCGTGCCGATGAACAGGCCGAGGAAGAGGGAAGCGACGAAGCTTGCGAACCCCTGCAAGTCGAACAGGCCGGTTGTGGTCGGCGTGAACAGGCCGGCTTTGAACAGGCCGACCGCCACATAGGCGGTGAAGAACAGGTCGTAGAATTCGAACCAGCCGCCGAGCGACAACAGCGTGACCAGCTTGCGGATGTGGCGCGACGGCGGCAGCCGGTCGAGCCGCGCCGCCACCGTGATCGTCGGTTCAGTCCCCATCGCTTGGTCCCCCTCTTCCTTTGCCCCGGCGTTGCCGGCTATGAAGTCTTTTACGGCGTCGGCGCCAGCCGGCGTCACCTTTGCGCTTGGCCGCTACGTTACGCCTGCGCCTTGCTAACGTGCAAAACCGCAAGCGGCGTGCGACCGCGCGCCATCGACGATCATGGCTAATAACATCATGGCTAATAACATGGGCCTCCGGGCGCCGCGAAGTGCGCCCGAAGCAGCCGAAAAGTGAGGTGCCGATGGGTGACACATACGAGACCATCAAGGTGGCGGCGGTGCAGGCCGCGTCGGTGTTTCTCGACCGTACCGGTTCGGTCGACAAGGCGTGCCGGCTCATTCGCGAAGCCGGCCGCAACGGCGCCCGCGTCATCGGCTTCCCCGAAGGATTTATTCCGGCACATCCGGTTTGGTATCACCATCACGTCGCCACAGGCGCGATCGCTAACCGGCTCTCCGTCGAATTGTTCAAGAACGCGGTCGAAATACCGGGCGCGGAAACCGCGGCGCTGTGCGCTGCTGCGCGCGACGCCGGCGCCTATGTGGTCATCGGCCTGTGCGAAAAAATCCCCAACACCATCGGCACCTTGTTCAACACCCAGCTCTATATTGGGCCGGACGGTGCGCTGATCGGCAAGCATCAGAAGATCATGCCGACGGTGGGTGAGCGGCTGGTGCATACCGGCGGCTATGGCGACACTTTCGGCGCCTTTCAAACCTCGTTCGGGCCGATCAGCGGCCTGATTTGCGGCGAGAACTCCAATCCGCTCGCGGTGTTCGCGCTGACCGCGGAGGCCACCCGCATCCATGTCATGAGCTGGCCCAATCACTTTCCGACCAGCGGCGATCCGCTGCGCAATCGGGTGGCGGTGGATTCGCAAGCCTTCGCGCAAATGAGCAAGGCCTTCGTGATCTCGGCCTGCGGCACCGTCGACGAACACATGATCGCGATGCTGGAGCCGGACCCGACCGCCGAGCAGTTCCTGCGCAATCCGGATTGCTGCGGCGGCAGCATGATCGTCGCGCCCAATGCGCGCATCATCGCCGGTCCGATGGGCGCCGAGGAGGGCATTATCTATGCCGATTGCGACTTGGAGCTCGGCATTCTGATGAAGCTGCGCCACGATTTTGCCGGGCACTATAATCGGCCCGATATTTTTCAATTGCACATCAACCGCGCGGCGCCGCCGCAGCTCTACCGCGTGCACGGCGCCGATCCGGAAGCGCTGCCGGGCGTGGCCGCGGCAGAGCCGCTTGCGCCGCCGGCACCGCGAATAGGCGGCCCGCCAGCGCCGGTCGATGACGAATAAGCTTAAGTCGCAAAAGCGCTTGTCGTCGCGCACCAGAGACCCCCGACCATGGATGTTTTCCAAGCCGTCGATTCCCGCATCTCCTGCCGCTGGTTTCTCGATAGACCGGTCGATCCCGCGCTGGTGCGGGACCTGATCGCGCGCGCGGCGCGGGCTGCGTCCGGCGGCAATCTGCAGCCCTGGCGGGTTTATGCGCTCACCGGCGCTCCGCTGGCCGCGCTCAAGCGGCAGGTTGGCGAAGCCATCGCCGGCCACGATCCGCGCCACGACGACGCCGAATATCCGATCTATCCGAAGACGATGTGGGAGCCGTATAAAACCCGCCGCGAGGAGCATGGCGTGCAGCTCTACGGCGCGCTCGGCATCGACCGCGGCGACGCCGCCGGCCGGCTCGAACAGTACAAGCGCAATTTCGAATTCTTCAACGCGCCGGTGGCGCTGTTTGTTACGATCGACCGCAACCTCGGCCCCGGCCAATGGGCGGATCTCGGCGGCTATCTCCATGCGCTGATGTTTCTCGCCCGCGGCCACGGCCTCGACACTTGCCCGCAGGAGTCCTGGGCGCGCATGCACCGCATCGTCGGCCCATTTGTGAACGTGCCGCCCGAGCAGATGCTGTTCTGCGCGGTCGCGCTCGGCTACGGCGATCATATGCACCCTGCCAACAGCTTCCGCTCGCCGCGCGCGGAGCTTGGCGAGTTCTGCACGTTTTTGGGGTTCGAGTGATTTTTCGCCACCCCGCTACACATAAAAATCCCGCGGCATCAGCTGCCGCGCCGCGCGTTCGGGGGCGCCGATATTGGCCGGCGTCGCCTTGAGGATGTCCTGGCGGGTCTGCCACTGCACCTCGCGCGGCACGCGATCGAGCGCGCGTTTGAGGCATGCCCGGCGATCGTCGCTGCAGCGCCTTTGCCTGTGGCACGTCCCGAACCGACAGCTCAGCCACAAGCGAAAGGCTTCGCAATAGCGGCCGAGCTGGCGCGCCTTCTCGGCGGCAAAGCGCGCTTCGTATTGCTCAGGTGTAAGTTTCGGCTTGAGCTTCTCTTTGGCGAGGGCCTCCAGCCGTCTACGCTCGCGTACGTCCAGCATCTGTGTCTCCTTCTGCGAAAGGGACTGGCCATCATTATTGCGATGCGCGGGCTTCCCGCCCCGCGATAGCGGGGAGGGGGGACCGCACGAAGTGCGGTGGGAGGGGCGACTGACTCACGGCATCGTTGCCGTCGCAAGGAAATGAAAGCGTCACCGCCCGTCTCCCCTTGCATCGTCTCACTTCCCTGAAATCCCGCGCCCCCTCCACCATCCTTCGCGCTGCGCGCTACGGATGGTCCCCCTCCCTCGCTATCGCGAGGGCGGA